>Ga0302326_10006481_pt1 | contig 26258 bp, 24 predicted proteins | sample Palsa_T0_3_FD_202264 | JGI IMG/M metagenome (GOLD analysis project Ga0302326, IMG submission 202264) | Peat permafrost microbial communities from Stordalen Mire near Abisko, Sweden - Palsa_T0_3 | ecosystem: Environmental > Terrestrial > Soil > Palsa > Peat permafrost | place: Sweden: Abisko... | reverse complement strand
GGCCTCGTGCTCGCGCAAAACCGCAATGATCTGCTCTTCCGTGAACCTAATCCGCTTCATCGTCCGTCCCCTCTTGGAGGCCGGACTCTAACTCCACGTGGAGGAAAAACTCAGTGGCAGGTCAGCAGGAAATCGGCGGATCGGCCCGACCGGCGTATCTTGCAGTGCATTCAATTCAGAAGCGCGCGCTTGCCGGTGTTACTCGCGCTTTTGCTCGAGCTTCGGCTTCCATTCTCGCGCGAGCTTTTGCGCCTCGGCGATCTTTTCCGGACTCATTTGCTGCGCGACCCGGTCCATGCCGCGCATCGCGTAGGGCCGCGTGCCATGTGAAGCAACGAGCGTGAACCACATATACGCGAGCACGTAATCCTGCGGCACGCCGTTGCCCAGTTCGTACATCTCGCCGAGATTGAACTGCGCATCGAGATTGTCCTGATCGGCGGCCTTGCGAAACCACTTCGCCGCTTCGCTAACGTCCCGCTGCACGCCGACGCCATTCTGGTAGGCAAAGCCAAGAGCGTCTTGCGCGTGGGCGTTGCCTTGTTCGGCAGCGAGCCGGTACAGCCTAATCGCTTCAGCGCGATTTTGCGGCACGCCTTGGCCGACATAGTACATGATGGCCAGAATGTCTTGCGCGTCGGCGTTTCCCTGATCGACCAGCGGCTGCAACACCTTCACGGCGGTCCGATAATCGCCCCGCTGATAGGCTGCGTTACCGTCTTCAACCGGGCCGGCGACGGCCGTTGCGGTCAAGGCCGCCAGCACCAACCATGCCGTGAGGGGTATCCTAATCCGACGCGCGTAATGGCGCATGACTTACCGTCGATTTCTATGATGGGTGACTTGCGTCAGACGCAAGCTTGCTCAATATCATCGCTTGCGGCAACTTGATAAGACGACCGCATCGGGTGCGGCGGAGTGCAGGAAAAGTCATGAAAATCGTTCATGCCGACGAGATCGAGTGGAAGCGGGGCTTGCAGCATCGCGGCGGCACCTTCCATTACCGGCATCTCCTTGAAGGCAACGCGGGAACCCCGGGCAATTTTCATCTCGGCATCGGTCAGCAAGACGGCGATTTCGCTTCGCCACGCCATCGGCACAATTTCGATCAGTTTCGCTTTCAAATCGAAGGCACAATGGACTTCGATCGAAACGGCAAAATGGCGGCCGGCACGCTCGGCTATTTCCCCGAAGGCGCCGCATACGGCCCGCAGACCTCGGAAGGCCGGTCGGTGACCGCCGTGCTCCAGTTCGGCGGGGCTAGCGGCAGCGGATATCTGTCGCCGGCGGAAGTCGCGGCCACGACCGAGGAGCTGAAAAAGTTCGGGACTTTCGAGGGCGGCATCTTCCGCCGCAACGACGACGTCGAAGGCCGCCGCAATAGTGACGCTTATCAGGCGATCTGGGAGCACGTTTACGGCCGGCGGATGGATTATCCAAAGCCGCGTTATCGCGATCCCATCATGGTCGACCCAGAAAATTACGATTGGCTTTCCGTGGCCGGCATACCGGGAGTGCGGCAAAAGCGGTTCGGTACTTTCACCGAACGCGAATGTTCGGCTGTGCTGATCGAACTGGCGCCGGGAGCGAGCTACCGCGCTGACGATCGCAGCGTTTATCTGGTTTTATCCGGCGCCGGCACCGTCGGCGGCAAGCCTTATCGATCGCTTACCGCGCTTCATTTGGATTCCGGCGAAACAGCGGAGCTTGTGGCGCGGGAGAGCACTGAACTTTTGCGGCTCGCGCTGCCGGATCTCGCCAGTCTCGATGCCGAATACCGCGCACCAGCCGAGGCCGCCGAGTAAGAATCGCCGCCGTGCCGCTGCCATCGCTTTACCCCGGCCAGAAGGGCGATCGAGACTGGCGCCTGGCGCGGGGGGCGGTCTACGGCGGCTGCATTGGCCTGGCCGCAGCTTTATTCAAGATGCTGGGGCCGTCGGGTGAGAGAACCTGGACTTCGGCAACGTTGTTGGAGTTAGGCGAAGCGGCGGCCGCATTCGCGCTTCTCTGCGCGGCCGCGGCACTTTTGCGCAATATGCTGGCGCGCCGGTTTGTCGACCAGCCTTGAGTGATTGAGCCGCGCTAAGGCTCCAGCTAGGTTTTCCAGAATTATTTTATCGCGCGCACGCCGGAAAAGGCGCGCGGGCGCCACAAATCGCCGCGGGGAGGGGCCATGCAGCAAGCTGACGTCATAGTGATCGGCGGCGGATCGGCGGGCGCCGTGGTCGCAGCGCGCCTTTCCGAAGATCCTCGGCGCAAAGTGCTCTTGATCGAAGCCGGGCAGGACACCGCGCCGGGCGAAACTCCCGCCGATATCCGCAGCATCTTCCCGCGCGCTTTCATCAATCGCAATTATTTCTGGCGTGGGTTCACCGCCAGCTACCGAGCTAACGAACCGCCAATACCGTTTCTGCAGCCGCGGGTGATGGGCGGCGGATCGAGCGTCATGGGCATGTTGGCGCTGCGCGGGTTGCCAAGCGATTACGACGCTTGGGAGGAGGCGGGCGCCCGCAACTGGGGCTGGCACAACGTGCTGCCGACGTTTCAGTCGATGATCGACGATGCCGACGATCAATCGCCTGGGCGCAATGTTCGCGGCCCCAACGCCGTGCGCCGCATTCCGCGCGAAACCTGGCCCCTTTATATGCACCGGCTTGAACGAGCCACCGCGGCGCGGGGGATGGCGTCGCACGAAAACATCTACGACACCGATGCGGACGGATTTTTCCCCGCGCCTTTGAGCCACGATGACGAACGCTCGACCAGCGCGCGATGTTATCTGACGGTGGAGGCAAGAGCGCGGAAGAATCTGGAAATTCTGTCCGGCACGCTGGCACGGCGCATTACGTTCGCCGGCGCGCGCGTAAGCGGTGTGGAGATCGAACGGGCTGGTGAGGTGACAACCATCGCGGCGCCTGAAGTCGTGGTTTCGGCCGGCGCCGTTTATTCCCCCGCGCTTTTGCTGCGATCGGGCATCGGTCCGGCGGAAGAGCTGCGCAAGCTCGGCGTCACCGTGACCGCGGACCGGCCCGGGGTCGGTCGAAATTTCCAGAACCATCCGCAACTGCACTTCGCGGTGACGCTCAAATCCAAGTCGCGTCTGACCGCCGCCGCCCAGCACTACATCATGACCGGCATGCGATTTTCCTCGGGTCTGGAAGGCTGTCCGGCCGGCGATCTGTTTCACTTTTATACCGGGCGCGTCAGCGCAATGCCGTTTGGTCGGCACATGGCGATGATTGCAGCTTGCGTTTACGCGCCGGTATCGCGCGGCTTCGTGAAGCTAAAATCATCAGACCCGCATGTCCCGCTTGTGGTCGAGCAGCGGCTGCTCGCCGAGGACATCGACGCCAAGCGCATGATCATCTCGGCGCGTCTCGCCGAAAGCTTGCTGCTTGAGCCGGCGGTGCGCGAGTGTTTTGACGAAATCTACCTGATGCCGCGGCAAGCGCCGCTGCGGCTGATTAACGACATCGGCTTTGCCGGCCTGGTGAAGGCGGCCGGCGCCACGGCCGTGTTGGCCGCGCCGGCGTCGCTGCGGCGCGCGGCAATCGGCGCCGCCATTAAGCCAGGGCGGCTCGTTGCCGATTCTTCAAAAGTGTATCCGCTGTCGGACGAAGACCTCGTAGCCGCAACCGGCTCGAGCTTTCACCCCAGCTCGACCTGCGCTATCGGCGCGGCCGACAACCCGATGGCCGTCGTCGATCCGCAATGCCGCGTTTATGGCGTCGAGGGCCTGCGTGTCGCCGACAATTCGGTTATGCCGCGAATTGTCTCGGCCAACACCAACACGCCGGCGATGATGATCGGCGAACGGGTCGCCGAGTTCATGCGCTCGCCGTGAAATAAAAACGGGACGGCGCGCGCGCCGTCCCGTCCTTCGCGCAGGCGTGGTGCCCTACGAAATCTGCGTAATATCGCGGTCCTTGGTCTCGGGCAGGAAAATGATCCCGACCACGAAACTTAGCGCCGCGACGCCGATCGGATACCATAAACCGGAATAGATGTTCCCGGTTGCCGCAACAATGGCGAACACGGTCGCGGGCAAGAAGCCGCCGAACCAGCCATTGCCGATGTGGTAAGGCAGCGACAGTCCGCTGTAGCGGATACGGGTGGGGAACAGCTCGACCAGCAAGGCAGCGATCGGCCCGTAGACCATGGTCACGTAGACGACCAGGATCGCCAGCAAGATCACCGTCATGACGTAGTTGATGTCATTCGGATCGGCGCCGGCCGGATAGCCGTGCGCTTTGATGGCGGCCGCGATCGTCTTGGCGGCGTCGGGCGAGTCACCGGCGATGGTTTGATCGCCGATTTTAACACTCGCGACGGTACCGGGCGGGGCTGCCACGTTGTCGTAATTGACCGACAACCCGACCAGCGCCGCTTTGATGACGTCGCACGGCGTGGTGAACTTTTCAGTGCCAGTCGCCTTGAACTGGAACGAGCACTTAGCGGGATCGGCCGTGACCGTCACTGGCGCCGTGGCCAGCGCATGTTCGAGTTTCGGATTGGCGAAATGGGTAATGCCCTCGAAGATCGGGAAGTAGGTGACGACCGCCAGAGCAAAGCCCGCCAACATAATCGGCTTTCTGCCGATCTTGTCGGACAGCCAGCCGAACAGGATGAAGCACGGCGTGCCGAGCGCGAGCGCGACCGCGATCATAATCTGCGCGGTAACGCCCGGAACCTTGATGGTCTGGGTGAGAAAGAACAACGCGTAGAACTGGCCGCCATACCAGACCACGGCTTCGCCGGCAGTGGCGCCAAACAGCGCCAGGAGCGCAATCTTGGCGTTGTTCCATTGGCCGAAGGCCTCCGAGAGCGGCCGCTTCGACTGCCTGCCCTCCGCCACCATTTTCTGGAACAGCGGGGACTCGCTTAATTTGAGTCGGATCCAGATCGATACCGCAAGCAGGATTGCGGAAAGCAGGAACGGAATACGCCAGCCCCAGTCTCCGAAAGCCGCTTCGCCCATCCAGGTGCGGATGCCGAGAATAATTAGGATCGCCATGAACAGCCCAAGCGTGGCGGTCGTTTGGATCCACGAGGTATAGAAGCCGCGCTTGTTTGGCGGCGCATACTCGGCGACGTAGATTGCCGCCCCGCCATATTCACCGCCGAGCGCCAGGCCCTGTATCAGTCTGAAGAGGATGAGCACGACCGGCGCCAAGATGCCCCACGTCGCATAACCCGGAAGAAGGCCGATCAAGAACGTGCCGACGCCCATCAACGACATGGTGACGAGGAAGGTATATTTGCGGCCGATCTTGTCGCCGAGCCGGCCGAAAATCAGTGCTCCGAAGGGACGCACCGCGAAGCCCGCCGCGAAGGCGAGCAGCGTGAAAATAAACGCGACGTTCGCAGGCACGTTGGAGAAGAAGTACTTCGCCAAGAAAACCGCGAGCGTGCCGTAAATGTAAAAGTCGTACCACTCGAACACCGTGCCGAGCGAAGAGGCAAAGATTACGAGCCTTTGTTCGCTGGTCATGCCCCCTGTCCGTGGAGCGCTTCCAAGCGCCATAGTCGTCATGGACGTTCTCCCCAATTTTGCTTGCGGGCAGACTGAGCCTGCGTGAGGCCCGCCGCCAGTCAATCACCAAGCGTAACCGCGGTGGTTACGCCTGTCTGTCCGCCAGAGGTCGTAAGCCGAAAGTCGCGGTCGCGGGGCGCAAGGTAGGCTTCGGAGCGGAGACGGAACCGGATTTCGTAGGAGATAGTTAATGTTACCGCACAATTAACCGGGCCGCGCCGCAAACTGTAAACCAATTGGCGCGACCTCGCTTCTTAAGCTTACCGGCGTCCTAAGAACTTATCTGGTGCCGTGATTTCGGTTGTTTGGGGGTCATCATGTCGTTGCAACGGGCGTTTGCCTTAGCGTTTGCTCTGCTTGTCTGTCCAAGCCTCACGGCAGCCGCGTTCGCAGGCTGCGACGGATGCGGCCCGCCTCCAGGTCCGGCATTGGCGGCGCCGCCTCTTCCGAATCCAGCTTTTGCTCGGGGTCCCTGCGGGATGCCTTGCGTCGCGCACTATCGGCGAGCGCTTCCGGCCCTATCTCCTTTGGAGCCTGTTGCTGTCGCCCCGGCCCCCGTCGCAGTGGATCATTGGGACACCAACGGTTTTGGCGACTGCAGATACCCCGGCGATTATTTCGGTGCTTGCGGCGGCTTTGCAGGATGCGGCCCGGGCCCTTGCGGCAGTCCACCCCCGTGCGTCGCCTGCCGGCCACGGGTAGCTTATAGGCCCGGCCCGTCCCTCTATATCGTGAACCAGGGACCGGAATATTCGGGTCCGAACTTGATGATTTCGTTTAAGACCTACACGCCGACCACCGGCCTCGCGGCACCCAGACAATTTCCGTACATTTCGGCGCGGCACGTCTTCCATCCGCCGCTCGCAGTGCGCGGTTAGCGGAAATTTGCGCCGCTACGGTTGGAGTCGGCTGGTTGCGATGTAAAGCGCAACCGCCGCGGCATTCGACACGTTCAGGCTTTTGACCGCGCCTGGAAGGCTCAGCCGGGCCAGCCGGTCACATGTAGCGCGCGTTTTTTGTCTCAAGCCTGTGCCTTCGGCGCCGAGCACGAGCGCCAAAGGCGGCGCGAGCGGAAGCGCGCTTAAGTCGTCGGGCGCTTCGCCATCAAGCCCGATCACCTGGAAAGTGCGCTCCTTTAGTTCCTCGAGCCCCCGCGCAAGGTTGGTGACGAGGACGATCGGAACCCACTCCAGTGCGCCCGAAGCGGATTTGGCGAGCACGCCGGTCGCTTCCGGGCTGTAACGCGCTGTTGTGACGACGGCGCCTACGGCAAACGCTGCGGCCGTCCGCAGGATCGCGCCAACATTGTGCGGGTCGGTGATCTGATCAAGCGCCAGCACAAGGCGTGCGGCCGGCAAGTCCGCAAGCGTTCGGGCGGGCAGGGGGTCGGCCTCGGCAAGCAGGCCCTGATGGACGGCGTCGGGTGATAGCCGCGCGGCAATAATGTCAGGCCGCACCAATTCGGGGGCCACCGGTGAGCTCATCCCCGCTTCGGCGAGGCGCCGAGCAGCGTTCTCGGTTGCCCAAAGCTTGCGAATATGCCGTTCGGGGTTGGTGAGCGCCGCCGTTACGGTGTGCCAGCCATACAGGATGATCCCACCGTCACCGGAACTTTGTGTTTCGCGGTTCGTGTTTCTTGAGCGATAGAAACCTTTGCCGCGGCGGAAGGGGTGGGAATTCCTCACAGAGATGACCCCTTGCCGGCGGACGAATGCTCAGGCGTCATAAGCCGCATCCATCGCTGCACCATGTCGCGTAAACAGGGAGCTCATCCGGAGGCCGTGGTGGGGGAGGTAGGACTCGAACCTACGAAGGCGTAAGCCAGCGGATTTACAGTCCGCCCCCTTTGCCGCTCGGGACACTCCCCCGGGTCGCGCATAACTAAGCGGCGGCAACGGCTTAGGCAATAGCCGCGTGGCTTGGCGTTCGGGTTGCCCAAGGGACACAATCCACCGCCATGCGGAACTTTCCCACAGGGGCGCCAAGAAATTGTGAATTACGCTTTGCGCTCGCTTGACCGAATCGCGGTATAGGCCAAACCCTCTACTGCGCGAGAGCCGTGTGCCGTTCGCCTCGCCACAGTCAGTATGCGTTCATGCTGCATATTGTGGGTGGCAACGTGCCAAGTGGCGAACCTGTGGGCGAGCTTGGATTTTGGGTGAGGGCGCGGCGGTATCGGGACCGTGCGACCGAGAACTTGCACCTTGCCGAGACCGCGCCGAGCTTTGATGTGCGCCAGCGCTACTTCAAAGTAGCGCGCCACTATCTGCACATGGCCGAACTCGAGGAACGTGACGCCAAGCGCGAAGCCGGCAAAATAGCATCGACGGAAGCGGCCGAGCACATCACCCCAGCCGCTGAACACATCGCCCCAGCTCCCGATCACGCGCCGGAACCGGCCGAGCGCGCCGCGTAAGGCGGCCGCAAATTTCCGCTTCTGAGAAAATGTTGCGCGCCGTGCACTCTTCAGGCTGCGCCTGAATGTTTGCGCGTATAAGGCCACAGCGACTTTAAGGTTGCGACTTCCTTACTGATCTTGGCCACTTCAGGCGTCGTTCCTTGCACGGCTCCCCACATCTCGTCGACATCCGAGGTCACCGCATGAACGGCCGCGACGAGCCGCGCCAAGTCGCGGCGGAGCGCTTCGAGTTTCTCGTCACTACTCATATCGTCCCAATCAAGCATGGATCTGAAAGTCTCCGTCACCAAACGGGCGAACGCGGCCACAACAGCTACGAGCGCGAACGCCCGTCCGATTGTAGCTGAGTCGCTGTCGGTGCTAGCGGCCGCCGAGGGACCGGTCGCAGTTTTCCGCCGTTTACGCACGGCTAATGGGTCTTACTGCCAAAATTCGCCTCACCGACAGGATGAACAAAACCTCTCGAAAGTCATTGCAAATACACGCTTAAACGTCTCGTCTACTGTAGCGAATAAACCCTATTTTTAGCCTGTTATTTAAGCTGATCTTAGACCGTCATGGGTAGGGTCTTGGCACGACGGGAAACAGGGCCCGTCGCGACTAAAAAAGAACTTTGGGAAAGGCGTCTACTCATGAAAGCCGTCGTCAAGACGGTCGAGCCCGACGAGCGTGAGGTCCGGTTCGATCATATTCGGCCACACTATCTTGAGGCGCTGACTTTGGTCGAGCGCCTGCATCGGCGGTTACTCGACGTTATCAAGGATGAATTCGACCGCCGGGGCCGCGCCGACATTAATTCAGTGCAGGCGCTGCTTCTCTACAATATTGGCGACAAGGAGCTGACCGCGGGCGAATTGCGCACACGCGGCTATTATCTTGGCTCCAACGTCTCCTACAATCTCAAGAAGCTGGTGGAGATGGGATTCCTCGACCATCAGCGTTCGCGCATCGACCGGCGCTCGGTACGTATCAAGCTCACCGACAAGGGCCGCGAAGTGCGTGACATTGTCGACGGGCTCTACCACAAACACGTGCGGACCGTGGAACAAGTGGGCGGCATCAACGCCGACGAGTTCGGGGTCCTCAACAAGGCTTTGCATCGCCTGGAGCGTTTCTGGACCGACCAGATTCTCTATCGGCTCTAAGCAGCCGCTTCCTTCTGCGGTGCGAACTCTTAGCCCCGGCTCAGCGCCGGGGCTTCTTTTTGTCAGTTGGCCGGTATCCCTTCGGGTAGGCCCTGTCGAACCGCCAAGGCGTTATGCTATTCCGGCGTCGGCCAAATTCGGCCCACATGGCGTGGTTTAGGTGAGCTCGATGAGGGACATCGGTCATCGGGACGGCCGTCGGACGGACCGGCGCAATTTTCTAAAGCGGCTTGGCGGCGCGGCAGCGGCGCTAGCAGGCGCACAATTGGCTGGGCGTGCGGCTTTGGCCGAAGATCAGGCGCTCGATGCTCTCATCGGAGATACGCAGCGCGGACAGTTCGGCCAATCCTTCGACGATGCGTCCCGCACCATTCACATGCCGACGCCGTCGGAACCGACCGTTTCGGCGGCGACCGCACACACGACCGAAAAAGCCATCGAGCGCTACGCCGACATCGTCGCGCGCGGCGGCTGGCCGCAAGTGCCTTCAGTCAGCGTATTGCGCCTCGGCGATCGCCATCCGAGCGTGCCGGCGCTTCGCGCCCGGCTCGTAGCCTCAGGCGACATCGATCCAAATGCTGTCGGCAACGAAATCTACGATTCGTATGTTGAGGCGGCCGTTCGCCGCTTTCAAGCGCGCCATGGTTTGACGACCGACGGGGTGATCCGCGGAGAAACCTTGGGCACCCTCAACGTGCCGGCGCCGGCCCGCCTTGCCCAGCTCAAAGTCAACCTGGTTCGCCTTCGCGCTTTGAGCGCGAATTTGAGTCCGCGCTACGTCGTCTGCAATCTCCCGGCGGCGCGCATCGAAGCCATCGAGAACGGCGCGGCCGTGTCACGCCATACTGCGGTCGTCGGCAAGCCCGATCGCGCTTCGCCCGAAATCAACTCGAAGATCATCCAGATCAACTTCAATCCGTATTGGACCGTGCCGCCGTCGATCGTGCAAAAGGATTTGATCCCGAAAATGCAGGGTCAGCCGGATTATTTGTCCAGCAATCACATCCGTATTTTCGACTCAAGCCACCGCGAACTCGAGCCCTCGCAGATCAACTGGTACTCGGAAGACGCGACTCATTATTCGTTCAAACAGGATCCCGGGAGCTTCAATTCGCTCGGCTCGATCCGCATCAATTTTCCGAGCCAGTATGGCGTCTACATGCACGACACGCCGCTCAAGAATTTGTTCGGTGACGACTTCCGGTTTCACTCGTCGGGCTGCGTGCGCGTGCAGAACGTCAGGCAACTCGTCGTTTGGTTGCTCGAAGGCACGAAAGGCTGGTCGCTCGCCGATATCGACCGTGTAATCAAGTCCGGCGACCAGAAGAACGTCGAACTGAAAAAGCCGGTGCCGTTGCATTGGGTCTACATCACCGGATGGGCGACCGAAGACGGCGTAGTGCAGTTCCGCGAGGATATTTACGGCAAGGACAACCTTCCGCCGGCAACGACCAGTCTATAAGCCTTAAAATCACTGTGTTCGGCGCTTTTCCGCCTTGCAGCGGTCAACAAAAAAAGCGGCTGGTGTCCGGCCTGGCAACTTACTCTGGTCGGCACACACCTGCCGCAAATGAAAACCGCGCAGCGTTACTGACTGGGTTGATTGAACGATGCGATCTTCCATTGTCCATCCGGCGTCGGGCGTAGCAGAGATGCTCGCCAAACAACGGGGGGACCGCGGCGACAGGAATCCAGCCACTTTTGCCTGACGGCAGCAACACCTCGAAGTGGGTTGGTGGCGGCGCGGGTAGGCCCTGCGCGCCGTCGGAAAGACGCTGAGCAGCGGTAGCGCGATCGTTCCGATCTTGGCGATCGGGGCGCCGCCGTCGCCCGGTGCCTTGGCGACGTCGGTATTGGCCAACGTGAAATACCATTCGGCGCCGTCGTCCCCGGCCTCGACTTTCTTGCGCGCTTGCTCAAAGGCCTCCTCATCGGCCGCGCCGGCGCCGAGCGGTCCGCAGATGAGATTGCCGGCGTCGCTGGCGGCGTAATAGTTGGCATCGCCGACGAAGTAGGCGAGCGTCTCCCAATAGGGCCCATCGGACACGCCGCCGTCCACGTCCTCGCCTGACGCGCGGAAGCCGAACGCGACCTTAAAATTTTGAACGGCATCGCGGCCTAGATCCATTTGCTCCGCCGGCTCACCGCCGATGATCCAAAGAAACGTCGGCGCGATCAGCTTGGAGAGCGCGTTTACGTCTTTCTTTTTTACGGCGCCGGCCAGCGCCGCGCGCATCTGATCGAACCCGGCATCAGGTTTGTAAACCTTGTCGATCGTCACCTTTACTTCGGGATAAGCGACTTTCTTGACCTCGGCATGGGCCGCCGAGCAGAACCAGGCAGCGATCCCGACCGCACTCGCGACAATCAGGCCGAAGCGCGTCCACACTTGCTGCGATTTGGATGAATGTTCGGCGGCGTATTGGCCGCGCGACCAATGAGTCAATAATGCTTGCATGATAAAGTCCCCCCTTGGGGACGGTCCCACACTAAATTTGCGACCGGCTAGGAACTTTTGCCGCAAGCCTAGGCTGTTGCGATGGCAGCTTGACAGGGCCCAATCCCAAATATAGCGGCGCTTGGCCATCGGCATTCCCAAGACCTTGCGTCTACGCGACGGACAGCGTACCTCCCGCAGCACAGGAAAAAGCAGGGGAGTGGCATGTCCGTGCGGCACGATTTGGCGCCTTCGGCCGAGGGCTTTTTCTCCGCAATGCTCAGCGAAAGCGATCCGGAGATTGCCAAGGCGATCGATGGCGAACTCAACCGCCAGCGCCATGAGATCGAGCTGATCGCGTCGGAAAACATTGTCAGCCGCGCTGTATTGGAAGCGCAGGGCTCGGTGTTGACCAACAAATACGCGGAGGGTTTGCCGGGTAAACGCTATTACGGCGGCTGCGAGTTCGTCGACATCGCCGAGCAAATTGCCATCGACCGGGCGAAAAAGCTGTTCGGCAGCTCTTTCGCCAACGTCCAGCCTCATTCGGGGGCCTCGGCCAACGCCGAAGTCTTCATGGCGTTGATGCAACCCGGCGACACGTTCATGGGGCTCAATCTTGCCGCCGGCGGGCACCTGACCCATGGCTCGCCGGTCAATTTGTCTGGCCGGTGGTTCAAGCCCGTACCTTACGGCGTGCGTCGTGACGATCATTTGATCGACATGGACGAGGTCGAGCGGCTGGCTGCGCAGCACAAGCCGAAGGTGATCATTACCGGCGGATCGGCCTATCCGCGCGTTATCGATTTTCGCCGGTTTCGCGAAATCGCTGACAACGTTGGCGCCTATCTGATGGTCGACATGGCGCATTTCGCCGGACTCGTTGCCGGTGGCGTTCATCCGAGCCCGCTGGCGCACGCCCACGTCGTCACCACCACGACCCACAAGACGCTTCGCGGACCTCGCGGCGGCACTATCCTTTCCAACGACGAGGAATTGGCGAAGAAGTTGAATTCCGCGGTGTTTCCGGGAATGCAGGGCGGGCCGCTGATGCACGTCATTGCCGCCAAGGCAGTCGCCTTCGGCGAGGCGCTCCGCCCGTCCTTCAGAATTTACGCGAAGGACGTCATAGAGAATGCGAAGGCGCTTGCCGAAACGCTAAAGTCGTGCGGCCTCGATATCGTCTCGGGCGGCACTGACACCCACCTCATGCTGGTGGATCTTCGAAAAAAGAGCCTTACTGGAAAGGTAGCCGAAGCCGCCCTCGAGCGGGCGCTGATCACCTGCAACAAGAACGGCATACCGTTTGACCCGGAGAAACCGACGGTCACTTCCGGAATCCGGCTGGGCACGCCCGCGGGCACGACCCGCGGCTTTGGTATTGGCGAATTCCGCCAGATTGGCGAGATGATAGCTGAGGTTCTTGAAGCGCTTTCGCGAAACAAGGCCGACGCCGCCCCGGCGGCGGAGGCGAGCGTGCGTGACAAGGTGAAGCGGCTGGCGGACCGCTTTCCTATCTACCAAGATTGAGGCCGAGGGCGGGGAATGCGCTGTCCGAGTTGCGGAAGTCTCGACACTCAGGTCAAGGACTCGCGGCCGACCGAAGATTCGTCGGTCATCCGCCGCCGCCGCATCTGCCTGTCCTGCAATTTCCGCTTTACGACTTTTGAGCGTGTTCAGTTGCGCGAGTTGATCGTCATTAAGCGCAACGGGCGCCGCGTCCCGTTCGATCGCGACAAGCTTCTGCGTTCGGTGCAAATTGCGTTGCGCAAACGGCCGGTCGAGCCCGAGCGGATCGACCAAATGGTCTCAAAGATCGTGCGCGAGCTCGAGAGCCAGGGGGAAAGCGAAATTTCCTCGGAGGCTATCGGCGAAACAGTGATGGCCTTTTTGCGCGACCTTGATGATGTGGCTTACGTGCGGTTTGCCTCCGTTTATCGCAATTTCCGCGAGGCCAAGGACTTCGAGACGGCGCTAGCCGAACTATCGGGCGAAGAGGCCGCCGAGATCGCGCGCAAGTGAACCTGTCCACCGAAGCCGTCGGCGCCGATCAGCGCTTCATGGCGCTGGCGCTGGCGCTGGGACGGCGCGGCCTCGGACGCACTTGGCCGAATCCAGCGGTCGGTGCGGTCGTCGTCGAGAATGGCATCATCGCCGGTCGCGGCTGGACCCAACCCGGGGGCCGTCCCCATGCGGAAGTGGAAGCCTTACGGCGGGCCGGCAAGACGGCTCGCGGCGCAACGCTCTACGTCACCCTCGAACCGTGTTCGCACCACGGCAAAACGCCGCCATGTGCCGACGCCATCATTGCCGCTGGAATCAAGCGGGTCGTGTCAGCGCTGGAGGACCCCAATCCGAAGGTAGCCGGGGCAGGGCACGCGCGGCTCACTGCAGCGGGGATTGTGGTCAATATTGGTGTGGGCGCCGAAGAGGCGCGCCGCGATCATGCGGGACACATCCGTCGTGTCCGCGATGGGCGGCCTCAAGTCATGCTCAAGCTCGCGATTTCGGCGGACGGAAAGGTTGCGGCGGCCGGGCGGCGGCCGTTTGCAATCACCGGCAGCGAAGCGCGCGATCGCGTGCACCTCCTACGGGCGCATAGCGATGCCATCATGATTGGCATCGGCACCGCGCTGGCGGACGATCCGCTCCTGACCTGCCGCCTTCCGGGCATGGAGAAAGATTCTCCGGTTCGTGTAGTGCTCGATGGCGAGCTGCGGTTGCCGGAAGGGTCGCGCCTGACGCAAACCGCGCGCGAGGTGCCAGTGTGGGTGATTGCCGGTTCAAACGCGGCGTTAGAGCGTGAGCAAACCTTAGCCGCCACTGGGGCGCATATCATGCGAGTGGCCGGCCGCGACGGACCATTCGATATGTCCGCGGTGCTCAAGCTGCTCGCCGAGCGGGGCATAACGCGTCTCATGGTGGAGGGCGGCCCGACATTAGCGGCCTCGCTTGTTGCGGCTGACCTTATCGACGTGGCTATGCTGTTCCGATCGGCAAAGATCGTCGGCTCAGACGGTATTGACGCGCTCGAGGGTTTGCCGCTTGCCGCTTTAATCGACTCGCCGGGGCTTGAACGCGTAAAAAGTGAGCCGCTAGGCGCGGACATTGGGGATGTTTTTGAGCGAAAGTAACGAGCGTGTTTACCGGCATTATCAACGACATAGGCGAGGTTCTTGAGATCAACGAGCAGGCGCAGGGCCTGCGCCGCCTCACTATTGCCTGCAGCTACGATCCCGAAACCATCCAGTTGGGCGCCTCGATTGCCTGCTCCGGGCCTTGCCTGACGGTTGTCGAGCGTGGACGGCGCGACGCACGGGCCTTCTTCGCGGTCGATATCGCAGCGGAGACCTTGCGCGTTACCACGGCCGGCTCTTGGCAGCGCGGCACAAGGCTTAACCTCGAGCGTTCGCTCCGCCTTGGCGACGAGCTCGGCGGACATTTGGTCAGCGGTCACGTCGATGGCATTGCCGAACTTGTGACCCGTGAAGACCTGCCGGGGATGGCGCACCTAATGTTACGGGTCCCGGCTGCGCTGTCGGCCTTCATCGCGCCCAAAGGCTCGGTCGCGCTCGACGGCGTCTCGCTGACGGTCAACGAAGTCGCTGACAACGAATTTTCTGTGCTCATCATCCCGCATACGCTCGAAGTCACGACGCTCGGCGCGCTGCAGGCCGGATCGCGGCTGAATTTCGAAGTCGATCAGATGGCGCGCTATGCCGCGCGGCTCATGCAAGCGGCGCGGCCGAGCGCCTGACCGCGCCACGAAACCAGTTATCCGGTGTCCTTGTTAGCGCCGTCTCGGCTTGCTACGACCCGGCGCTTCGAGGAGTAGAGCGATGGCCGGACCGCGGCGCGGAAAGGGCGAGACGAGCGACATCAAGGGCGCGCGCATACTCCTCGTCGAGGCGCGCTATTACGACGACATCGCCGATTTGCTCCTGGCTGGCGCCATGAAGGAATTGCAGAGCGCAGGCGCAGCGGTCGAGCAGATTTCCGTGCCGGGGTCGCTAGAGGTTCCTATCGCGATTGCGCTGGCGCTGGAGGTGGCGGCGAAGAAGCGCCGCCCGTATGACGGTGTCGTGGCGCTTGGTTGCGTCATCCGCGGCGACACCATCCACTTCGAAATAGTTTCGAACGAGTCAGCGCGCGGCCTGATGGACCTTGCGATTACCCGCAACGTGCCGATCGGCAACGGCATCATCACGGTCGATACCGAAGTACAGGCTCTCGCACGCGCGCGAATGGAAGAGCAGGACAAGGGGGGCGATGCAGCCCGCGCCGCGCTCGCGCTGGTGCGCCTCGAGCGGCGTTTGCGGAAGCGATAAGAGCATGCGCGCCGGAGCCAAAACTGGGGCCAAGGAAAAGCGCAAAGCCAACAAGCGCGGCGCGGCGCGGCTCGCTGCCGCGCAGGCGCTTTATCAGATGGATCTCGCGGGCACGGGCTTAAACGAGATTTTGGCCGAGTTTGAAAGCCATTGGCTTGGCGCCGAGGTGGAGGGCGCGAACTATCTGCCCGCGGAGGCGGCATTTTTTCGTGACATTGTCGGCGGAGTTGTGCGCGAGCAGACCAAGCTCGATCCGCAGATCGATGCCGCTTTGAGCCGGGGCTGGCCGCTCAAACGCATCGAGGCGGTGCTGCGCGCGATACTTCGCGCCGGTGCCTACGAGCTTGCCTGCCGGCGCGACATTCCCGCGCGCGTCATTACTTCAGAGTATGTCGACGTCGCGTCGGCCTTTGTCGAGGCGGATGAGACCGGGATGGTGAACGCCGTGCTCGATCAGCTGGCACGGCAGCTGCGCAGCGAGGAATTCGACCCTCCGTCATCCGCAGAGTGAAAGGCGGGTGAGGTGCCCTAGCCGCACATGAAGGGCAGCGCCACGGGACTGCGGAAATTCGACGACGAATTCCAGGATAGCTTGTCCACGGTCAGGTGGTATTCCGGCACACGTTCAAGAAAACGCTGCATGGCAGTTTCCGTGACCAGCCTGGCCATTTGTGCGCCGAGGCAGAAATGCTTGCCGGAGCCAAAACCCAAATGGCCCTGCGGGCGGCGATCGATGTCAAAGATGTCCGCCTTGGGAAACTTACGTTCGTCGCGATTGGCCGAGCCGAACGCCAGCACGACCTTGTCGCCTGGGCAAATTGCCTGGCCATGCAGTGTGACGTCGCGCGTCGCCGTACGCTTGAAACGCTGCGCCGATGTATTGAAGCGAAGCGATTCCTCAATGGCCGGCGCGACGAGCGCCGGATCGGCAGTTACGCGGCGTCTGGCATCCGGATAGTCGCAAAGGTTGAGCGCAAAGACGCTCATGAAGCTCGACAACGATTCGACTCCGGCCATGACGAACGTCGCGGTGGTCAGCACGACCTCGCGATCTGAGAGCCGATCGCCGTCGATTTCGGCCTCCACCAAGTGCGTGATCAGATCGTCGGTCGGCTTTGCCCGCCGCGCGGCGACCTCGGCGGTGAGAAAATCGCTGATTTCCTTGAACGCGGCGATGTGTTCGGGCGTGCGTCCCTTCACGCTCTTGTCGGTCGAAACCGCCAGGATGACCTTGCGCCTGATGTCGGCGTGATCGCGTTCCGGGAGGCCCATAATGCGAAACAGGAGGCCCACGGTAATCTGGCTGGAAAAGTCGTTGACGAACTCGAAGGTCTTTTGCTCGGCGATGCGATCGAGCGACCGGTCGGCGATTTCCAGCGTCGGGCCGATCATCCGGTCGAGGTTACGCTTGAGAAAGGCGGCCTGGCTCAGCGCGCGCAGGCGATCGTGCCGGGGCGGGTCGGTGGTCCCGAGCGTGGCGCCGGCGCGGCCGGGAAGCTCGTCGATCATATTGCCCTGTGACGAGGAAAAGGTTTCCCAGTCGCGGGCTGCATCAACGATGTCGTCGTAGCGCGACAATATCCAGAGCTGGGCGCTGTCGCTCCAATAGCATGGATGTCTGGCGCGCAGCTCAGCGTAATAGGGAAACGGGTCGGCGTCGATCACAGGCGCATAAAGGTCGAAGGCTTCCACGGCATTTCCTCGCGGAGACGGCGCTGATAAACCCATAGTATAGCCCGTGGAGCGGATTTGACATTCGCTACCGGGCGGGCCGCGAACTCGCGAAGCGAATGTCAAATCCAAAGCTCCACTAGCACTTATATTTGCCAGTGGTCCTTTGATTTCTAACATTCGCATGATGGCCTGCCGAACCGGGATGCGAATGTTAGAATCGGACCACTAGCGAGTATGCAGCGCGATGCCAGGAAAAGTTAAACGGTCGGCTGAGGCAAGCCTGATTGCGCGGCATTTCCGACCGATCGCCAAACATCCCGGCGCATTCAAGCTGACGGACGATGCAGCGGCGATCGCGCCGCCGCCGGGTTCCGATCTTGTTATGACGACCGACGGTGTAATTGCCGGCGTGCACGTGTTTGCTGACGATCCGCCGGATTTGATTGCGCGCAAGGCGCTGCGCATGAACCTCTCCGATCTCGCCGCCAAGGGCGCGAGGCCGCTAGGCTTTTTGCTGGCGTTGTCGTTGCCCGCCGCAACAAAGCAATCTTGGATCGCCGCGTTTGCCCGCGGCCTCGGTCAGGACTCGAAGCACTATGGCTGTCCGCTCCTCGGCGGTGACACTGACCACACGCCCGGACCGGCCGCGGTCTCCATCGCAGCATTCGGCGTGGTGCCACACGGCAAAATGGTGCGCCGCTCGACGGCGAAGATCGGCGACGCCGTAGTGGTCACTGGCACCATCGGAGATGCGGCGCTCGGCCTCAAGCTGCGTTGCAATAGTCGCCTCGCGAAACGCTGGCGCCTCGGCAAGGCCGAGGCCGCGGAACTTCTGCGGCGGTACCGCCTGCCGGAGCCGCGCAACGCGCTAGCGCGGGGGGTACTGCGCTATGCGTCCGCGGCGATCGACATATCGGATGGACTGGCAGGCGATCTGGACAAGCTGTGCCGGGGCTCAAAAGTGGCGATTGAGGTTGACGCGGCGCAAGTGCCGCTCTCCAAGGCTGCGCGCGCGGCACTCGCCGCCCAACCCGAACTGATGGAAACGGTTCTGACCGGTGGTGACGACTATGAGATCGCGCTGACGGTCGCGCCGGGAAAGCTCGCCGCATTCTGCCGTGCCGCAAAGGCGGCGGGCGTGCCGATAACCCAGATCGGAAAAATTCGGGCGGGCGAGGGCGCTCGCTTCTTTCAAAACGGCCACGCACTGAAGTTTGCGCGGCCGGCTTATAGTCATTTTTAGGCGACGAAGTTATTTCCTTCGCGAAATCGGCTGGTATTCGCGGCGCGGCGAGCCGGTATAAAGCTGCCGGGGACGACCGAGCTTCTGGTGCGGGTCTTCGATCATTTCCTTCCACTGGGCGATCCAGCCCACGGTCCGGGCAAGCGCGAACAGCACCGTGAACATCGAGGTCGGGAAGCCCATGGCCCGCAAAGTGATGCCCGAATAAAAGTCGACGTTCGGGTAAAGCTTCTTCTCGATAAAATATTCCTCGTGAAGGGCGATGCGTTCGAGTTCGAGGGCGACATCCAGCAGAGGATCGTTGATGCCGAGTTCGTGCAAAACCTCGTGGCAGGTTTTCTGCATGATCTTGGCCCGCGGGTCATAGTTCTTGTAGACCCGGTGACCAAAGCCCATCAGCCGGAATGAATCGTTCGGGTCTTTGGCTCGCTTGACGTATTCGGGAATGCGGTCAACCGTACCGATCTCGCCGAGCATTTTGAGCGCCGCTTCGTTGGCGCCGCCGTGCGCGGGTCCCCACAAGCAGGCGATGCCGGCGGCGATGCACGCAAAGGGGTTGGCGCCAGTTGAGCCGGCCAGCCGAACCGTTGAGGTCGAAGCGTTTTGCTCGTGGTCGGCATGAAGCGTAAAAATCCGGTCCATGGCGCGCGCCACGACCGGATTGGCCTTGTACTCCTCGCACGGCACCGCAAAGCACATCCGCAGGAAGTTGGACGCGTAATCCAGTTCGTTTTTCGGATACATGAACGGCTGGCCGATCGAATATTTATAGGCCATGGCCGCCAGCGTCGGCATTTTCGCGATCATGCGGATCGAGGCGATCATGCGCTGGGTCGGATCGGTGATGTCTGTGGAGTCGTGATAGAAGGCGGAAAGCGCGCCGACGCAGCCGACCATAACGGCCATCGGGTGGGCGTCGCGGCGAAAACCTTGAAAAAATCGAGTCATCTGTTCGTGGACCATGGTGTGATGGACCACGCGGTCGTCGAAATTTTCCTTTTGAGCTACGGTCGGCAGTTCGCCGTAAAGCAGCAAATAGCAGGTCTCAAGGAAGTCGCCGTGCTCGGCGAGGTCTTCTATCGGATAACCGCGATAAAGCAGAACGCCTTCGTCCCCGTCGATATAGGTGATCTTCGATTCACAGGAGGCGGTCGACGTGAAGCCGGGATCGTAGGTGAAGATGCCGGCCTCGCCGTAGAGCTTGCTGACATCGACGACTTCGGGGCCGATCGTCCCATCGTGGACGGGAAACGACCAGTCTTTGTCGCCCAGCGTCAGCTTGGCGGTTTTGACATTCGCGCCGGTTTTCGCATCCATGATGGAATCCTTGCTGTCTCGCAGCCTCAACGTTGCGGTGCACGCGGCCTTACGTTCGAACGCAGGCGCAGCGCCGTCAATCCGGCCCTATCGCCGTAGCGCACGGGAGTGTGCACTGCAAGAAAATAGGCTTGAATCGCGATCTCCGCTAGCCGGGCACGGCGCCCTAGTCGAAGCGCGGCTAAAGCGGCTCGGGGCGGTCTTGATCGCCAAGACGCGCCAGGCTTTCGGCCTTGCCCAAAACTGTCAGCACTTCAAAAATACCGGGTGATGTCGTGCGGCCGGTCAACGCGCCCCGCATCGGCTGCGCGACGGCGCCGAGCTTGATGCCGCGCTCCTCGGCGAACGTTCGTACTGCTTGTTCGGTGGCTTCTGCGGTCCACGGTTCTACGCCGCCGAGCTTGCCGGCAATTTCGCGAAGCATCGTCCTGGATTCCGGCGTGAGCAGCGCCGACGCTTTGTCGTCGAGATGGAGAGGGCGGTCGGCAAGCAAAAAATATGCGCCATCAATGAGATCGACCAGGGTTTTGGCGCGCTCCTTCAGGCTCTGCATGGCTTGTAGCCATTGCCGGCGGAGCTCTGGTGTCATCTTGGCGGCGATGGCGTCGCCTCCCGCCAGATGGGGCAACAGCCGCTCGATGGCGCCAAGCAAAGCATCGTCGGCAGTGCTTCTGATGTAATGACCGTTCAGGTTTTCGAGCTTGGCGAAATCGAAACGGGCAGGCGCGCGGCCGATTTGCGGCAGGTCAAATGCGGCGATCATTTCTTCAGTCGAAAATATTTCCTGATCGCCGTGACTCCAGCCGAGCCGCACCAGGTAGTTGCGCAAAGCCGCCGGCAGACAGCCCATGGCGCGGTACGCGTCGACGCCGAGAGCGCCATGCCGCTTTGAAAGCTTTGAGCCGTCAGGCCCATGGATCAGCGGGATGTGCGCCATGACCGGCACGGTCCAGCCGAGTGCGTCGTAAATCTGCTTTTGCCGCGCGGCGTTGGTCAGATGATCGTCGCCGCGAATGACATGCGTCACTTCCATGTCGTGATCGTCCACCACGACGGCGAGCATGTAGGTCGGCGTGCCGTCGGAACGCAGCAGCACAAGATCGTCGAGATTTTCGTTCTGCCAGACTACGCGACCCTGAACCTGATCTTCGATGACGGTCTCGCCGGTGAGCGGGGCTTTCAGCCTGATGGCCGGCTTCACGCTTGCGGGTGCTTCGCTCGGATCGCGATCGCGCCAGCGGCCGTCATAAAGCCGGGAGCGGCCCTCGCGCCGCGCCGCTTCGCGCATTTGCGTAAGTTCCTCGGCGTTGGCGTAGCAGCGGTAGGCATGGCCTGAGGCGAGGAGCTGCTCCGCCACCTCGCGGTGCCTGGCCGCGCGGGCGAATTGGTAAACAGGTTCTCCGTCCCAATCGATACCGAGCCAGGAAAGGCCGTCCAAGATCGCGTCGATGGCTGCCTGCGTAGAGCGCTCGCGATCGGTGTCCTCGATGCGCAACAGCATCTTGCCGCCGCGCCCGTGAGCGTAAAGCCAGTTGAACAAAGCCGTGCGCGCCCCGCCGATATGCAGGAATCCGGTCGGCGAGGGGGCGAAACGGGCGACGATGCTCATGCTTTCATGTCCGCGCGAACGCGCGCTGGTCTAGCACAATCATGGACCAAAGCGAGTTTATGAGGGATTTCGACGCGGACTTGACCAAGCGGGCCAATTTGTCCAATGCGGGCGTTGCAGGGCCGCCGGACTTGAAAGGAAGCGAGCAGTCATGACGGTTGCGGAGACGCCGGTCAAAACGGCGGGTCAAGATTTTATCCGCGATATCATTAGCGCCGATCTTGCATCGGGTCGCGTGAAGTCGATCGTCACGCGCTTCCCGCCCGAGCCGAACGGCTATCTGCATATCGGACACGCCAAATCGATTTGTCTGAATTTCGGTGTGGCGCAGGAATTCGGCGGGCATTGCAGTCTGCGCTACGACGACACCAATCCGACCAAGGAAGCGCAGGAATATATCGACGCCATTGAGCGCGATGTGCGCTGGCTAGGGTTCGATTGGGGCCAACATCTTCATCACGCCTCCGACTATTTCGAACAGCTTTATAAATGGGCGGAAGACTTGATCCGGGGCGGCAGGGCCTATGTCGACGATCAGACTCAGGAAGAGTTGCGGCTCACGCGCGGCACTTTGACCGAGGGCGGCCTTGAGAGTCCCTTTCGCCGGCGCGACGTCGAGGAGAATTTGGACCTGTTCCGCCGCATGCGCGCCGGGGAGTTTCCCAACGGAGCGCGGGTGCTACGGGCGAAGATCGACATGGCGTCCGGAAACATCAATCTGCGCGATCCGGTGCTCTATCGCATCTTGCACGCGGAGCATCCGCGTACCGGCGCACAATGGTGCATCTATCCGAGCTATGACTTCGCTCACGGGCAATCCGACGCTATCGAAGGCGTCACCCATTCCATCTGCACGCTGGAGTTCGAGGATCACCGTCCGCTCTATGACTGGCTGATCGACAACTTACCGGTGCCGTCGCGGCCCCGCCAATACGAGTTCGCGCGGCTTAATCTCACCTATACGGTGCTGTCGAAGCGGGTGTTGACCGAGCTGGTTCGCGGCGGCTACGTCGCGGGCTGGGACGATCCGCGGATGCCGACTCTTGCCGGTTTGCGCCGCCGCGGCGTGCCGCCCGCGTCGATCCGCGATTTCATCAAGCGCATCGGCGTTGCCAAAGCCAACAGCGTGGTCGACGTTGGAATGCTTGAGGCGTCGATCCGCGAGCACCTGAACAAGACGGCGCAACGCCGGATGGCGGTGCTACGGCCGCTCAAAGTCGTGATTGAAAATTATCCGGACCAGAAGGACGAGCGGGTCGAGGCGCTTAATCATCCCGAAAATGCGGAAGCGGGAACGCGCCAAGTTGCTTTCGGGCGTGAAATCTTCATCGAACGCGACGATTTTATGGAAAATCCGCCGAAGAAATTCTTCCGGCTCGCGCCGGGCCGCGAGGTACGATTGCGCTATGCTTATTTCATCACGTGCCGTGAAGTTGTGAAAAGTGCGGCGGGCGAGATCGTCGAGTTGCGCTGTACCTATGATCCGGCGACGCGCGGCGGCAACGCGCCGGACGACCGCAAGGTGAAGGCGACGCTGCACTGGGTCTCTGCGTCGGCGGCAGTCCCGGCGACCGCGCACCTCTACAGTCCGCTATTTTCGCAGCCTGATCCGCCGGCCAAGGATTTGGGTTCGGAGCTCAACCCGCAATCCGTTGAGATCCTTACGGACGCCCGCATCGAACCTGGTTTGGCGCAAAACTTCGGCGAACCCGTGCAGTTTGAACGCCAGGGCTATTTCTGTCATGACCCCGATTCCACGCCCGCGCGACCGGTCTTCAATCGCACTGTCGGATTGCGCGATAGCTACGCCAAAGTTGCGGGCGCAAGCTGAGAACTATGAGCGCGAACAACAGTGCAACAGCGCGCACTTCGTCAGCCTTGAGCGAAGCGACGCTCATTGCGCGGCGTATTGCATCCAATCTCTATCTTTGGATCGCCATTCTCTTTCGCAAACCGCGGGCGAAGGCGCCGCCTATCGGTGCCAGCCCGCTTATCGGTTTTGTCGCGGTGGTCGCGGTCATCGTCGCATCCATGTTTTTCCTCGACGCCGCGGCAAGCCAATGGGCCCGGCAACTTCCCCATTGGGTAGCGGTGACGGGCGACGAGATTTCCAATTTCGCGCTCGGCAGCCGGTTTTCCTACCCGCTCGGATTTTTCATTCTGCTGCTTGCAGCCGTGATGAGGCCGTCGCTGCCGCTCAGAACACGAGGCGTTTTGGAAGTCTTTGTCGCGCGGGCAGGGTTTTTATTTATCGCGATTGGGCTGCCGGGCTTGTTCGACACGGTGGTCAAGCGGTTGATCGGGAGAGCACGGCCCTATGTCGGCACGCACGACGATCCGTTCGCTTACATGCCGTTCATTTGGCGCCCTGATTACGCCAGCATGCCGTCGGGTCACTCGACCACCGCCGCGGCCGCGGCCATTGCCATCGGCGCCATCTGGCCGCAGGCGCGCCCCATCGTGTGGCTCTACGCGCTGATCATCATGTCGGCCCGCGTCTTAATGAACGTGCATCATCCAAGCGACGTGATTGCGGGTGCACTGGTTGGGACCGTCGGTGCATTGATGGTTCGGCGCTGGTTCGCGATGCGGCGCCTAGTGTTCTCCCCGCGCGATCTTAGGCCGTTTCCGGGGCCGTCCTGGCGCCGGGTCAAGGCGGCGGTGCGCAGCGTCGCCACTCGGCCGATTTCGCCGGGCCGGAAGTGAAGACCGCCGAAGCATCGACGACTAGTCGATGACCTTCCAGTTGCCGTAATAGATGAACTTAATGCTGTGGGTCAGATAACGGGTAATCGCGACCACGCCGCGCATTATTGCGGGGAAAGGCGTCGGGCGAATGATATCCACAAACAGGCAGTAGCGCGGCTGTTCGGTCTCGTTGGCGGACAGATGTAGCAGCGTGTCGTCGAAAATGAACAGCTTGTTTTCGCGCCAAGAACTTGCGATGGGTCCGACGACGATGTAGGCGGAATCATCCTTCATGTCGTTGAGATTGTAGAGAACCCGAAGTGACGCTCGCAGATAGCCGAAGTGTTTCGAGGTCGTTACCTTCCGATTGAAGACCGAAACACCGATGGTTTGGATATATTTCCAGGGCTGGTGCAAAGTCGGCACCTTCAGGGACGCGTCGAGATTCATACCGTACCAGCGGAAGAACAGCATCGTGCGCTTATTTTCCTTCACGTGCTGCTCGAGTTTAGGAACAAGGTCGGCGTCGTTTGCAGCCTGAATCAGGCGCCGTATTTCGTCCTGGTGCTCCGGCGGCAAGTCCGCCAACCGATAAACGCCTTTGTTGATGTATGGCAGCGACAGTAGATCAAGCAGAGAATTGAGCGGCGAGAGCAGCCAAGTCCCGAAACCGTTGCCGATGAAATAGCGCCGAAAAAGTTCTGGTGTGATGGGACGATTGCGGGTCACGTCGTAAGCGCCGAAGATTGCGAATACGAGTGCAATCTTGGGAAAGAAATAGGCAAAAGGCACGAGCACGAAAAGCGGAAATAACACACGCCTCACGGTAAGCTTCACTATTCTTTCAAGACGTACTCTGCCTCTCCGGGTTTCAGTAATTGTGACACTCATGCGGGGCCTGCTCTGACAACTAGGGAATGACCAGCACCACGGGTGCGCGCGAGATCGCGCAGCGGTTGCCTACCCCCATTATAACCACGTCGGAGCTGAGCTTCATAACCTCGTCAGAGCCGAGCTGCCATGCCCCGCCGCCGGCACGGGCTCCGATCGTCGGCGAGAGCGCTCGTCTTGGCACCTATCCAACTGAGATACATGAGCGATTGGCATCAGCGCCGCGTGTTCGCGCTCCGTGCGGGGTCAAGGCCACGGTCCGCCGCATTCTTGAGCGCGCGCGGGCGCGCGCAGCCTAGTCGGCACCGCGTGCGGCATCGGCGAGTGCCCCAAAACCCCGCTCGAGATCGGCGATCAGATCTTCGACGGCCTCCAGCCCGATATGCAAGCGCACCGTCGGACCGCCGGGCTCCCAGCGCGTGGCCGTACGTAAGTTCGTGCAATCGAACGGAATAGCGAGGCTTTCGAAACCGCCCCATGAAGCGCCGATCCCGAATAGCTCGAGCGTGTCGAGAAAAGCGTAAACCGCTTGCTGAGGTACCGGCTTGAACATAATGCTGAACAGGCCGCACGCACCGGTAAAGTCCCGCTTCCAGATGCTGTGGCCAGGATGGCTCGGCAGGGCGGGATGAAGGAGCCGTAAGATTTCCGGCCGCTGTTCGAGCCAGTGTGCCACGGTGAGACCGGAGCGGTAGTGCCGCTCAAGCCGGACCGCGAGCGTACGGACGCCGCGTAGCGCGAGATAAACATCATCGGGGCCGACACACAGGCCGTTCGTTCCGACGAAATTCTTTAAACCCGCAACCGTATCTTTGTTGGCCGCCACGCTGCCAATCGAAACATCGGCATGTCCGGCAAAGTACTTCGTGCCGGCGTGGATGACGAGGTCCACGCCGGCATCGAGCGCGCGGAAGTAGAGCGGCGTTGCCCAGGTATTGTCCATGAGCACGACCGCGCCTCTGGCGTGCGCCGCG
>Ga0302326_10006480_pt1 | contig 26259 bp, 19 predicted proteins | sample Palsa_T0_3_FD_202264 | JGI IMG/M metagenome (GOLD analysis project Ga0302326, IMG submission 202264) | Peat permafrost microbial communities from Stordalen Mire near Abisko, Sweden - Palsa_T0_3 | ecosystem: Environmental > Terrestrial > Soil > Palsa > Peat permafrost | place: Sweden: Abisko... | reverse complement strand
CGAAACGGACCCACGATTACAGCTCAGGAGTCAGCGCCGGATCCCGCGCCACGGGAAGGCGTCCTCGCCCGTTAGCGTGGTCGTGCCGAAACGCTTCGCCACCTCCGCCGACTGCTCGGGCCGTGCCCCCGGCTCTGATGAACGGGTCACGGGGTCTGGCTGCGATCCCGCAGGGTCGCGGCGCCGTCGCCTTGGAGTTCGTCGCAGTATGCCCCGCGCCCGGCCATGGCCATGATCAGCGCCAGGGTGGGGCCGGACACGAGCGCCCCGGAGCCGGTGGTGAAGGGTCCGTCGGTCGCGACCAGGCGCAGGCCCCTGATCCGTGTTTTCGTGAGGACGGGGAGGTCGGAGCCCTGGTAGTACTCGGCCAGCGGGGTGAGGGTCCCGATCGGGTAGTCGTGGCGGATGCCCAGCGGGAGCCGGATGTCCTGCGCGTGCACGATCGTTTCGCCGAGCATCGCCAGCGTCGGAACGGGTGGCTTGGTCGTGCTGGTGAGGACGGCCCGGAACCGGTCGATGGTCTCGGCCGGGGTCGCGCCCAGCTGCTCGGCCAGCCTCATGGCGACCTGTTTGTCGAAGTCGAACCGGCAGCGGATCACGCCGGCCAGCCAGCGGACGGGGTTGAGGCTTGCTCCCGCGATCAGGTGCGTCGCCGGCCTCCTTTCGGAACGGTCAGGGCCGGCGGTCGCCGGCCGGTCCGGACCTGATGCGCCGGAGCAGCTGTTCGTACCAGTCGGGCTGGGGCGGACGGGCAGTTTCGATCCACCAGGTCGTTCCGGCCTCCTCGTAAGCCGGGAGCTCTTCGGCCAGTGACTCCGGGGCGTCGGCGACCTCGGCCCACACCACCAGATCGAAACCGTCGACCGAGCCCCGGAGCTCACGGACGAGATCGCGCACCGAGGCGATGTCGTCAGCCGTGGGGCGGACGAGGGCGTTATCGCGGTATCGGATCGGCACGGCGCCATCCCACCGCGCGGCACGCCGCATACCCGCCAGCGAGGGCAGCACGCCTCCCACCCACACCGGAATCTTCCCGCCGTGCGCGGGGGTGGGGGTGAAACGGACCGGACCGACGTTGTAATGCTGGCCGTGGAACTCGGTGACTTCGCCGCTCCACAGGCGGGCGATCAGGTCGAGTCCCTCGTCCAGCATCGCCGCCCGGGTCCGATCGTCGGCTGGGTCGCCGAACAGGCCGAAGTCGCCGTGAGCGGGCGAGCCCAGGCCGACGCCGAATACGGTCCTGCCCCCCGCCAGCAGGTCGAGTGTGACCGTCTGGCGCGCCAGCACCCACGGCCTGCGCCGTGGGACGGGTGTGATCATGGGGCCGACCACCAGCCGCTCGGTACGTGCGGCGATGACCGAGAGGACCGCCCACGGGTCGACGATCGCAGGGCCGAGGCCGTCATTGGCCCAGGTGATGTGGTCCCACAGGAAGAAGCCGTCGAACCCGGCTTCCTCCGCCTCGACCGCCAACCGGACAAGGTCGGCGGGATCGTCGGCGAAGCAGGGTGCCGCGACCGCCCGGCGGATGCTCATCGCCTGCAAGGCGGTTTCATCAGGTTCATCAGGTGCTTGCCCGCCTCGTCTTCGGGGGATGACTGCACCGCGAACCATGGACAGGCCCGTGGCGCGCTCAATCTTCTCATCCGCGCCATGTGCGTCCCAGCGCGGTACGCCAGTGCGGGAAGCAGGGAACGCGCCAGGCCATCAGGAGCGGGAGAGCAGGAAAGACCAGGCGAGCATGGGAACCGAATTGGTACTCCTCGGAACGGCAGGGGCGCCCATGCCCGTCGCCGGCCGCAGCGGGATCTCGTCGGCGCTCATCGTGGACGAACGAGTCTTCGTCATCGACTGCGGTCGGGGGTCGCCGTCCGCCTTCGCCGACGCGGGACTCGGCTTCTCTCGCCTGGAAGCCGTGTTCTTGACCCACCTCCATGCCGACCACATCGGCGACCTGCCCGGCCTGCTCCTCTATCCGTGGGGAGCCCGCGAGGGCGACAACGGACCGCTTGCGCCGATCCGCGTGTACGGGCCGCCGCGGCCGGAAGCTCTGCCAACCGGCGATGTCACGTTTCACCGCACGACCACGATCCAACCGGAACGCCCGGCCCCAGGCACGACGGACTTGGTGGAGAGCATTCTCGCCGGGTACGCCTACCACCTGAACGTCATGCCGCTGGACGCTCACATGCCGGACGCCGGCGCACTCGTCCGGGCAACCGACATCCACGTCCCGGCCTGGACTGACCGCATGACCCAGGTTCCCGTCGTCGTCTTCGACGACGGAGTCATCCGGGTCACCGCCGTCGCGGTACGGCACGGCCGTGCGGTGCCGGCTCTCGCCTACCGTTTCGACACTGCGGCCGGCTCCGTTGTGTTCTCCGGCGACACGGCCGTGAACGACAACCTGATCGCTCTCGCCCGTGACGCCGACATCATGGTCCACCAGGTCGCCGACCTTGCTTATCTCGAGCGGGACGGCGCCGGCCGGGCCGAGCTCGACCGGATGGCCGCCTCGCTAACCGATGTCACGCAGGTCGGGAACGTCGCCGCGCGGGCCCGAGTCGGCGAGTTGATTCTCAACCATTACCTTCCAGCCGAACCACACGCGATCTCGGACGCGGAATGGGCGGAACGCGCCGGGCGCGGCTACAGCGGAACGACCACCGCGGGCGTAGACGGCCTGCGCAGAGTACTCGGGATCAGTGGTCGGGTTCGTACTTGAAGGAGAGCTGGAGTTTGGTGCGATAGGTAATCGCCCCGCCTTCGTCCAGGTGAATGTCCTGCTTGATGACCTCGGCCACGCGCAGATCGCGGAGCGTCCCGGCGGCGGTCCTGATCGCCTCCGCTGCCGCGTCTTCCCATGAAGTGCTGCTTGTCCCGATAATCTCCGTCACTCTGTACACGCTCATAACGCGTTCCTCCGACTATGTGCGGCCCGCTTCGGGCTGCTGCGGCCAGTCTTTCACAATTACTCTAGGTTACTGTGAGTGACTCAATGTTATATGGAAGGGATCGCAATGCCTGCACTTCGACGTAAACCATTCCTGCGCGGTGCGGTGGTCGGTGTTGCCGCTGCGGGCACGCTCGCCGCGGCCGCCGTCACCGGCTCGGTCGCTAGCGCGAGCACCGCGCCATCGGGCGCCGGCAACGCAACGGCGGCCGGGCCGGTCTTCGATTGCCGGACCCTGGCGTCGCCCACCTGCTATTCCCCATGGCAGTTCCGCACCGCCTACGGCATCCAGCCGCTGACCGCCCGCGGTATCACCGGCCGGGGCGAGACCGTCGTGATGCCGGAGTTCGCCGCGACGCCCGGCGAGGACGGCGTCACCGACGTCCGGCAAGATATCGCCCGCTACGACAGCGTCTTCGGCTTGCCCGCCGCCCGCCTGAAGGTCATCACCACTCTCGCGCCCGGTGCGTCCCCGTTCCAGGCGCCCGACGAGTACGCCGGAGACGTCGAGATCGTGCACGCGATCGCGCCGCAGGCCGCCATCGACGTCATCCTGATCCCCGCGGATGTCTCCTTCGCGCTGGGGGTGCGGGACTTCAACGCGGCCCTGCGCATGGCGCCGTCCCTGGGCAGCGTGGTCTCGATCACCCAGGGCGGGTTCAACGAGAGCTGCCTCACCTCCGGGCAGGTGGCGACCATCCACTCGGCGCTCCAGTTCGACCGCGAACAGCACGTCACGGTAGCGGTGGCATCGGGTGACTTCGGGGCGGAGGGCCAGCCCTGCACCGCCACGCCGACGCCGGCCAGGGCAGTGGTTTTCCCGGCCTCGGACCCGCTCGCGCTCGCCGTCGGCGGCACCAGCCTGGACGCGAGCCACAAGACCGGCGCCTACGTCGGCGAGACCGTGTGGAACCGGCCGGTCGCAGGGCTACCGGGGGTCGTCGCCTCCGGCGGGGGCTTCAGCGGCGACTTCGCCCGTCCGGCCTACCAGGCCGACGTGCGCGGCATCGGCGCACGCCGGGGTGTGCCCGACGTCGCGTCCGACGCCGACCCGGACACCGGCATCGCTTTCGTCGAAGCCGCCGGCGGCCAGTTCGGCATCTACCCGGCCGGCGGGACGAGCGCGGGCGCGCCGGTCTGGGCCGCGATCGCGGCCCTGGCCGATCAGTACGCAGGCCGGCATCTCGGCTTCATCAACCCCGCCATCTACGAGATCGGCCGCAGCGCCCAGTACCACCGCGCGTTCCACGATGTCACCAAGGGCAACAACACCGTGCAGGTCGGCTCCGTCACCGTCAAGGGATTCGCCGCCGGACCCGGCTGGGACCCGGTGACCGGCTGGGGCAGCCCGAACGCGCAGGTGCTGATCCCGCTGCTCGCCCGCGACGTCATCGGCTGAGCCACCTTTACGCGGCCGGGTGTCCTCTCCGGACGGGCTCGTCCGTCCTTCTCACGGGTGGCGCTCGCCACCACGCGGAGAGAAACGAGGAGACCGATGACTGGCACGACCACCACAGCAGGGTCCGACACCGACCGGCAGGCCATTCGCGACGTGATCGCGAGCTTGTACAAGTCGTGGGAAGCCGGCGACGCCGACGCGTTCGTGGCCGACTACACCGACGACGCCACGGTGGTCCAGCCCGGCGTCTACAAGAAGGACCGCGAGGAGATCCGCAGCACGATGGCAGCAGCGTTCGCTGGCCCGCTCAGCGGGTCGCGGGCGACCGACCACCCGTCGGCCATCCGTTTTCTCACCGACGACACGGCTATCGTGATCAGCGAGGGCGGGATCATCTTCCCTGGGCAGGACGCTGTCGCGAGCGAGGGGCTCATCCGCGCGACCTGGGTGCTGGTCAGGCGCGACGGCAACTGGCGAATCGCTAGCTACCACAACAGCCCCGCCAGCTAGGGTTTCGTCTGCCAGGGGCGGGGCGTTCCCTTCCGGGGAGCCGCCCCGCCCCTGGTCGGCCGAACGGAAGGAACCTTGACGATGACGCAGTACATGGCGTTGCTTTACTACGACCGGAACCAGTACTGGGACTCACCGACGGAGACCGAGTTCGCCCCCGAGTACACGGAGTTCGCCCGGCGGGCGATCGAGGCCGGGGTCATGCGCGGCGGCGAGGCTCTGCACCCGGTGACTATGTCGACCACCATCACCGTGTCCGGCGGCAAGGACGGCGACGTCCTGCTGGTCGACGGCCCCTACGCCGAGGCGAAGGAGGTCCTGGGCGGGTACTTCCTGCTGGAAGTGGACAACCTCGACGAGGCCATCGCCTGGGCAGCGCAGAATCCGGGCGCCTGGCGGGGGAAGATCGAGCTCCGCCCGATTGCCCCGATACACGCCTAGGAGCGCCCGGGCATGGACGCCACCGACACCCTGGTCGAGGTGCTGCGGAGCGAAGGTCTCAGGGTCTTGGCCACGCTAGCCAGGACCGTCGGCGATCTGGCCGTCGCCGAGGATGCTCTCTCCGAGGCCACGATCACCGCCCTGGAGAGGTGGCCAGAAACGGGGATCCCTGATAACCCGCGTGCGTGGCTGGCCGTGGTGGCCCGGCGCAAGGCGATTGACCTGCTGCGACGCGAGTCAGCCCGTTCGTCCAAGGAAACCGCCGGGTTCCGGTGGGGCACGGGGGCCGCGCCGGATCAGATCGAGGAGGCGATCGAGGCGATGGAGCCAGAGACGTCCCTGCGCGACGACATGCTGCGCCTGATCTTCACCTGCTGTCACCCGGCGCTTGGCCGCGAGGCCCAGGTCGCCCTCTCACTGCGAACTCTGGCCCGGCTCGAGGTGCCGGCCATCGCCCGCGCCTTCCTGGTGCCCGAGGCCACCATGGCGAAGCGTCTGGTTCGGGTGCGCTCCAAGATCGCCACCGCCCGCATCCCCTACGTGATCCCCTCCGATGCCGAGCTTCCCGGCCGGCTGGCCGCCGTGCTGGCAGTGGTGTACCTGATTGCCACCGAGGCCCACGCCCCGACCGGCGGGGACGCGGTGGCCCGGGTTGATCTCGAGACCGAGGCGATCCGGCTGGCCCGGTTGCTGGCCGACCTGATGCCTGACGAGCCCGAGACCCTCTCGCTGCTTGCCTTGCTGCTGCTGACCTCGGCCCGCACCTCGGCCCGGACCGACGCCGACGGCAACCCGGTGACCCTGGCGGACCAGGATCGCACCCGCTGGAACCACGCCGCGATCGGGGAGGGCTCGCGGTGGCTATCCGCAGCGGTGAACCGGTCGGGCGGGGTCGCCGGGCCCTATCAAATCCAGGCCCACCTCGCCGCCGCCCACTCCACCGCGCCCAGCTGGCAGGAGACCGACTGGGACCGGATCGTGGGCCTCTACGACTTGCTCGGGTCGATCACGGCCAACCCGGTAGTGGCGCTCAATCGGGCGATCGCGGTTGCCGAGCGCGACGGCCCCGAGGCCGGACTGGCTGCCCTGAAGGCGATCGTCGGCCTCGAATACTCATATCTGTGGCATGCCGCGGTGGCGGACAACCTGCGCCGGCTCGGCCGCACGAGCGAGGCCGTCGGCGAGCTTCACACCGCGGTGACCCTGGCGCCCAGCAAAGCAGAACAACGACTCCTGCAGGACCGGCTGCACGCCGCGCGATCCGAGCTCCGCTGACAATCATTGGCGTCGCCGGATCTAATCCGGTGCCGGGCCGGAAGCGTCGTCGCCAGGCGCAGGCGGGAAGACCGGCATCCCGGCAGTTTCTGGCAACTCGTCCGCTGGCGGCTCGGGACGGTAGCCGTTGCCGCGGCCGGTCTCGGCCCTGGGCATCGGCATGGTCGCGGACCAGCCGTCCGCTCCCGGCCCGCTTTCCTGCCAGGGAGGCCCGGCCAGCGGCTGCGGCCCGAACCCGGCGTCGTCCGCGGGCTGCCCGATCAGCGGTCCGTCGAACGAGTCCTGCGGCCCGAAGCCGGGCCGACGTCCGCGCAGCCAGGCCAGCAGCCGTTGCACCGTGGCCTGCAGTCCGCTCTCTGACCGCCGCCAGTCAGACAGCGGAGCTCCCAGCGCCCCGGACACCGCCCCAGGCTCGGTGCCGTCGGCCGGTCCAGGGACGTGGTGGCCGTTCGACGGCGGCCACGACGGATGCCACCCGTCGAGGTTGGGCGTGGAGCCACTGCCGATCAGCCCCTCGCCGCCGGCGATGTCACTCATCAGCTCCGATTCGCGCCGCTCGAGCCAGACCTGGTTAACCCGCCGTCGGAGTTCGATGATGTCCTGGTACTGGCCGGGGAGAGGAGCGGACCAGGCCGCGTTCCGCTGGCGTACCCCGGCTGCCTCCGCCGCGGTCGCCGCGCGGTGCGTGGCCCGCTGGACCGCCCGGACGTCCTCCGCCGCCTGCACGGATGATTCCTCTTCCTCGGCCAGGATCTTGTCGTAGGTGGTGGCAGGCAGCAGGTTGAGCAGAAGCTTGGTGAAGACCGGCAGGATGTCGATGATCAGGAAGAGCAGGAACAGCAGCAACCGGGCCCACTGCAGCGTCGCGTTGCCCGCGGTGACCGCGCCCAGCGCGCTCAGCTGGGCCAAAATGCCGCTGTCGCCCTTGATGCCGTTATCGACGTCTTTCGTCTGGGTACTCAGCTGGCTCTGCGCGGATTGCAGGGTCTGCTGGGCCTCGACCAGCTGGGTCTTGGCCGACTTCGCGGTCGCCTGCTGCGCGCCGGAGTTCTCCTGCTGCAAGGTCTGGGTCCGCTGCGCGATCGCGGTGTTGAGGTCGGACACCTGCGTCTGCCAGCTGGCCACCTCTTTCTGGTCGTTGGCAGCGACCGGGCCGTAGCCCACCTTGCAGGACTTGCCGTCGGGCGTGCGCCCGTATAGCTGGCAGTTAAGCTCGTCTGTCCAGTAGGCCAGCTGCGTTTTCGCGCTCGTCTGCTGATTCTCCAGCGATACCAGCTCTGCGTCGGTGGCTATATTGATACCGGTCCCTGCCCCGCCCTCCTCTTGGGTCAGCTTGTCGACATTTGCCTGATCTTGCTGAACCGCGATGTAAAGCGGATTGCGCTTCAGGTTCTGGTAGTAAGCGGTGCGCTGCGCCTCTTCATTCTTCTGGATCTGGTCGGTGATCTCCGGCTTGAAGATCTGCAGTACGAAGGGGGTGGAGATCACGAAGCCCAAGACGATCGCCATCGCCAGCCGTGGCAGGGCCTGAACAAGGTAGATAAGCGGATTGCGCTGCCGGTGCATGGAAACGACGAACAGCCGGTCGATCATCATCACCGCGAGCGCCCACAGGACCCCGAACACGACGGCGATCGGCAAGGCCGCCTTGAGCGCGTTGACCAGTGCAAACGCCAGGGATATGCCCGCCAGTCCACCCGTCACGGCGATCATCGCGCCCAGCCCGTAGAACCTCGGGCGTTCGGTCGGGCACTCCCCGAGAATCTTTTTGCTGGCGCCCGACAGCCAGATGAAAATATCCCCCACTCACGCTCCCCAGCATGAAGTTCCAAGCTGGCGGGATATGGCACCCGGTGCTACTAGAGGTCAGGGGTGCAGTCCTGAACTGCCGGCCTCCCGCCCCAAGGCCAACAGTTTCTTTGCTCTCTTACGGGTAGCTCTTGTCTAGTGTCCCTATGTTAGGTTATTAAAACCAATAAGCGGTACCCCTTTGGGGCTTGGGGTCTGATGTCACGATGAATCCCCTCGTGCAGGGGAAATCTTCGTGTAGAGAGAGAATCGTTTAACTGGGGGCGGGGAAGAGTTGGGGCGGCTGCGATCCTTGGGAAAGCTGTACATAGCTGAAACGTGCGTGGGCACCCGGGCCCTCGGGCCCGGCTTGCGTTCTGTCGTGTGGGTCCAGGGCTGCCCGTTCCGCTGCGCCGGGTGCATCGCCCCCGAGTGGATCCCGGCCGAACCCGCTGGCGGCCCGGCCCGCATCGCGGACCCGGCCGACCTGGCCGCGGAGCTGCTGGCGGATCCCGGGGTGACCGGGCTTACCTTCTCCGGCGGGGAGCCGATGAGCCAGGCGGCGGGGCTGACAGAGGTCATCGAGGCTGCTCGCCGCGCCCGTGACCTGAACCTGATCTGCTTCACCGGATATCGGCTGGCCGAGCTGCGTGCCCGTCCGCCCGGGCCGGGCGTGGCCGACCTGCTGGCCCAGACCGACGTGCTGATCGACGGCAGGTACGTGGCCGCCCGCAACGACGGCCGCGGCCTGCGCGGCAGCGCCAACCAGCGGGTGCACTTCCTGACCGGCCGCCTCCGGGACTCCGAAGCGGAGCTGGCAGGCGGCCCGCGGCGCAGCGAGATCCGGCTCCGAGGGGGGTCCGCGCTGCTGGTCGGGGTGCCGGGACCGGGCGTGTCCGAGGCCTTCGACCGTGCCGTTGCCGCGGGCAGCCGCGTCGGCGCCGCGGACCTTCCCGATGACCGCGAGTAGAGGGGACCGAGGCAGGTGAGCTGCGAACAGAGGGGACACACGTCGATGAGCGGCAAGAAGCGGATCACGGTAGACGAGGGCGCCTGGAACGATGCGATGCGCAAGGCCAGTCAACTGCGCCAAATCCAGCGGGACCTGCCCTCGATGCTGGCCACGGTGCAACAGGCGCAGCAGGTCCAGGCAGCCCGCGACCGCGCCGAATTCCAGGCTCGGCAAGACCAGCTGACCAGCAGGCTTACCGCGCTCAGCGTCGAGGCGCAGCGGATCGAGCAGTCCACCACCCGGCGGATCAACGCGGCCGCGGCGTCGATGATGAACGAGGCCAGGAAGGCCAACGAAAACCTGCGGGCCGAAACCAGGCAGCTGGTCGAGCGGCAGGAGCAGCGGTTCACCGCCGCGATCGGGGCCGAGCGGGCCGAGCGCGAGCGTGACGTCCAGGGGCTGCGCGCCGAAATCGCCAAGGACCGCGACTTCCGGGCCAACCTCCTCGCCCACGCCCGGACAGTCGTCTCCGACGCGCGGATACTGCACGACGCGATCGCCGCCACGCTGCCGCACGAGCGGTACGCGCCGCGCAAGCTTGACGACCTGCGCCGCCGCCTGGACGTCGCGGAGTCGAACGTCACCGCGGGAATCGCGGAAACCTCGCTCGGCCAGGGCCAGGACCTGCTGTTCGAGCTCGGCGACCTGCGGGCCGAGGTCGAGCTGCGCGACGCGGAATGGCGAGCCGCCCACCTCGGGGCGGTCACCGTGGTGACGGCGCTGGTCGCGGAGATCAGCGCCAGCGAGCGGATTGACCTGGCCGACGAGGAGTCGGGCCTGTCGGCCGAGCTCGACGTGGACTTCTGGTCGTACGGAGAGCTGTCCAAGATCGGGGCGCGGGCGGACGCGCTGGCACAGCGGCTGGCCGACGCGGCCGACCCGCCCTCCCTGGATGAACTGCGGGAGATAGCCGAACGGACCGTGCCCTCCCTGGATGCCAGCATGACCGAGGCGATCACGCTGGCGCAGGCGCGGCAGTACGCCGCCCAAGTCCGAGTGAACGTGGCCGAGCAGGTGGTGACCGTGCTCGAGGGCACGACGGGCTACGACCTGGAAGGCGATCCGGTGTTCGCGGGCGACGACCAGCGGGCGGCCTTCTACAGCAAGCTGAGCAACGGCGACGACGAGCTCGTGATCGAGGTGGCCCCGGACGAGACCGGCAAGTCGTGCGTGATCCGGGTGCTGTCCTACGAGTCGGGCACGCCGAACGAGTACCTGAGGGCCCAGCGGGTTCATACGGTCGCGGCCGCGCTCGGCGCCAACGGCCTGCCGGGGACGCCCGCCGCCGAGCCGGGCGAGCCCGACCCCGCGCTGCGGGACCTCAGCCTCCTCCGGCAGCGCCCGTCCGCCAGCCCGCTTCCGGAGCGGGCTTGACCACCGGGGGGGCGGGGAACACCCTCAGCCCGGGCCCGGAGACGCTGGAGCCTCCGGGCATCGGGCGGCTGGCCGCGATCCGGCGCGCGGCCGCCGACGGCGACCCGCTGATCTTCGTGTACGGGCCGGGGACGGACGACGCGTTCGTCGATTCCACCTACCGGGTGTGCGAGATCGAGGAAGTGCTGTGGGAGGTACTGCACGCCGCGGGTTACCTGCGGGTCGCCTACTTCTCGCTCGAGAAGTCGCTCTACTTCCGCGACGACGAGTCGCGGGACCTGCTGCGCCCGCGGAAGAACCGCCCCCGGGCGGGCGGCGGCGCGAATCAGGATGCGACCGGCCCGAGCGGGCAGGCTGACCCGCCGGCGGGCGCGGAACCAGACGCAGCCGCCGACTCGCCCCCCGCCCGTCGGCGGCGGATGCGGGGTGAGTTCGGTTCTCAGGGGCCGTTCGGCGACCGGATCGTCGCCGACCTGTCCGCGGCGCCGGGCGCCGGCCTGGCGCCAGGCCCCGGCCGGGACCCGGCCGACGGCAGCGCATCCGGCGAAGGCGGGCCGGCCGACGGTCCTGGGGTGGTCGGCAACGCGGTCAACCGGGTGCGGGACATGGCCGAGTCGTTCGTGCTGCCCGAGCTCGACAAGCTGGTCCGGCCGGGAGCGCCGCGCACCGCGGTCGTGTTCACGCACGCAGAGGAGACCATCAGCTACTTCGGCGAGTCCCGCGGGCTGGCCCAGTTCTTCGCCAGCGTCCTGCAGTTCCGGCGTGGCGCCGACCATGTCTGCCTCCTGCTGTTCCGCGGCGGCACGCTCGACGACGTGCACGCCGCCATCGACCGGATGCGCCAGGTGCCCGCCCTGGCCGGCGCCGCGCGCCGGATGCTCGACCGGCCGGAGCGGATGGCCCAGTCCGGGCTCATCGGCCTCCCGGACGAGCAGGAGCTGACCCGGCTCATCCACGTCGTCCGGGTCAGTCACGGCCTGACCGTCGCCAACTGGTCGGAGCTGGCCAGCACGGCCCGGGCGATGGCAGCGGCGCGGCAGGAGGCCCACAGCTGGCGGCACTGGCTCCGGGACTACGCCCGGTCCCGGATACCGCTCGACGCGGCCCGGCTGCGCGCGGACGGCCGGATCACGAAATCGGGCTGGTCGACCCGCAGCGTCTGGGAGCAGCTGGACCGGCTGCAGGGGCTCGACTCGGTCAAGGAGAGCCTGCAGAAACGCGGGGCTGAGGTCGCCGCCGAGGCGGAACTGCGGCGGCTGGGCCGCCATAGCCCCGACGCCGAGCCCGGCACCAATCACCTGGTCTTCACCGGCAACCCGGGAACCGGCAAGACCACCGTGGCCCGGCTGGTCGGCGAGCTCTACCGGGAGCTTGGGGTGCTGCGGGACGGGCACGTGGAAGAGGTGCTGGCCCGCGACCTGATCGCGGAGTACGTGGGGCAGACCGCGGTCAAGACCAGCGCGGCCATCGACCGGGCCCTGGACGGCGTGCTTTTCATCGACGAGGCCTACCAGCTCAGCGAGCAGCGGGACCGAGGGTTCGGCGGGGAGGCGATCGACACGCTGCTGGCCCGGATGGAGAACGACCGGGACCGGCTGGTGGTGATCGTGGCCGGCTACCCGGACAAGATGGACGAGTTCCTCGACTCCAACCCCGGGCTGCGCCGCCGGTTCCCCAAGCCCAACGTCATCACGTTCGAGGACTACCCGCCCGAGCTGCTGCTGCGAATTCTGCTCGCCCGGCTGGCCGAGCGGGGCCTGACGTGCACCAGTGACCTCCAGACGCAGCTCGAGACCGTGGTCTTCGGCCTCTACCGGACCCGAAAGCAAGGGTTCGGCAACGCCGGCGAGATGCGCAACCTCGGCGATGAGGTCTTCTCCCGCTGGTCGCAGCGAGTGCGGACCAATGTCTCGGAGCCGGCCGGCCCGGAAGACCTGCCCGAGCGGCTGCGGGTGTACCTCCGACCCCGGCTGGAGAGCACCGCCGACCTGCTGCGCGAGCTCGACGCGATGACCGGGCTGCAGCCGGTCAAGGATCAGATCCGGGCCCTGGTCTCGCAGATCAGGCTGGGGCAGCGGCGCGGCCGCCCGAGCGAAGAGCTGGCCGCTCCGCACCTGGTGTTCCTGGGCCCGCCCGGCACCGGCAAGACCACGGTGGCCCGGCTGATCGGCGAGATCTTCAAATCACTGCGGTTGCTGACCAGCGGCCACGTGGTCGAGGTAGACCGCTCCAAGTTGGTGGCCGGCTACGTCGGGCAGACCGCGATCAAGACCACGGAGATGATTGACGAGGCGATGGACGGCGTGCTGTTCATTGACGAGGCCTACGCGCTGTCCCGCTCCGAGAGCGGCACCGACTTCGGCCGCGAGGCGATCGACACGCTGGTCCCGGTGATGGAGAACCGGCGCGGCCGGCTCTGCGTCATCGCGGCCGGCTACCCCGACGACATGCAGCGGTTTCTCGACGCCAACCCAGGGCTGTCCTCGCGATTCACCGTGCGAGTCCAGTTCCCCGACTATTCCAGCGCCGAACTGGTCACGATCCTGGCCGGCATGGCGGCCAGGGAAGGCTTCACCCTCGACGACGGCACCCGAGCTAAGGTCCTGGCCTGCTTCGACGCGACCCGCCGCCAAGAGGGAGCCAAATTCGGCAACGCGCGGACCGCCCGCGGCCTGCTCGGGGAGATGCGCGGCCGGCTGGCCGACCGGACCATCGACCTGCCCGACGGCAGCCCAGAGCTGGACATGTTCACCGCCGAGGACGTGCCCGATGTCTGCTGAACCGCGCTGCCCGGTCTGCGGGCGGCCCTCCGGGAAGCAGCCGAGCTGCGCCGAGTGCGGCTGGGTACTGCACACCCGCCCGCTGGCCGGGCCGGTCACCCCGGCCATGCGGCGGGAGTTCGACACGCAGCTCAGCCGGGCTAAGAAGGCCCAGGCCGAGCAGGACGACCGCGCGCTGGCGGCCGCTCTCCGCGAGGTCATCACGGAGCTGCGGACCGGCCGGGAGACCGCGGTGATCGAAGTCGGCCCGGACCGGATCGAAATGACGTACGCGTTCCTCGACGCGGCGCAATCGCCGCAGGTCCGCCCGGGGTGGAAAGCGACCTGGTCCAGCCTGCTGCCGAACCTGCCCTCCGGGCAGCAGGGCCGGCAGGCCCAGCTGAGCGCGGGCCAGCCCGGGCTCGACGACGAACAGGTCGCGACGCTCGTCCGGGCCCGCTTCCCCGCCGTGGGCGGCGTCGGCGCCCTGGTTGTCTGCCGGCCGGTCGGCTGGCGGGTGCTCGCGGCGGCCGCGCAGGCCGTCGCCCGCGCGACCCGCCCCCCGGCTCGGGTGCTGCCGATGGCCGGGCCGGGCGGCACCCCGGTGCGCGCCCTGCTCACCGAGGCGGCGGGCAGCGCGCCCCTGCGGCAGGGGTACTACCTGCTGACCGCCACGGTCAACGCCGCCACTGGTGACGTGCGGCTGCAGCCGCGGCCGCTGTTCGCGGCGGCGACCAAGCCCGGCGCCAGCGCCCAGGTACCGCTGCGGCGGATGCCAGGGGATGTGGCCGATACCACGCTGGCCGTCTTCGCGGGCGACGGCGTCACGGACTGGACGACGGCGTCGCCGCTGGCGCTGTTCCGGGTCCCGGTCCCGACCGACCCGCAGCCGCAGGCCCTGGTGCGGCTGGCCGGCCCCGGCCGGGTAGAGCTCGACGCCGCGGCCAAGGCGCAGCCGCTTGCCCCCGACGCCTGGGCCGAGGTCTGCCAGCGGGTGCCGCGCCGGGTCTCTACCACGGCGTCTCCGGTTGACCTGGTCTGCGCGGTCGACCTGTCGGGGGACTTCGAGGCGGTCCGCCTGCGCAAGAAGCTGGCGGGCGACCTCATCCAGCTCCTCGACAACGAGTACCAGCAGCCCGGGCAGCTCCGGGTGGCCATCGTGACCTGCACCGACCACGTCTTCGGAGGGGACCGAGGGGCCGAGTTCCAGCCGGTTACGGACACCTCCCGGCCGGTCAGCGCGGCCGACGCCCTCCGCTGGCTTGCCGCCAAAGAGGGCGTCAATCCGGAGGACCGGCACTGCGCGCCGGTCGAGGACCTCCTCGACGAGGCCTGCTTCCTGCTCAAGCACAGCGCCCCGAACGGGCGCCGACCGCGGCTGCTGACCCTGGCGGGCCGCCCGCCGCATCCCTTTCCCCAGCGGGCCGGCCGGATGGTCGCCTGCCCGCGGCGGATCAGCTGGGAGCAGGTGGTGCGTGACCTGGACGCCGGGGACGTGCGGTACGCGGTGGTGACCGACTCGGCGTCGGACTCGCGCGACCCCGACCGGGGCCTGTGGGCGCGGCTCGGCCCGGCCGGCTGGTACGGGCTTCCGGTCGCTACCGCCCGCCAGGTCGCGGAAGGCCTCGGCCTGCTAGCGGCACCGAACCAGCACATCCCGATCCCGCTCAGCGAGGACAGGTAAGGGACCACACCGAGCAACTGGAGGCAGCCAATGGCCAATCAAGCGGCACCCGGCGGGAACCGGGGTCCCCAACGCCGCGTCGGCATCTGGGGGGCGACCCAAAGCGGCAAGACGACGCTGCTGTCGTCGCTCTTCCTGGCGGTGGCGCGGTCCTCCGACCAGCTGCGGGTCCGGGGCAACAACGACGAGTCGACCGACTTCCTGATCAGGAACACGCACATCCTGAACCAGCAGCGCCGATTCCCGTCGGCCACTCAGGTGGCGACGCCGCTCAGCTGGACGCTGCAGATGTGGGTGCCGGGCCCGCCCCGGGGAGTGCTCCGAGGCGGGGCGGACCGCGTCCCGTTCGACTTTGACATCGACATGCGGGACGTGGCCGGCGCAGATTTCGCCGCCATCCCCGCGCTAGCGCCGCCCGGTCCTGACCGGCTGGACGTCCTACCGGGCGGCGGGGATGACGCCGGGTCGGCCGCCACCGAGAACGTCGCCAACTACCTCAGCACCTGCCAAGGCCTGCTGCTGCTGATCGACCCGATCCGGGAGCGCGACGTCGGGGACGCCTACGAGTACTTCTTCGGCACGCTGCTGCGGATCGCGCAGAGCATGCCGGTGCCGCTCGACCAGCGGCTGCCGCATCATGTGGCGGTATGCGTGACCAAGTTCGACGACCCGTCTATCTACGAATTCGCTCGCGATTACGGCTACCTGTCCTACCGGCGGGACGACCGGGCGAACATGCCCCGCGTGCACCAGAACGAGTCCGAGCGGTTCATGAGCCAGCTCTTCGAGGGCCTGCCCAAGAGCGACATCGAGCTGGTGACCGGCGGGCTCAGGCAGTATTTCTACCCGGAGCGCATCAAGTTCTTCATCAGCTCGGCGGTCGGCTTCTACATCGGGCGAACGGGGCAGTTCGACGAGAGCGACTACAGGAACGTCACCGAGAACGCGAACGACGAATTCGTGATCCGCGGCCAGGTCCGGCCGATCAACGTGGCTGAACCGCTGATGTGGCTCGGCGAGCGGCTGTCAGCGACCCCGCCCCCCGGGCGGAGGAGGCCGTGACCGACCCGGTCCTCGCCCAGGCGCAGTGGGCCGTCTGGAGCAAGCTCCCGGGCACCCGCGACGACTACGCGGTCCTCGCCGCCAGCTCCGGGCTGTTCAGCCGGAGCGAGTTCGACCGGCTCGTCAAGGTCTTCACCCCCGGCAACCCGACCGCCGAGCCGGGTACCGCCGGCTCGCTGCCCTGGGTGATCCTCAGCCGGGTCGGGGTCAGCGGTGAGCTCTACCTGGCCGTCTCGGTGCAGGAAGCGACCGCGGGCAAGGACGGGATCGGCCGGACGATCAGCCGCACCGACTACTTCTGCGTGCCCTACGCGCGGTTCTGGTCCAAGCCGTCGGCGGGCGCGCCGCCATCACGCCCGGTTTCCTACCGGGCACTGCACGCGGCCGTGGTCGGCCAGAAGCTGCCGCTCGAGGGCGACGGGGCGCCGGTTACGCTCGCGGTCGACCCACTGGACGCGGCCGCGCTGGCCCGGTCGATCCGGCATGATTTCGGCGAGTCCGGTGAGTGGTCCGTCGCCGCCACCGCGGCCGTGCTGCTGGCCGGCCCGGTCACGATCACCGGGCCGGGCCTGCCCGACGTGAAGTCCCGGCTCCGCTTCATCGACGCGGTCTGCGCGCTGCTGCCCTATGGGTACCGGCCCTACCTGACGGCCGCGACCTGGTCCGATGCCGGCGCCGACCAGCGGTTCCGGATCGTGTTCGCCAATCGGGCGAGCGACGAGTCCGCCCGCGCGCAGTGGAAGGCGCCGCCGCAGCTGCCCGCCGGGGGAGTCGCGGAGAAATACTTCGGTTACCTGCGGCGCGTGCTCGGCCGCGGCGATGACGACGCGCAGCTCGCGCTGCTGATCGAGCACCTCGCCGCCGACGGCGAGCCGCGCCGGTTCGACGATCCCGGGCCTGCTCTCGACAGCGCGCACCGGTTTTTCCTGGCCGAGACCGTCTCCGAAGATGCGGAGAAGGGGGGCGCCCCGCCCGGCGACCTGCGCCAGGTCGTTGCCAGCGGACAGTTCAAGCAGCTGCCCCCGGCCAGCCGCGTCCGGCTTTTCCTGCAGCTCATCGACCTCGCCGACCCAATGGACAGTGACCAGGTCATCCGCTGGTTCGACGAGATCGCGGCCGGCCGGCCGGGCGAGCTGGTGACGGCGCTGGCCGGCGCGGGCCTGCGGCGGCTGCAGACGGCCGGGTCGCCTGACCTTAGCCGGGCTTACCTGCGTTTTCTGTGGCAGCGGCAGCTAGCCGACGAGATGCTGGCCCAGATGCTGGCCCCGGCCGAGCCGACCTCGTTCACGGCCGACGACCCCGAAGCCCCCGAAGTGGTCGAGGCCCTCGACGCCGTCGGCGAGTTGCTCAAGGACTTCGTCATCAGCCCCACCGGGGGCACCGCGGCCTATCCGCGCACCCAGCGGGCGCTGGCCGCCACTCCGGCGGCGGCCGCCGCCCTGCTGGCCCGACTGGCGCTGCCAGGGGCGCAGGGCGACCAGAGCCTGGTCCGGGCGGTCGAGTGGCTCGAGCCCGCCGCCGACGGAGTCGTCCGGCCGTTCGTGACCCTGCTCAGGGACAGCCTCGGTTCCGGCGGGCAGCCGGAACCGCTTGAAGCGGACTCGCTGCGGGCGCTCAACCGCGACGGCACCCCGGCCTCGGTCCGGTACCTGCTCCGCGCGGCCTCCTACCGCAACCGCCTGCGCCTGGTGCTGCCCGCGCTTGCCTGCTGGCTCACCGAGGCCAGCCTGGAGCGCGGCGTCCCCGAACGGACGGCCGGGTACTGGGACGGCGTGTCGCGGGAACTGTCGCCGTCCACGATGGACGAGGCCGCCTGGCTGGACCTGACATCGCTGGTCACCGGCAACAGCCCGCGCGCGCTGCTGTCCGGCCGGTACTCGCAGCCGCAGTTCGGTCGGCAGCTGGCCAGCGCCTGGCGGGAGCTGACCGACCTGGTCCGGTCAGGTGGCAGCGGCCAGACCGATGCGATGCTGGAAAGCGCGCTGATCGCCGCGCTGCGGCGGGAGACCTGGCGCGGCGACGCGGCATCGGCCGCGGCGGTCAGGAATCTCGTCGACGCGCTCGGCCGGGGCGGCCCGCGGCCCGACCTGATGGCGGTGGTGCTCGACACCAAGGAGTCGCTGCGCCAGCTCCCGGCGGGGGCCGCGGCCGCACTGGTCGCGCAGCTGTGCGCGCGGGCTCACCGCGACGGGCTACGGGTAGAACAGGTCGGCCGGATGCTGGCCGACTCCGGCGCTGTCATCTCCGGTGCCCAGGCGGTCGACGTGCTGGAGGAGATGCAGCGGGCGCTGCTCGCCATCAACGCCCCGCGAGCGGCGGCCGACTGGCCGGTGACGTTCGCCCGCTGGTTCACCGAAGGCTCGTTCGGGCCGCGGGTCGCGACCGAGTTCCCCGGCACGGCCGCGCGGCGCTTCGGGGATCAGCTTGCGCTCCAGGTCAGGCTGCTGGGCGCGGTGCTGGCGGCCGCCCCGGCGGGGGCGCCGCCCGCGATCAGCGCGGAAGTTGCCGAACGGCTCGACCAGAACCGGCAGACCCTCGATGGCATCGTCAAGGAAGCCCGCAAGCGGCAGTCCCGAGGCGGCGGGCGGGGCGGCCGTTTCCTGGGAGGGAAGGCACCCGAGGGCGGACCGGGCGATCCGCCCGCGACGGCCGCCGCACGGCCCGGGGCGGGCCAGGGAGGGACGCCTTGATGAGCGCGCAGGCCGGCGTGGACATCGGCGAGATCACCGTGAAGACCGCGGCGGGCGGCGAGTGCACCGAGATTCCCGCCCCGGGCCAGAACCCGGTCGAGGCCGTCCGCGCCGCGCTGGCCTCCGCCGGGCCGGCGTCCGGCGCGGTCGCCGAGGGGCAGGTCTGCGTGGCCGTCCGGGACCAGTGGCTGTCGGTCGACCCGGCCGGCGCGGCCCGCATGGAGGAAATGCGGCAAGAGGGCGGAGCAACGGCCCGAGCCGGGAGCCTGGCGTGGACCGGGCAGCTCGCCGCGTCGTGCGCCTTTGCCGCCAGCCTGGCGCCGGAACCGGGCCAGCGGCGCTACCTGGTCTGCGATGTCGGCGGGACCGGGGTCAGGGCCGGGCTGTTCAGCGTATCGGCGGCAGCCGTGCGGGTGGAGGCGGTGCACGCCGAGCGCGACGGCGGGTGGCGCGACTTCGACGACGCCGTCCGCGCCGCGCTGCCCGGCGCCCAGGCGGCGCGGCTGCCGGCCGACTGGTATGAGCAGGCCACCGCCACCGCGGACCGGCGGGCCCGGGCCGACCAGGTGTTCAGGGACGCGGCCGCCGGGGCGGAAGACGAGCGTGAGACCAGCGTCTACCGGATCACCGTGGCCGACGACAGGATCCCGCTGACGGCCGGGATGCTCATCGCCGCCTTCGAGCCGACCCGGCAGCGGCTGGACGCCGCCGTCACCGCCGTGCTGCCCGGCGGAGCCGTTCCGGACCGGGTTGTGCTGGTCGGGGGGCTCGGCTGGCTGCCGCTGGCGGCGCACGCGGCCGTCCGCGCCGGGAACACGCCCGCGGCCCCGGCGGTGCTTGGCACCGAGGCCGCCGCCCGCGGGGCACTGCTGTTCGCCCAGGGCGCGGCGCGGCTGGCGCCGCCGGAGGGGCTCCAGTCGGTGACCGTGCCGGCGCACCGTTTCCGTGACGGATTCTTGGAGGAGATCAGCGTGAACCTGCCGTGGACCGAACCGTTCGCCGCCGTTCCCGACGGCCCGCTGCAGATCGACCGCGGAGAACTGCGGGTGTCGGTCGACGGGCAGCCGCGCACGGTGCGGCTGCCGGGCCTGGCCCGGGGCCGCTACCTGATCGGCCTGCGCCCAACCTGGCCCGGGCTCGGCCTGCTGGTGGTGCGGCCCGCCGACGGCGGCGCCGGCCACGTTGTCCCGCTGACCGAACTGGCGGCGCAGTGAGCAGCGCTCCCGGGCGTACCCCGGGCGCGGCTAACGCGGCCAGGGAGCTCGGCACCGCGGTGGACCGGCTCGCCACGGCGCTGCGGGCCGTCCCGGCCGACGCCGAGGCGGCCGCGTACGAGAGCCTGCGTCACCTCAACGAGGCCCTGTCCGGACTGGCGGGCCTGCTCGGCGAGGTGCCGCGCATCGTCGGGCTGGGCGACCCGGCCCCGGCGGTGGAGCGCCGTCTGGCGCAGTCCCAGGCTGAGCTCGCGGCCCGGTCGGCCGACATCGCCCTGTACCGGAAGGCGCTGGACGGCCTCGCCGCCACCGAGCAGGACCTCGACGAGGTCACCGGCCAGGCGCGCGCGCTGCGCGAGCGGGTGACCGAGCTGGAGGCGGCGAAGCAGACCGCGGGCGAGATCCCGCGGCTGCGGAGCATGGTTCAGGCGCTGGAGGAGGACATCGTGGCGCTCGACGCCACCGACGGGGCCGACGTGATCGCGCGGGTCATCACCGCGGCCGAGCGGCTCGCGACGATGACCGACGGCCAGCGGGTCACCGCCGGCCAGAAGGCAGCGGGCCTGGCGGCGCGGGCCGAGGAGGCCGCGAAGGAACTGCGGGAGCTGCAGGACCGGGCCGACACCGCCACGGCCGACCTGGCCCGTCGGGAAAACGACGCCGAGCAGCTCAAGACCGCCCACAGCGACACGCTGCCGATGCTCGCGGCGTGGACCAAGGCTGATCTGGACGTGACCAACGGCCTGCGCACGGTCCTGCTCAGCACGGCCGACAACCCGCTGCAGGCAGTGCAGGGCGAGCTGACCGGGATGCAGCGGCGGCTAGCCCAGCTCGACGAGGTGCTGGGGCCGCTGCTGGCCGCGCAGACGCAGTCCTACGAGCAGGCCAGGCAGGCCAGGTCAGTATGAGATGGCAGTCGGCAACCGGACCGGTACTTCGCGCGAACCCATCGGCGAGGGTGCCATCGTGACCGGCCAGGAACAGCCGCACGACCCGGTGCTGCGGGTGGTCGCCGACTACTGGGAGGGCATCAGGCGGTACGCCGACCCCGGGCAGTGGCAGCGGCTGACCGACCTCATCGGCGGCGCGGCCGAGGAAGAAGCCGACGAGGCCCGGGCGGCGCTGGCCGACGAGCTGCTCGACATCCTCCCGCCGCATCACCCGGCCAGCCAGCTGCTGCGGACCGGAATCATGTACAGCGGTGACCAGCCCGATCGGCCGGAGGCCGAGCTGGCCGACGACTTGCGGCGGCTGAGCAGACTGGTCCTGGCGCGGCCCGGGCCCGGCTGGCCCGAAGCGTCCGCGGCCGCGTCGCCGGCCACGCCTGCCCCGGTCGGGGCCGGGGCTCCGGTCGGCGATTTCGACCGCCAGGTGCAGGCCCGGCTGTTGGCGCTGCCGTCGCTGAGCGCGGACGATCCCCGGAGCCGGTCCATCGCCCTCGACCGGGGGCTGCTCCGGCTACCCCGGCCGGATGGCACCGCGCAGCTGCCCGCGTTCCAGTTCGGGCCGTCCGGCGCGCCGTGGCCGGTCGTCCGCGAGATCAACGAGCTGCTGGACGCCGCCGACGACCCGTGGGGGGCCGCCTGCTGGTGGGCTGACCCGCATGAGCGCCTTGGCGCGGCTCCGGCCGGCCTGCTCGGACGAGACCAGGACGACCTGCTCCGCCTGGCGGCCACGACAGTCGGGAAGGACTACTGATGCCATCAGACATCCCGCCGCCGGGCGTCCGCGCGCAGCCGCGGTACACCGAGCTGCCCGCCGGGTCGTTCTTGTGGCGGGTCATCAGGAAGCCGGCTGGCGGAGGCCCGGTGTCACCTTTCCTGAAGGTCCCGGACGTCGACCGCTACGACGCCCGGCTGGGCGGCCGCTTCGATCCGACGCCGGACCATCCCTATCCCTACTGCTACGCCGCGTTTGACGACCTCACCGCTCTGTGCGAGGTCCTGCTGCGTGACGTCGGCTTCGAAGGGCCGCAGCGTTACCTGCTCAAGCGCGACATCGCCGGACGGCGACTGGCGATCCTGGAGACGACCAGGCCGCTGTGGTTGGTCAGCCTGCAGGACGCCGTCGACCTCGCGGCCGCCTGCCAGGACTCCTGGCTGATCCACGCCGAGACGCTTAACTACCGCATCACCCGGCGGTGGGCGCACTGGCTGCGCGACAGCGAGGCACCCGATGGGAAAGGCCCGGCCGGCCTGGTGTGGCTGTCCAAGCGGGCACCGAACGGGCGGGCGGTCCTGCTTTTCGGCGACCGCTGTGACGACGCTGTCGTCTTCTCCCCCTTCGGGGAGCGCAGCCTGGATGGCGGCGGGCTCGAATGGCTGAACCTGCGACTTGCGCAGCTGCGGACGAAGGTCCAGAAGGGGACTCCATGAGCGATTCAGGCGATCTGGCCGCGCGCGAGGACGCCATTCAGCGACTCCGCGAGCTGCATGACACGGCCGACGACGCCGACCGGCCGCGCGCTGCGCTGTACGTCGGCCTGGCCGCCGCCGACCTGATCGCGCTGCTGCCTGAGGATGGCCCGCGGCGCGGTGAGCTGGCCGCGGACGCGCTGTCGCGGCTGGACCGGCCGGACGGCGCCTCGGCTGAGAGCGCGGCGCTGGCCGAGCGACTGCGCGAGTACCTGCCCGCTGAGCCGGTTATCGAGCTCGGCGGGGGAGACCTGAACTGGGACGTGGACTGGGCGGCGCTGCAGGGCCCGGCCGAGTCGGCCAAGAGTGTGCTCGACATGCTGCCGTTCATGGCATCGATGCTGCCGCCGCAGGCGCCGGCCAGGCAGGCGCTGGCTAGCATCACCGAAGTGCTCCAGGCGTTCGAGCGGGGGCAGTGGACACCGGAACGCGACCGGTCCCTCCAGGCAGCGATCGAGCAGGTCGAGGCGGGCGGGCTCGGGGCCGGGCTGGCGGTGATGCTGCGGCTGATCGCGGTGACGATCCGGGTGCGGCGCTGCCAGCAGGTGGCGGAGGCGGGCGGGCAGCCGCGGTGGCCGTCGCTGGCCGAGCTCGACGAGCTGATCGCGGGCATGGAGTCGGCCGAGGACCTGAGCGAAGGCGTGGGCGGCCCGTTCCAGGCCATCGACGGGTTGCACCACATGTACATCGCGAGCGCGATATCCACTCGCCTGTTCGTTGATACCAAGCGGACGGATGTGCGCCGGGACGCGGCCTGGCGCGACAACGTGCTGCGGCTGCTCGACCAGTCGGACGAGCACCTGCGGCAGCTGCCGCCGGCTTACGCCGGCCTGGCCGGGGACCTGCGCGGCAAGCTGGGCACCGTGGCGACCAGGCTGCGCACCGGAACGATGCCGCCAAGCCCGCCTCCGGTCCGGCCCAATCCACCTAAGCCGGCCCCGCGGCAGGCCGCTCGGCCGTCGCCGCCCGCGCCGTCGCCGTCGCCGTCAGGCCCGGTGGCGCCCGCCCCGGTCGCGCCCGCTCCGCCCGCTCCGCCCGCTCCGCCGACCGCCGCCGGGGCGTGGGACAACATCGCGGCCATGAGCCAGTACTCGGCTCGCGCCTTCGACGGGCTGCAGATTCTCACCGGCATGCTCGACGACCCGATGGCCAAGGGCATCGGCGGCATGCTGGTCGCGCTGCAGGCGACCAATTCCAGGCGGTGGACCCCAGAGGCTGACGAACGGCTGGCCGAGCTGGAACACCAGACCGACACCCTGGCGGGGAGCGGGCCGCCGGTCCAGCGCTTCCTGCTCGCGGGGGTACTCGCGCTGATGCACGCGACTCGCTATCACCAGCACTCGGCCAGCTCGCGGTCAGCGGACCACCCGCCGGCCAGCGAGCTCGCCGCGGTGATCGCGGAGGTCGAGTCCGCCCTCGAACTGGGTCGTGAAGCCGCCGCTTCCGAGCCGAACGCCGAGGTGCCCGACCTATCGGGGATCCTGCGGGCCCAGGTCGGCATCATGCTGGTGGACCTGTCCAAGTTGGACCAGGCGCACCGGGGCGAGTTGCTCGCCCGCGCTCGCGCCCACTTCGACCAGGTGCCAGCCGACATGATGGAGCGGTTGCCGATGATCCGCAATATGGCGACGCTCGAGCAGTTGATCGAGGGCCGCATCGAACCCGACGACGACGCGATGAAATCGGTCATCAATGCGCACCCCGATGCCTGGGACCGCAGTGGGAGCGACCTGAAACCGGCCCTGGCCACCGCCGATCGGGCCCGGCGCAGTCAGTTGCCCGAGGACATCGCCGCCGCCCTGCTCGAACTGCAGACGGTCTGGGTCAGGCTGTCGGCCGGAAACCCGATGCGCGTACGGGTGCTGATCCCGATGGCCATGCAGTGGGCCCTGCTCGCGGGCAGGACCGGCAGCGAGCAGACCGCCGTCGACGCCGCCTGCACCACGATCGCGGCGCTCGAGGCGGCGGTGACGCCGGACGAGCTGGAGGCGGCAGCCCAGCTGACCGTCAACGTGCTCGTCCAGATGCTCAGCCGCGGGCAATTCGGCGGGCCGTTCCTCGAGGCGGAAGAGGCCGCCCGCCGGGCGCTGGCCACCCTCGGCGGCGACGACTGGACGCAGCGGCTGAGCCTGCTGACGGCGGTCGGCGCCGCGCTGGCCATGCGCGCGCACGCACGGTCGGACGAGGCCCTCAGCGCCGCCGCGGGGCAGGTCATCGCCGAGGCCGAGCGGCTGCTGCCGGCGCCGGAGCCGACCGGCGCCTGGTTCGCCGCGGCCCGCCTGCTGTTCGCTTGGACCGGCATGCACGGGTTGTGCCTGCGCGAGGCGGAATCGTCGGCGACCGCACTGCGGCTGGCCGACCAACTGGAAGCCGTCCTTGGCCGCATCCCGGCGGCGGCGAGCCCGGGCCCCGGGGCCGAGGGGGACGACGGCTCCGACCCCGCGGCGGGGATCGATCAACTCCGGCAGCGGCTGATCGCGGCCCAAGCGCAAGAGTCGGACGCCCCGTCGCCGTCGCCGTCGGCGGAGGCCGACGAGGCCGAAGAAGCCAAAGAAGCCGCGCGCCGCGCCCTCGACCGGGCGGCGGCGGTGCTCCAGCTGGGGGATCCGGCTGCGCAGTCCCGTCGACCGTCCGCCCCGCCCGCGCCCAAAGACCCGGCAGCGCTGCGCGTCATCGCCGCCGACCTGCACCAGGCGCTGGCCGGCGCCACCGGCGACACCCGGCTGCGGCGGCGGATCCAGCAGGCGCTCGGCATCTGCCACGCCGAGCTGTACTGGGCCGACCCGGCCGGGCGATCCGAGGAGACACTGCGGGAGGCGGTCTCGCATCTGAACCACGCGCTGGCCGCCAGCGCCCACGCGACGCCGACCGTCGAGTGGGCCGACACGCTCCGGTACCTCGGGCGCTGTCAGCGGGAAGTTCGCGTACCGGACGAAGCGGCCAGCGGTCCGGGCACGGCCGAGCGGACGATGCGGGCCGCCCTCCGCGAGCTGACCCGCTGCGTGATGACCGCCGAGACCACCGACGAGGCGCTCGACGTGGCCGCGGCGGCCAACGAGATCGTGGCCAGGACCATCAGCTGGTGCCTGGCGGACGACCGGCACGAGGCCGCGATCGACATCGCCGAGGCCGGCCGCGGCCTCGTCCTCGCCTCAGTGGTGCTGTCGGGCCGGGTCGAGGCGGTACTGCGCGGCTCGGGTAACCCCGCGGCGGCGGACGCCTGGCGCACCGGGGGCGAGGTCGGCCGCGCGACCGCCCTGAACGCGCTGTGGGCGACGCCGTCGGGCGAGAAGTTGCTGACCACCCCGATCGGCCCGGAGATCTCCGTCGCCATGAGCGGGATGCGGTTCGACGCCATCGTCTACCTGGTGCCGCCGGCCAGCCCTGACTCGGCCGGCCGATCCGCCGGGCCCGAGACCGCCGGGGCCGAGACCGACGGGCACGCGATCTTCCTGCGCCCGATACTGGGCAAGGTCGAGGTGATCCCGCTGCCCGGGTTGTCGGGCCCGGGCGGTGACACGCCCCTCCGGGCCTACCTGGCCGCGCTCGACGGCGCGCTCGGCGTGTCAGACCCGCTCGAGCGGGGCGTCGACGGCTTCCGCGGCGGACCACGCGGCCAGGCCTGGGCGGACGCGCTGGAAGAACTCGGATCCTGGACCTACCAGCGCATCGTCGGGCCGCTGA
>Ga0302326_10006479_pt1 | contig 26259 bp, 27 predicted proteins | sample Palsa_T0_3_FD_202264 | JGI IMG/M metagenome (GOLD analysis project Ga0302326, IMG submission 202264) | Peat permafrost microbial communities from Stordalen Mire near Abisko, Sweden - Palsa_T0_3 | ecosystem: Environmental > Terrestrial > Soil > Palsa > Peat permafrost | place: Sweden: Abisko... | reverse complement strand
TGAACTCCGGGGTGAATGAACGCCGCTTCCTTCGTGCCTGTTGCTTCGCCATCGAACACTCCTCGCGCATCTTCGCGCCTGTTGGGGTGTCCGTGGAAGCGGGGGAGGATCAACCCTTCCTGGGTCTGCATCGTGCGCGTGCACATGTCCAACGCCGCGTACCCCGTACCGGCGGGAATGTCGACGGTCAAGTGACCCGACCCTACCAGGCATACCAAGCCCACAAGCGGAGCGATCCCAAGGAGCCATCGCGTGCGCCGCGTCATCGCTCCCACCCGCTCGCGCGCCGATCGCGCGCGAATTCGCGCAGCGTCTCCGTCGTTCCGGGACGGTCACCGGTCGTCAGTAGGTCGAGAAGCAGCCCTCGGATGACGGCCAACCGCAGGCGCGCCTCGCGCTTGGCCTTGGCGCGCCCGACGCCGAGATCCTTCTCCAGCCCCGAAGCGATCGTGTTCAGCCAGCTATCGACGACCTGCGAGAGGAACGTGCGGAAGCGGGTGCGGTCCTTGAGCGCCTCGCCGTAGATTTGGAAGACGAGGCGGATGACGGGCAGGTTGCGGCTTGACGCCACCCGGGCCCAGGTCTCTTCCAGCGTCGGCATGCGCCCGGACGCGGTTGCCCGCGCGAGCACGCGCTGCTGGTGGAGCCGGAGCCCTGAGAGCACCGCGTCCCAGAACTCTTCGGACGACCCGAAGTGGTATATGAGCATGCGGTGGCTCGTGCCGAGTTGCTCCGCGATGGCGCGCAGGGACGTGTCCGAAAGCCCGTTGGCAAGGACATGGTGCACCGCGCGGTCGCGCAGCTGCGCTCGAATCGTTTGGTCTGCCCGTGTCTCGACCACGCGCTGAGTGAGCATGCCGGGTGTGTACCACGTGGTACACTCGGAGGGAAACGAGGAGCTCAGGCCGCTACAACATCGACCTGACTCAGTTGGTGCAGCGTTGGAAGTCACCTGAGGCTGAAGACCCGCCTCGCAATCCCCGATAGGAACAGCTCGCGTGTTTCCGCGTCGAGGCCGAGGCCGTCGAGGCCCTCCAGGGCCTTCTGCGGCAAGATCATCGGGTAGTTCGTACCGAAGAGAACCTTCTTCCGCCCGCCCCCCTGCATGTAGCGCACGAGTTCGGGCGGGTAGCGCTTGGCTGTGTACGCCGACGTGTCGATGTAGACGTTCGGGTACTTCCGAGCGAGGAAGATCATCTCCTCGGTCCACGGGTAGCCGAGGGGATGCCCCGGACCTTGTTGAATTCGTGAAGTAGCGGCGGCTCCTTGCCGGCCTGAGAATCAGGTCTGCCAGGACTTTGAGCCCCACGGGGGCAAAGGAGCCGCCATGAAGAAGAGAGCCGCAGGTATGGGCTCGTCGTCCTGTTCTCGGTCAACAGCTTGGCGGGCATGATCGCGCGGGGCCTTGCCGGGATGCCCACCCTTCCCGGGGGGATGGGCCCGGATCAGAAGCAGCTCGAAGACTTGATGAAGCAGCTCGAACAGTAGCTTCGCTGCGCTCCGCGCGGCCTCACGCTCGGAAGCTCGCCATCAACCGTGCGTCTTTGCCGGTACGCTCCGCCTTCTTCGTCGCCTCTGCTCTTGCCTTCCGTTCCTCTTTCGCCCGCTTGTTCGCTTCCTGCCGATCCTTCTTGAGCTTCGCCTTGAACGCGATCTGCGTCGGGTCATTCTTGCGACGTTCCTTCGCCTGCGCGTTGGCTTCGCGCCGACGTTCCTTCAACTTTTCCTTGAGCTGGATCGTCCGAGGGTCGTTCTTCCTCCGCTCCTTGGCGAGCACGTAGGCTTCGTGTCGCGCCTTCTTCGCGCGCTCCTCCATCGACAGGGGCAGGACCGCCTGCTCGGTGTCGTCCACGGCGTTGTACGGATTCTTCATACGTCAAACCTCCGAAGTCTCGGGGACGTGCCCTCATCGACGACGCCGAGCGATTCGCGCGGTCATCACTCCGCCGGAGGCACGATGCCCTCCAGCATGGGCTCGGCGACGCGTGCCTTGCGCGGCCGGCCGCGAGGACGTGACGTCGGCTGCGGGGTCGCGGACAGGACGAGCGCATCCTCCGCACGCGATCGACGCGTCACGCGCGGCAAGGTGATTGCCTCGAGCCTGCCGCCCAGGGCCTCGTCGCTCTCGGCGTACACGCGCGCGTAAGCCAGGGCGCGCTGCGCCTGGTAGAGAAGGACATCCTGCTTTTCTTGCAGAGCCTCGCGCGCTCCGTCGAGCGCCGACTGCGCGGCCGCGACGGCGTCGTCCGCGACCTCCACCTCCGCGGCATAGCGGGCCAACGTTTGGCCATCGACGTCAGCAAAGCGCACGTCGGCGAGCAACGTCGTGAACAGATCGAGCAGGGTCTGGATGGGAGCCGCGATCGCCTTGGCGCTCATGGCCTGAACATACAATCAGTATTGGTCGCCGCCAAGCGCTGTCTTTCACGCTGCGCGGCAAGGCTTTGTCTCGAGCCCGTGGATGAAGCCGAAGATGACCTCCGGGGCGGCCCCACCCGCGGTGACGGTCGCGTCGACCGGCGCCGGATCGGTCAGCTCTATCGAGATCGACGAGCGCGCCGACCCTCGAGTACGAGGGCGTGACGGTCGCCGTCGCGTCCTCGGACGTGGTCCTCGCGTCAGCCGCCATCGGGTGTGATCGCGTAGCTCTGGCAGAAGCCGACATTGACGACAATCGGCGCCGTGGGCGCGCAGCTCGCATCGACGCAGTTCGCGCTGGTGCAGTCCGAGGCCTCGGTGCAGGCCGAACCGAGGGGGCCGGGAAGGACGCATTGGTGCTCGGTGTTGCACTGGAGCGGAGGCCGGCACCACGTCGTGGCGTCGTCGCACGCCTGCCCTTGTCCGACGTACGGGATGATCGTGCATCGTGGCCCGCCTTCGGCCAGGCCATTGCATCCCGCGAGGCCCGCATCGCTCGGCGCGCACTCGTTATCGTTGTTCGTGTCGGGTACGCACGGGGCTCCCAGCGGGAGGGTCCCCACGAAGGCCTGAGCGCAGGTATTCGACGTCGCCGGGTGAACGATCTTACAGTTCTCGACGGTCAGGTTCCCCGTCCCGTTCTGGTAGAAATTCACGCAATCGGCGGCGGCGGCTGGATCGTAGACAAGATTCGGGGAAGCCACCTCGGGCGCGCACCACGCCCTAACCTGTGACCGACAGCTCGCGGGATCGGTACCCGCGTCCAGGGAATCGCAGCAAGGAAGAAACTGCGTGCAGATGCCTGAGGCGATGGCATCGCAGAAGTCGCTCTCCTGGACGGTATTCGCGTCGTTCGTGGCTTCGGTGAATGTGCTCGAATCGGCGCCGGCGCCGCCGTCGGAGGTGGTGCCGCCGCCGTTGTTTTCAGCGGAGGCGTCGGACGCAGCGCCGCTTGCGCCCGATCCTGCGCCACATCCCCACCAGCAGAACCCGCCGAGCGCGGTGGAGACCACGATAACGGCGCTGGTACGAAGACCGGTGTTCATCGGACAGGTTCCCCGTGCTTGCCGACCGAGGCTACCACCGCGGTTTTTTTCGACTCGCGAGGACACGCCGGCAGGACCAATTCCAGATTGACGGTCTCACGCCCTCGGGCGTACATCCGCCGGATGTCCCTCCGCTCCACCCTCGACTCCCTCGCCGCCTCCTTCGCCAACGCCGTCGTCGACGCCATCCGGGGCGCGAGCCTCCAGGAGCTGCTCGCCGAATCGGGTGGAGGCGCGCGTCGAGGGCCGGGGCGTCCTCCGAAGTCGAAGGCCGAGCCAGTGACCCCCGCTGCGCCGCGTGCACGAAAGCCCGGTCGCCTCGCCCGGCGCTCCGCCGAGGACATCGCCCAGGCGCTCAGCCGGGTGATCGCCCTGGTGAAAAGTCAGAAGGACGGCCTTCGCGCCGAAGAGATCCGCGCCGCGCTCAAGATGGAGGCCAAGGAGATGCCGCGCGTGCTGAAAGAGGGACTCGCGAAGAAGAAGCTCAAGGCCAAGGGGCAGAAGCGTGCGACGACGTACTCGGCGGTGTGACGCGCCTGCGCACGCGCGATCTTCCTACGCTTCAGCATCGACCAGGGCACGCGCACGAGTTCTCCTTCGATGACGTTCTCGTCGACGGTGACGTAGAGGCGCCCGTCCGTGCGAACGATCTCAAGCGTCGTCGTGCGACCGATGCTCCCCTCGACCGCATCGAGAAACGAAGGCTCGAACCGCCACACCTCGATGTCTCCCACCTTGTGGACGGCTCGGGTCGCCGCTTCTCGCCGGAGAAGCGCCGCGTCGATGTGCGTGTAGAGCGCCACGCGCCGCGCCGCCTTGGCGGCCTTGTGAAGCCGCTCGGCGGACGGGAACCCCACGTCGATCCAAGCCAATAGAATGCCCGTGGGGTCGCGCACGGTGATCGGCGGCTCCTCGGCCGAGGAGAGCCCCCCTTTGCTGAAGGCGATGCCCTCCTCGTACGAGAGGCAGTACGCGAGCGTTCGCGTCGTGAGGTAGCGCCCACTCTCCGAGGGGTGTCGAGCCACGCGAAGTTCGAGTGTCTCGTAGACGGCGCGATCCACGTCGGAGAGCGTCACATGGAAGTGATGGATCGTCGCGGAGAGGGCCACGGGTCCGTGCGGGTAGCCTACCCGCTCTCGAACCGATCTTCGGAACTGCTCGACCGCCCGGGGGAGGTCAAGAGCCCGTTAGATCGTCCAGAATCTGCGCGGCGTGCGCCGCAACGTCGACCTTCCGGTACACCTTGAGCACGTTGCCGTCGGCGCCGATCACGACGGTCTGCCGCTGGTGGTGACCGGCGAAGGGCACGCCGTAATCGCCGGCGAGCTTGCCGTCGGGATCGCTCACGAGCAAGAACGGCAGCTGGTAGTGCGCGGCGAAGGCCTTGTGCGAGTCCGTCGTGTCGGCCGAGACGCCGACCAGCACCGCGCCCGTCTTCGAGAGGTTCTGCCACGCGTCTCGGAATGAGCACGCCTCCTTCGTGCACCCGGGGGTCTCGTCCTTCGGATAGAAATAGAGGACGACGCGCTTGCCCTTGTACGCGGCCAGGTGAACCGGCGCGCCGTCCTGGGCCGTCGCCGTGAAGTCGGGGGCGGGCTTCCCCACGAGGTCATCGCGCGTAGGGGCGCCGGAGTCGGCCCCACTCGGGGCCAGGCCCGCTGTCGACGTGGATGCCGTCGCCGGAGTGGTCGTGGCCGCTGATGTTGGGCTCGAGGTCGCGGACGGAGTGGTGCACGCCGCCGCGAAAACGATGGTCGCAAGACAGGGCAGGCTCTTCACGACGGGCGCCGATGATCGCGGCGAACCAGGGTCAGGCGCAACAGTGATCCGTCCGAAGTAGGCGCCGTCCGCGTCGGGGTAGGCCTTCGACGAGGGCTCCTCTCACCACTCCCCCTCGTTGGCCATCGACGCCCAGGGCTCGGTCGGCGGCAAGGCGTTTCCCTTCTGCAGGAGCTCGACGGATTGACCGTCGGGCGATTTGATGAACGCCATCCGGCCGTCACGCGGTGGTCGGAGGACGTCGACGCCCGCCGAGCGAAGGCGCTCACACGTGGCGTAGATGTCGTCCACCTCGAACGCGAGGTGCCCGAAGAATCGCCCCACGGGATACGGCTCCTTTTGGTCCCAGTTGTGCGTCAGCTCGATCTCGGCCGCGTCCCGGTCGGCGCCCGTGGCCAGGAAGACGAGGGTGAAGCGACCTCCGTCGCTCCGGTGCCGACGGACCTCGCGCAGGCCGAGCTTGGCGACGAAGAAATCGAGGGCGAGGTCGAGGTCGCGCACCCGGAGCATCGTGTGCAAGAAGCGCATGAGCGCAAAGTGTAGGTCCCGGCAGCGATGCGGCCACGCCACAGCGACAGGTGCGACACAAGATGGCGATCACTGCCGACGCTCCCAGGCCTCGAGGAACACCCCGTGCGCCTCGGCGTCGAAGAGCACGAACCGCACCCGCTCGACTTTCGTCCGTGCGCCGATCACCGCGCGCACGGCCACTTCCGCGGCCTCGTGCACCGGGTAGCCGTACACGCCGGTCGAGATGGCGGGGAACGAGACGAGACGGCGCCCAGCTCGTCGGCCACCGCGAGCGAAGCCAGGTGACACGCGGTGAGTTCACGTTCCGGGTTGGCGGAGCTGGCATACACCGGACCGACTGTGTGGATTACCCAGCGCGCCGGGAGGTTGCAAGCGGGCGTCGCGACGGCGTGCCCCGTCGGTAGGCCCTTCGGGTAGCGGTCGCGCCGCAGAAGCTCGCACGCCTCGAGAATGGCGGGTCCCCCGCGCCGGTGAATGGCCCCGTCCACGCCGCCGCCGCCGAGCAGCGACGAGTTGGCGGCGTTCACGATGGCGTCCACCACCTCGCGCGTGATGTCGCCGCGGACGATCTCGACGATGGGCATCACCCGTCCTCACCCGTCAGGATGTCTCGCCTGGCGGTGCGATGTCGAATGCGCAACCCGGGATGCGCGCCACGACCGCCGTGCGTATACTCCGCAGTGCATCCAGAGCGGCGCGAGGGGTCCTGGCCCCGTCGACCGTCGCGGCAACCATCCGACAGGCCCGGTGCCAATGCCAGCCCGAACGGGAGCGATGCCCATCATGGACAAGAAAGAGCCGCGCGAGGCGAGTGCAGGGACAGTGGCCCGGCATGTCGCCCAGCAGCTCAACGAAATTCTCTTCGACATCCGCAAGTCGTTCGGCATGTTCGGTCGAACGAACTGGACGGTTACGCGGGTCGACCCCGATGTCGTCACGGTGCACTTCTCCAACTGGCCGACGGACGATCCCCTCACGCGCACGGCGACCAACGTGCGAAACGCCATGCTGAACCTGCTGCGCGACACTGTCCCATGCGCGCGCTTCCTCGCCGTCTTCGGCGAGTCCGAGCCGGGCGGCGCCGACCGTCGGGTGGAACTCGACTTCTATCCGCCCGAAGCCGTCGACCTGCCGAGCCAGCTGATCGTCATCGAGGAGAACGTCGAGCCGCGGCGTCAGCAATGGAGAGAGCTCGTCGATCGTGCCGCCGGGTCGGACCACTACTTCACCCGCGCACGGGAGGAGGTTGCGCCGTGACCGCCGAAGAGAGGGCCGCTTTCATCTCAAGGCGAAGGGGCAGAATAGACGTATGTCGCTACGGCGTGAACCCAGGCAACTCGCCCAGCGGCTATCTCCGAACCGGAGAGACCCTGCGCAACTGCTCTCGCCTCCACGCCTCGAACGTCTGCACCGCATCCAGCTGGCCGGCAACGTTCAGACCGAATACGCGACCGAGGATAGAGCCGAACAAGGGGACTGTGCGCTCTGCGTCCGTCCGCTTGCCTAAACCCTCGGCCACTGCTTGCAGCAGAACTCGTCTCGTCTCAGGAAGAACAGCATCCCGGTAGCAGTGGGCGACGAGCATCGCGGAGAGGAGCGCCGCGTCTTCTGCTCGAACTCCGTCGATCGACAGGTACCAGAGCGCCTGCTTGAGCGGCCTTCGCTCCGGTCGCCAATCAGACCGATTGCCAGCGCACCGCATCACCTCCGGGTTCACGCTCGTGAACATGTACTGCATGCCGAGCAGGCTCGCGCTCACGGCGGCGTAGCGGTCGTTCGCGATAATCCCCTGCTCGTTGAGCCAACGGAACACCGCTTGCGTCCAGACACGTTTCGTCCCGAACTTCTCCCGACCCAGCACCGCGACGATCGCGTCGTCCGTCCATACGATTCTCGACGCCGCAGCACCCAGCACGAGCGACTCGAGCGCGGAGGGGCCGATGCCGTCCTCGAGCACTTTGCGGTCTGATGGGTCGACGTCCGCGAGCGCGGGGCAGCCGAGGACGCGACACTTCTCTTCGATCGTTCGCTGAAAGCGCTCTACTGCTTCGAGCGCCGATCGTTTCCCCTCCGGGGATTCGACGTACAGAAGTGGTCCGTCTTCGTTCGCACCCATCGAACTACCAGCTTGCGTGTGGTCGCGCGCCTTCTGTACGAACGCCCGGATGCCGCTCATGGTGGAGTGCGTCACGATGAGAGTCTTTCCGAGAGCATCAAGAACGCCAAGGTCCTCAATGAGGAGCAATGTGCTCACGGCCGTCAGGTCGATCACGACCTCCGAGGCTGCCTTGAGCGACTGGCTGGCGTCAGCGTATTCGTCGGCGCTCCCCGCGCAGCAGCGCAGCACGAGCCCGTCGGTACCGGCGATGTGACCCACGGCGAAGACCTCGGTCTTCCTCAAGGCGCGACCGAAGAGCCACACGGGGATGCTCTTCTCCGAGTAGAGCGCTTCCGCCTCCTTCTGCCGTCGATGCTGGTCCTTCGCCAACTCGATGAGCGACGAGAAGTCTGGCTTCTCCTCCGGCCCAGTCGTCGGCAGCCGGACCATCCACATCTCTTGATGGTCGGGGAATCGATACTGCCAGCGGTCCATCACGTCGCGCACGCGAAAGACCCGTTTGGGGAGGAGTTCTCGCACGGTCGCGGTTCTCGTGACGCCGGGGCCCTCGGAGAGCGCCACAACATCGCCGACCTTCTTGCCAACGAGTCTGCGCCCGAGAGAAGAGTCGGGTCGAATCTCGGCTTCGACCCCGGTCGCCGGCACGGACGAATCCTCGAGAACGAACCACTGAAGCAAAGCGCTGCCTTCCTCGGAGAGACACGCCGCTACGCCGGGAGCGGCGACCTCTGGAACCTCTAGTTCGTCCGGTTCTCCCGAGCGATCTCGCAACATGACCGCGTCGCGAAAGGCCCGGTGAGCGTGATGGTCTTGGAAGTGTCGCCGGAGCAAGTCGTAGGCATAAGCCTGCGCTTCCTCCGCGCGACCTAGAGCACCGAGCGCACCGACCACGGCCGCTCCTTCCTCGGCATCGGCTTCAGCCGCCGATGGCAGCTGTTCGATGTGGCTCTCCGCGAGCGCCGTCTTCCCAAGCCGGATCGCGAGGTGCACGAGGTGGACGCGTGCACCCCTGTCTACCTCAGGGCGGCGAACAGTCTCCTCGAGCAGACTCAAGGCCGCGTCGGGGTTGTAGCGATCGAGGAGTCGGAGTTCGGACCGAAGTAGAAACCCGTCGAAGATTCCCGCGGCTCTCGCGTTTGCGCAAACCTCCATCACTCGACCGTGACGTTCGAGGCGCCCCGCGCAGTCGACGAAGCTCCGAACATCGTCGTCGACCACACCGCGGACGACGAGCCGCTCCCAAACTGGAAGGGCATCTGCAAGGCGACCCAGTGAGACGAGAAGTCTCGCGAGCCGTCGCAGCGTCCGACGCGACGTTCGGTTGCTGATGCTTCGTACCGCATCCGACGCAAAGGCGGACGCCTGCTCCGAGCGACCCTGCGCCGTTTCACTCAGCGCGCGGGAAGTGGCAACGAAAGTCGCATCGACTCGAGCAGTGACTTTCGTCAGATGCTCCGCGACATCGGCGTGGAGCCCCTGGTTGATCATGCCTTCGACGGCCAGCTCGTTCGCCGCTTCCGTATGAACCGTCCCGGCGAGTCCGACGGATGCCAGTAGACCAACAGCTTCAGTGCGATCGCCCGTCACGTTTCGGTTCCAAAGCGAGATACCGAGCAGGAAGCGAGCCTCGTCATCCGGCTCTCGCATGACGATCTGGCGCAGCAGCTTCACGCTTTCGTCGTGATTCCCGCGCTCCTCCTCAACGCGAGCCGAGGCCATCAGGACAGCGGGATCGTTCGGAGAAAGGCGCCTGGCCTCCTCGATGTCCCGGTGCGCTTCGCGATCGTCGCCTAGAAGAGCCTGCGCTGTCGCGCGCCGAATGAGCGCTGATGCCTGGAACGCGAGAGCTCCGCGGTGAGAAGCGAGGTCGCCGACCTTGGTGAACGCGTCGCGGGCTTCCTCGAGCCTGGCACGAGCCGGAGCCTCGAGCGTCGGCGTGTCCTCGGGATCGACCTTGCGGAGCTCTGAGCGGAGCAAGACAGAGCCGAGAGCAAACCACGCAAGCGGGTTCTCACCGGCCAGCAAGGTGGCGCGCTTGGCTGTCGCCACGGCCTTCTCGATCGACGGCTCCAGATCGTCCCGCGTCGCGGCTGCTACCCAAACGTCGCCATCATCTTTGAGGTGCTCGGGGCGACTCTCGAAGAGACGTGCGAAGTCGGAGGGTCCCGGCGCTGTACGAACGGCTGCCGCGTAGATTGCTGCTGAGTGCGGTCGAGAAGGGATGCCCGCGACCGCTAGCTGGAACGCTCTCCCGCGGTTGCCGAGGAGCTCGTACGCCATGATTTCATTCGCCACCGCGGCGTCATCATCGGGCTCGTGCGCCTTCGCCTCGATGAGCAATTGTGCGGCCTTGGTGTCATTCCCCTGCCGCGACTCCGCGTCGGCGAGTAGGGTGCACCATCTCCACCGATTGCGAGGGGACATCTGGTCCCAGGACTTCTTGCGGAGCCTGCCAAGCAGCAGGGTCGCCAGTTGGATCTCCTTCCCGGCGAGATGCTTCTTGACCTCGTCGAGCTCGGCGCTGTGGAGCTCGTCCCCTTGGTCGCGTACCATGGTGAGGACGGGCTTGATCTCGTCGCGCAGAACTTTCCGGATTACCTGCGTCCCTTGACCGCCGATGAACTCTTGCCCTGCGGCGGAGGTGTCGATGATGCGCTCGATGTCGTCCCACGTCAGAAGCTGCACGATGAATAGTCCCTTGGCGGCATGGTCCTTGTTGATGGAACGCACCTTGCGCTGGGCTTGCACGCTCTTCTTCGCCGTCGTCAGGACGTAGAACTCGCCGATCTTCTCAGGAAAGTGCTTCGCTTTCTCGACTTCCGCTTCTAGTTCCTTAGGTGGAAGAGTCTTCGTCAATTCGTGGTGCTTGCACTGAACGGCGCGAAGGGGGTTACCACCTCCGGTGTCGAGAAGGTCGACACCGTCTTGCCCCTCGCCGCGATGCCCGTACCGTTCGAGGGTCGGCAAGGACCAGTGGTCGCGAAGGAGTACGAGGCAGAACTCCTCGAAAGCGTCCTCGTTCTTCGGCTGTCTGTAGCGGTATTGCATTGGAGAGGCCGTGTTGCAGCGGCGCGAGATGCTCGAGACGGGAAGCCTCCACCGGTCAGCGAGACATCTTCATGAGGCCCATCTCCGGCGTGCTGGAGATCGCGTCCATCGCCCGGGCGATTTGAACGAAGGTCTCGGCACAACGCTCGCGCTGGCCGGGAAGGCTGAACTTCCAGTACCAGTCGCCGCCGGTCGCGTCCTTGCAACCTTTCACCAGCTGGAGCTTCTCGCGGAGGGCGCGCTGCGCGGTCGCGCGCTCCTGCTTCTGGCCGTCGAGTACCCCGTGTTGCAGGCGCACGAAGATCGTCGCGTCTCCCTCCCAGCGGGCGCTCAGCTCCATGTCGATCTTGGGCAAGGATTGCGAATAGAAGGACCATGCCGGGTAGCGGCGCTCCTTGTCCTCTGAGTACAGAGAGAGGCCGCGTGACGCGCAGTGGGCGGCAAACCAGTCGTTCCCCAGAATCGAGCGCATGCACCCCCAGAGGTGCTGGTAAGCGACGCAGCGCGAGGTCGACTCGGCGTTCGCGCGGACGAAGAGGTCACCGCCGCCGTCGGCGCGCTGGACCGAGACGGCGACGAGGTCGACCCACACTCCGCGGTGGACGAGGAGCTTTGCGACGTGCCGACACTTCTCGTCGAAGTTCGGGGCAAGCAGCACCAATCGCTGAGGAGACCCGGGCAAGGGTCTGCGGCAGTCGCCCGACCAGGGCGCGATGGCGCCGAGCGTCGCCGAACCGTCTTTCATCTTCGTCCAGTCGCTACCCCAGAGCCGTTCGCCGACGCTGTCGCCCATGCGGGCGGCGCGCTGCTCGCCACCGAGCGCCTCATCGACATCGGCAATGCGCGTCTCCATCGAGCTGCCCTTGTCGACCGCCAAGAACCTGTGTGCGGCCTTGCGCGTGTCGGCGTCGCCAGTCGCGCGAGCCAAAAGCGCCCCGTAGACCTCGCGCGGCATCGCTCCCGTCGCGAGCAGCTCTCCCTCTACTGGCCTCCCGGACGACGCCCGCAAGTAGGCGTAGCTCATGAGCTGCACGAGATCCTGTACCCGGGCCGTTGTCTTCTTGCATTCGACGAGCGTCGCTCGCCCCGTGATGCGGTCCACGAGCTCGAGGTCGGGCGAACCAGCCCCGCCGATGAAGCGCATGGGCAACTCCCCAGCCGCGTCGATGAACTGCGGCGCCAGCGCCACCGCTGCGTAGAGCAGTTCCTCCTGGTCGTCTCCCGCCTCGAATACGTCCCGCACCCCGCGCGGCTCACGCGCGACCTCGTCGACGCTTCCGGTCCCCGCCTTGATGCGCCAGCACGTCATGACATCCGTCCTCGCTCGCCGCGCCCGCGCGCAGCCGATCTCAGCTCGGCGTCCACTGCCGACCGACCTGCGGCGAGCACGATGCTAGCGCACGCACTCGCGTCCGATAGCGCGTCGTGGTGAGCGAGCTCGATGCCGAGGAACCCGCACACATTGGGCAACTTCGTCGGATAGAGCCGCCACGCGCGGCGGGCGAGTTGGACCGTGCAGAGGAACCGAAGCCGGGGTGCACGAACGCCCGCTCGACGGCAGCAAGCGTCGAGAACGCCGCGGTCGAACGGTGCGTGGTGCGCAGCGAGGAACTGCGCCCCCCGTAGCTCGCTCCGAACCTCGGGCCAGAGCTCCGCGAAGCTCGGCTCGTTCGCGACCATGCGCCAGGTGATCCCGTGGATGTAGGTGAACTCGAAGTTCCTGCGCGGTGGCCGTATCAACCAGCGTCGGCGGCGGGCAATTCGGAAGCCATCGACAACGACCACGCCGAGCGCACACGCCGAGTCGGAGTCGCAGGTCGCGGTTTCGAAGTCGAGCGCGACGAAGCTCTCCGGTCGCGCATCGATGTGCGGAATCGAGAAGCCGTTCATGGCGCTCACTCCGCCGCCAAGGGCAGGACCCGGCCCACGGAGCCACCACGCCCCTTGCCGCGCCGGATGCGACCTTCGGCGAGCAGACCCTCCTTGCACCGCTCGTAGTCGTCAGCGGTCGCGTGCAGGCGAAGCTCCGTGAACGCCCGCCCCACGAAGAGCTCCGACAGCGAGCCATTCCCGACGCCGCTGCCCTCATCGGGAAGCAGGTCAAGCAGCAGTTGCTTCAGCCTGGCGTCGTCCAGGGGCTCCGCCTCTTCCGCCTCGTCGTCGCCCGGCTCGGGCAGGGCGCGAGTAGCGTCAAAAGCCGCCGGGAGCAGGTCCTCAAGCTGCCGGCCGGCGATCCCCTGCAGGTCGCCGCAGAGAGCCGTGATGTTGTCGAGCGCCCGGTCGATGATCTTCTCGCGCCGCTTCCATCGCGTGAGCGTGGTCCGTTTCTCGGTGATGAGTTCCTCCTGCATCTCGACGAACGCCTCGACCAGGCCCTCGACGCGGTTTCGGAATTCGGTCCCGGTCACGTAGTCGTAGAGGATCTGCATCTTCTGACCGCTGCCCTCGGCCGCGCGCTTGGCGGCGGCGACCTCGAGCAAGCTCCCGCGCATGGCGGCGCCGAGGGGAACGGCGTGCGACGGTGCGCAGACCCAGACCCCGTCCTTCATTCCGAAGTGCCGGACGTCGGGCGGCAACGCCTGGGTGACGAGGATGGAGCAGGCTGCGCCGGCTTCGCGCTGGTCGTCACGCAGCTTGGGCAGCCAGCCGTCCTGCCAGACGCGGGTACGCTTGCTCTCCCAGACGATCGAGCCGGCGTCGCGACCGTCGGCTCCGCGGACGTTCTGCACGAGGTCGGCCCCGTTCACGCCCTTGGGCACGTCCTCGATGGAGTCGGTGGGAAAGGCGGCTGAAAGGACGTCACGCAGCACGACTTCCTGCGCCTCGCCCTGGGCCTGCTGCGAACCCTGCTGCAGGCGACGCTGCAGATCTGCGATGTTCTTCTGCAGCCCGTCGATCGTCTGCCGGTGCTCCTCGTCGCGCAGGCGCTGCTGCTCCTGCTGGAGCTCGGTCCGCTGCTCGGCGAGCTTCGTCTCCTGCACCCGGACCTTCACGACCTCTTCGGCGACGCGGCGCTCTGTCTCGACGGCCAGCTCGCGCTCCCGGTCGGCGAGCTCCCGCTGCTTCTTCATCAGGTCGGCCTCCCGGGACGCCGCCGCCGTGAGCTTCGCCTGCGCTTCGGCAAGCTCCACGTCCTTGACCCGCACCCGGTCATCGGCCTCGCGGGAGAACCTCTCCTGGGCGGCCTTGGCCTCCTGGTCGCGGATGCGGGCCGTCTCGGCGCTTACCCGGCGCTCGAAGTCGAGATCGAGGCGCTGCTCTTTCTCGGCGAGCTCGCGCTGCTGCCGGAGCAGGTCCGCCTCGCGGTTCTCGGCGACGGCGAGCTTGGTGCGGGCCTCCGTCAGCTCGTCATCCTTCTCGCGGATGCGGGCATCGGCGGCCGCCTGCACGGCGCTGGCCTGGCCCTCGAACTGCCTGACCAGGGCGCCGCGCACCTCGGCTTCGAGGCCCGAGCGCACGGCGGCGGAGAGCTCGAACTCGTATCGACAGCTCGGACAGCAGATCGTGGTTTCCAACATGCCGAGCAGCCTGACAGGCGGCCGAGGCGACGGGGCGGCTGCACGAAGGTTGTGATCCTGTGAGGATCATCCGATCCTGGCGGGACCATGCCCTCGGAACCGCGTCGCTCCGCCAGCGTCGATCGCCACTTCCTGCTCGTCGGGGACCTTCTCCGGGGCCGGGAGCACGACAGGCATTCACTCTCGGCTCGCCTGCGCATCAAGCCTGCCATGGCGCACCGGCTCATGAAGGCCGCGCTCAGCCTACCGGGGGTCGTCGAGCGGCAGGATGGGCGACGGCGCCTGATCAAGATGGACCTCTCCGCCATCGCACCGGCACCGTCGTTTCCGACGGCCGTCGCGGCGTGCTTCGGCTCGAGCCTGTGGCCGCTCTTCGAGGGCTCGAACTACAAGGAGGGCATCCGGGTCGCGTTCCGCGACATCACCGGGCGCACGAAGAGGCGCGCGGTCTTCCGCGACATCGACCGCAAGTTCTGGTTCCTGCGGCGTGGTGGCGAAGTGGCCCTGCTCGACCGGTCGCCGCTACTCGACGAGGTCATCGAGGCGGTGCTGCAGCACCAGGTGCTGTCGCTCGAGTACACGCGCTTCAACGGTACCCTGGAGCATCTGCGGCTCGAGCCGCTGTCCATCGTCGTGCACGACCACCAGCTCTACGTCGTCGGGCGAGACGGCGAGGGCAGGCTGCATCCGTACCGCTTCTCGCGAATCCGCGCGGTCGACGTGCTCGACGACACGTTCGAGTACCCCGGTCGGACCGAGTACGACCCCGAGCAAGTTTTCCGCGATTCGTTCGGCATCTTCCTCCAAATGGGGGTGCACGACGTCGAGCTGAAGCTGCACAAGCAGTGGGCGACGTACGCGCAGTCGCACCGGTGGCACGATTCGCAGAAGGTGGAGGTTGCCGCCGACCACGTCATAGTGCGCATGCACGTACGCGTGTGCCCGGAGCTCGAGGCGTGGATTCTGGGATTCGGGGAGGAGGCGGAGGTTCTGGCACCGGCGGGGCTCAGGGCGCGAATGGCGACGAGGGTTGCTTCTCTGGCTCGCGTCTACGGGGACCTATCCCAGGGCGCGCATCGTCCTTCGCTGCGAAAGGCTGCTGGAGGTCGCACGGAGTCGAGGAGAGCCGCGCGTCGATGAAGCCTAGGGTGGCGCCTCGGCTCTTGTAAGGGGGCGGCCGCAGCTCGCGCCGTTGTCGGCCGCTTGTTTTCCTGAGGGGCGAGGTCAAGCTTGGACGGCCGACATGCAGACCTCCATCGCCCGCCCCGACTGGCCCACCGACGCGTCCTGGCCGAAGGTCCTTCCGCGCGCGAATCGGTTGAGTGAGGACCAGCGCGCCGCCGCGCACGCCGCCGTCGCGCGCATCTACACCGTGGACGGGCATGGCATTTGCGCGATGGATCATCAGGCCGTCTGGAGCCAGTCGACCTGGCCCGGCCGCCTCGTGCTTCTCGAGCAGGGCCACGCCGCCGCGTTCGAGCCGCTGAGCCGCCGGTTCATCGAGCGGCTGCGCAACGCGCGGGAGAATTTCGGGGCAGCCGCCGAACTCAATGCGCGGCAGATGGTGCGTTACTCGGGCGCAACGGTGAGGGGTGCGCCCAAGGGGAGGGTTCCTGGTCTCGCCGAGTTCCTGGCGCGCTGGGCCTCGGGTGCGCAAGCCATCGTCGAGGTGAAGGCCATCCGGCAGGGCGACGCAATGAACGATGCGGATCGCGTCGTCCTGGAGGCGCAGCAGCTTCTGATTCGCCTTGCCCGCGAGGTGCGCGGCTTCCGTGGACGGCTGGAATGGAACCGGGCGCTCATCAACGCGCCGCCGGACGACTCCGCGATCCCGATCGCGGTGCATTTTGCGATCGCGCGCGCCAAGGCGCCGGTCCATACGGGACGCGAATGCCGCATCCCGATCGAGGACGTCGGAACCCTGCACCTCGTACCCGACGGGGATTGCCACGAGCTTTGCCTCGACTATGGCACCTACGGTCCGAGCGACGAGGCGATCTTCGAGCGCCTCGTCCGCCCAGCGGAGAAGGCCGTGAACAAGCAGATGGCCACGCATCCGCACCTTCCGGGCATCCTCGTGCTCGACGTCGACGCCTGCGGCCTTGCCCGCAATGGCCTCGATCTGCTCGCAGCGTGGGCTGCCCGGCAGCCGCAGCTCGGCGTGATCATCGTCATCGAGCGCGAGTACGCGGCAGCCGCGAGCTACGTGAACGTCCGCTTCCTTCACGGCCCGCGCGTCCGCGAGGTCGCCGACGTCGGGCGGGCATTCGAGTACTGCGACGCCGGACACCTGCACTATCAGCCGCTCTGCACGCCCGCGAGCCCGTGCGAATCGCTGTTCTGGCTCTCCCGGCGCGTGGCACGGCCGCAGCGCGAAGAGTAGGGGCATCGTCGGAGCGCGCGTCCCCTAGCGACGCCTGCTTTCGCGCCGGGGTGCCCATGACAGAAGGACTTTCGGTCGGCTCCTCCGCCCGGACCGCGTATTGATGAACCCCGCGAGCCGTGTTTACAGAGAGCGGCGGTCGCCCGCAGGGTCAGCTTCAGTTCATCCACTCCATGTCCGTCGACCCAGGCTCGGTGCTCCAGCCGTTGCCCGCCTCGCAGTTCATCAGCAACGTCCCGAGGCCGCTGCAAAGGAACATGCGACCCGGCGTGCGGCGCCGAAGCCAGCCGACCGTCGACCACGCTGAGACCGTCGCCGACGCGCGGGTGCGCACATTCGACGGCCAAACCGACGAGAGCATTCTTCGGTACGCCGCGAACACGCCCGCATTCCTGGAGCACCACTTGTCGATGCTGAAGGAAGAACATGCCGAGTTTGAGCGGCTCTGCGGTCGTGTCGCGCGCTGGTCGTGATTGCGGCCCATAAGTCAAGCGCGGCTCGACGCTTCCGGCCGACCTTTCAGCGCTCTAACCCCCTCCGCCGCCGGCAGCGAGCAGGTGGCGTTCCGCTGTACATGATGTACAGATCTGTACATGGCGTCGAACTCCCCCTCCACCGCGCGCGCAAAGGCATCGAAGAGAGCCGGGCGAGCGCTTCGCGCCACGGAGCACACGTCGCCCCGTCCCCGAACGTTGCACGGTTCCACGCGATCGGACAAACCGGCCGCGGCGGGTTCCGTCTTCGCCCATCATACGATCAGCGAGGCTCGGAGGAGGTTGTCGGACTTGGTGAGGCGAGCGGCGAGCGGCGACGCGCCCGTCGCCATCGGACGCCTTGGCAAGGAGGAGGCCATCCTTGTGTCCCCGGGAGAGTTTGCCGCTCTGGGGAACACGGTGAAGGCGCTGTCGATGTTGGATCAAGACCCGCGGCCCGTGGTCGCCGCGTTCATCGCCCGACGTTTGCTTCCGGGTGCGCCCTCGCACATCGTGACGCCCCAGATCAAAGAGCTCGCGTCGTTGACGTTGGAGGATCTGGCCGTGCTCTTGCCGATCGCCGAGCTTCCCTTGAAGGGCGAGCAGCGCGCGAAGGTGGCGGCCATTCAGGGCGGCGCGGTACTGTCGCGCCTCGAGAGACGGCACAAGATCGCAGGGACCCTCGCCCAGGCAACGAGTGACGGGCTCTACGAGGCCACCGAGCACCGTACGAGCGCGACCGGGGCTTGGGACAACGACGTCTGAGTCCACGAGGACCGGCCACGACGGCACGTGCGATCGATCGCTGAATGAGCGCCTCCCGCTTCCTGGTCGCCAGCCCTCATAGCCGACGTCGCAGTCCCGAACCTTCTCAGCGAAGGTCTGCGGCGGCGGTGCAAGAGCCGCTGGCGGAGCTGGAGCTTGAGGTGCCGCGGGTGGCGGGTCGGCACGAAGCGCGCGAACACAGGGGCCGCGGCTCTGGACGCTTGCTTTCACTTGTCGCCGGCTCGAGCGCGAGGCGAGCCGTGTAACGTCCCTTATTTGTTGACTTTCTTCGGAAGAGTCTGCGCTGCAGCTTGCGCCGTCCCCTCCGTGGCTGTATGTTTTTTTCCGAAATATTCATCCAATGCCCGCTCCTCGAAAGGCCGAGCTGGAACCCGGGCGCGTGTACCGGACGCGAGAGCTTGCGCGTTGGAGCGCGAACCCGACGCGCTTCGCGCATCGCCTCGTTCGAGAGGGGGTGCTTCAGCAGCTCGCCCCCGGCCTGTACGCTCATCCGAAGCCGAGCCGTTTTGGGGCGGTGCCGCCTACCACCGACGAGCTCCTCCGAGCCTTCCTGGAAGGTGACTCCTACGTGATCACCGGCCCCGAGCAGTGGAACGCGCTCGGTCTTGGCACCACGGCGGTTCTTCCGCGGACGCTCGTCTACAACACGAAGCGCTCGGGCGAGATCACGCTCGGGGGCCGGCGCTTTCTCTTTCGGCGCGTCGCATTTCCTCAGCGCCCCAGCGCCGAGTGGTTTGCAATCGATCTCCTCGAGCATGCTGACATGGCAGGCGCATCGCGAGCTGATCTGGAAGCTGCCCTCGCGTTGGCCGTCGCATCAGGCAGATTGGACCGCGAGGCACTGCGCGATGCGGCGTCGAAGTACGGAACGCGTGCGACGAAGGAGCGTGTAGAGCGGGCGATCGCGCAGGCGAAGAGCTCGTGACCTTCGCGCACCAGGACAAGGATTTCGTCGCGCTCGTGCGCATCGTCGCGCAGGAGCGCGGCGTCTCCGAGGCGCTCATCGAGAAGGACTACTGGGTGACCCATACTCTCTGGGCCCTCACGCAGTCGGGACTCGACGTGTGGTTCAAAGGTGGCACCTCCCTGTCCAAAGGTTTCGGGCTCATCACCCGCTTCAGCGAGGACCTGGACCTCAAGATCGAGCACGGGAAAGTCGATAACCTCCCTGCGGTCGGCTCTTGGACCAGCAAGAACAAGGGCCCTACGGCCGCGCGGCGCGCCTTCTACGAGGCGCTGGCGGCACGTTTCACCGTGCCCGGGGCGCCAGTCGAGCTCGTTGCCGGCTCGCTCGGCAAGGAAGCCCGCGGCGCTGAATACCGAGTGCTCTACCCGGGCGAATTCCGCGGCCAGCTCGCTCCGCCGATGCGGCCTTTCGTATTGCTCGAAGTCGGCGACGCTCGCGTGGTCCCCTTCGTCGCGAGGCCGTTGGCTTCGTGGGTCCACGAAGCGTTGGAGAAGCGCGGCGCACTCGCCGAGTTCACCGACAACCGCCCGACAGCGGTCCGCTGCGTGCACCCGCTCGTTACGCTGCTCGACAAGCTCGACGCGATCTCAATCCGCTTCGCGAGGGGCAAGGAAGCGCCGTCCTTCGTGCGCCACTACGAGGATGCAGCGCGGATCATTCAGGCCACGGATGCGAAGCTGCTTCCCCCGCTCGACCACACGCCCAAGAGCCTCGCCGACGAGATGCACGCTGCGAGCGACATCCGAAGCGTTCCAGTCCCAACCGATCCGGCTTTCGATCCCCCTGCGGGCGACCGCCGGAAGGAGATCGAACGCGCGTATGCGGCGATCGCGCCGATGTTTTGGGGAGAGCGCGTCGCCCTGTCCGACTCCCTCAGAGTGATCCGCGAGTGGGCTGCGCGCGCGCTCGTGTGACGACCTACTTGATCCCAGCCGGCCCGGTCGCACGACATGACGGTCGCCACGGCTCCGCGTGACGCAAGCTTCTTCAGTGCCCATGGCGAGTCATCGCCGTACGGTACGCTTCCATTCGGCCACGCGAAGCTGTTCGATGACAAACGCAGCGGTTGGGCTGGCCTGACCGGCTGCCGGCCCCCGTTCGTCCGCTTGACGCGTCGTCGGCGTGGACTAGTTTTCCCGGTGGGCGGTCAGCGTTCCGCCCTCACTCGCCCGGTCGTCCCCCCACGGTGACCTAAGCGCGAGGAGAAGCGGGTCGTCGGCTCGTCGCGCTTGAGTGAACGTCTCTCGATCGTCGTGCTCGGCAAGGTGGGGCTTCCGGTGCATGGCGAGAGAGAAAACCGTTCACATGACCGACAAGTCGAAAAAGCGTGCACAGGCTCTGAAGAAGACGACAGGGCAGAGCTACCAGGCCATCCGGGAGCGCCGCCGTGCGCGCGGCGCGATTCCGGGAAGCTTCGGCCTCGTTTGCGACGTCTGCGGCGAGAGCTTGGCGAACAACATCGGGCTGGCCATCGTCGTTTGGCTAGCCGATCCGGCCGGAGCGGAGACGATCCGCCGCTTCTACGCGTGCCATAAGCTCGCGTGCGATCGCCGTGTCGTCGCCCTCGGGAACAAGCTCGGCCTCGAGGATTCCTGGGGGGAGTTTGGCGACCTCATCCGGGGCGAGTGGAGGCGCGAGCGCGAATGGTTGCTCGCGGGCCATTCGTGGGAACCTGAGCCGCGGGCGCGGGCGGTTCGCCTCTTCGAGCGCATTGACGCGGCTCTTTCGGCGGGCTGGCGCCCGCCCGCGCTACGGGATCTCGACGCGGATGAGCCCGAGCTCGAGTTGCCCGCGCCCGTCCCGCCGAGTGCGGAACCGGGCCCCTTCGAGCGCCTCGTCGAAGAGCTCATCGCGCTCGCCGAGCGGAGGCATGCGGACTCGGCGTCGAAGTCGTTTCCGGCGGAGGGCGTGCCGCCGGTCGACGTTGTCCTGGGGCCACCGCCGCCCGCGCTCGCGGCGCTGCGCAGTGCCCTGGGGGCCCTTCCGTACGAGATCTTGCGAAAGGTCGAGGTACTCATGTACGCGGGCCGCGCAAGCGACAGCGTCTATCGGACGGAGCGCGAGTTGCTTCGCGATAGTCCAGCCATCACCGCGTCAACCATCTGCTCGAAGCTCCCGCTCCACATGTACCTTCGGCGAGGGCTTGATCGAGCGAAGACTGAAGGCGTCGACGTCGAGGCTCCGAACTTCGCGGCACGAGTCCTCTCGAGAGGCTGATCCGCAAGACGCACGCACCGACGCGCGTACCTGTCTCCTTCAGGTACCTGCGTCCGCGCGGTGTTACCAGCGACGGAGCTCGACCCGCAGGATGTTGCGCACCGACTCACGCTCTTCGCCCATCGGCCACTCCTCCATGTGGTACGCGGAGCGACCGGACAGATCGACCTCGTCGAGTTGCCGGACGCCATAGGTCCGCAGTCTCTCGGCGTCTCGCGCCGAGATCAACCTCTCAAACGCGACGTCGACCCCCGAGTACCACAAGCGCCCGAGCTCATCGAGACGGAGCCTCTCCTCCGCCTCCTCTTGCGCCATCCCGCGCTGTCCGATGCGGCCGACACGGAGCGCGACGTCGCTGAAGATGCGTCCGTTGAATACGCGGGTCCCGCGCTCAACTTCGACGATCCGATACTGCTGCCGGGCCGCGTCGAGGGGTCCCACAAACCCACGGAGTTCGGCCTCCGGATGGTTTAGCGGTCGCAGCGCCTCGAGCCAGTCGAGCGCATGGCGCAGCGTGATCCACAGGCCGTGCCGGTAGAGCAGGGTGAGGGTCTCCTCAAGGAGAACGATGGTCTGCTCCCGCTCCGCTAGCACGTCTCCTTCCCCGGGATCGGCGATGACGATGCGGCCGATGCTCTGCGGACCACCTGGTCTGCTCGTGAGGCCGACGATGATCGACAGGAAGGCGTGCGTGGGGCGTGCCGCGATCTTGTCGGCCACGTTCTTCAGCAACGCCTTGCCCTGGTCGCTCGTGCTTCGGAAGCTCGCCCAGCCCGTTCGCGCTTTGACCTCGAGCTCGAGAATGAACCCGTTGGGCGCGAGGACCCCGATGCCGGCGCCGGCGGCCTCCAGATCGGCGGGCGTCACCCTGGCCTGGAAGTCGGCTCGCGCCCCCGCAGCAGTCAGAAAGAAGAAGCGGTCGATCGGGACGCCCACAAGCTGGGCCGTGAAGTGGCACGCCAGACCGTAGGCGAAGAGCTCGGTGAAACCGGCTAAGGCTTCGCTGTGCAACGTGGCACCGGCCCCGCGAGGGATGTGCTCCACGGAGTTGAGAGCGCTACGGCGGAATGCATGACCGAAGCCGTACCGCATCATGAAGAGCATCGACACGTACTCGGCCGGCGAGAAGGTCCGTACGCCCCCCCCGCGGTAGAAACGCATCGCGGCCTCGGTGAGCTGCTCGAGCGAAGCCTCGTGCCCGGCCAGCGCTGCTGCTTGGAGCAGGGGCGCGAGAACCGGGGTCGGAGGTCCCAGATTGAACGGGACGCCGTTCAGCGTGAAGTTACCGCAGGCCGTTGTGTCGACGTTGACCTCGAAGTCGCGCTGGTCGGTGTAGAACGGCTCGTCCTGAGGCAGGGCGATTTCGTGCCGAACGTTCATCCCAACCCCGACCGTACCATCGAGCCGTGGGCGCGACGCTGGGACCGGCGAGCGCAGGACCGCGAAGGTGCGTGCTCATGGATCGCCGCTTCGAAGCAAACGAGCGAGAATGGGCTGATGCGAATCGGCGAGAGGCTCCGGTACGGACAGATCGACAGCTTCCCGGCGGCGTTTCCACAGGCCGGAGGGATAACCAACTGGTGGCACGCGACTCGCGCTCCTGATGGTTCGCCTCTGAAGGCGCTCAAGTTGGACGCTGGCATCAACGCCCCTGCGCCCCTTGTGGGTCCTCACGCGCGTGTGCCCTACGTTTGCCTCCGCTCGAGCACGCACAAAGTTGGTTCAGATGTCACGCCTTGGGAGGACACCCACCGGCCGGATCTCGGCTACTCGCGTTACTTCGGCGACAACAAGGTAAACAGCGGCAAGGCCGCTCACGAGACCCTTGGCAATGGTCGGCTCCTCGAAGCCTTTGCCCTGCACGGCGGCGATCAAGAGTCGCGCCTGCGGGCTCCTCCCGTGCTCGTGTTCGAAGGCCGCGAAAAAGGGCAACTCGTGTTCCACGGCTTTGGCGTCCTCACCAGGGCCGAGCTTGTTGTGCAAAAGGACCCGGCCTCTGGCGGCACATTCACCAACTACCGCTACGACATCGCCCTACTCGATCTCGCCGCTGAAGACGAAACACTAGACTGGGCCTGGATCAACGCCCGCCGTGACGGATCCATCTCCGCTCCTGCGGCACTGAAGTTGGCGCCAAGTTCCTGGAAGGAGTGGGTGCGTCACGGGTCTGCCTCCTTGGACCGCCTTCAGCGTCGAGTTCTCACGCGCCAGGTGCTCGACGACGACAATCAACGTCCCGCCAACAATTCCGAGGAAGCTCGTATCCTCCAAGCCGTCTACGACTTCTACGCCGGCCGCAAGCACCGGTTCGAAGTGGTTGCGGACTTCGTCACGGCCGAAGTCCTGCGGGCGCAGCGCATCACCTACCAGCCAGGGTGGATCACGAAGGGCAGCGGCGACGGGGGGCTCGACTTCGTGGGCCGCATCGACCTCGACCCGGACGGTGGGTTTCCCTCGAGCCGCCAGGTCCTGCTCGGCCAGGCGAAGTGCGAGGCTCTCGCTCACCCGACGAGTGGTAATCATATCGCCCGTCTAGCGGCACGCCTGCGACGCGGCTGGTTTGGCGCCTACGTGACGACGTCTTTCTTCTCCACGTCCGTCCAAAAGGAAGTCCTCGTCGACAAGTACCCCCTACTCATGGTGCACGGCGCTCGCGTCGCCGTGACGCTGCGACGCCATATGGTGGCAAGCGGCCTAACCATCGACGCGCTACTGGAGGGTCTCGACGAGTCGTACGAGCGAAGGGTTGGCTCTGGCGACCCTGAGCAAGTCCTCCTCTGAGTCGGGTTTCGCCCTTCTTCTGTAGGGGTACCCGACCGCGAGACCTCGGCGAGCGCCTCTCGCGCTTCGGGCTCACCCCAGACTCGCCAGCGCCGCCGCCCGTCCGCCGTCCACATCCCGTCCATCGCGTCCTCCACTCACGGCGTACGCGACTTGCCGACGGAGTGGAACCACATCACTCGCCGATGGGTTACGATGGTTACACGGTTCGCATGGAGCAACGCGCCGCCGGATCGCATCAATTTCGCCTTCGCGCATGCCACGGCGCCGCGCGTTCGCGGGCGCTCGCGGCCCGATTGCTTCTTCTATGGCACCAGGTCGGGGGAGGAACTCCACCGCCCCTCCACCCCCCCGGGATCAAGGGCGGCTGAGCGGCGGCTTCGGCCATGCGAGGTCTCCTACATTTAGCGTATGCCCCGCGCACTCGGGTAGCACCGCCATTAAGTGACCAGGTAGTGCTAAGTGCGGTTCAGCGAAAACGCGTAGTTACCGCTCGGAAAGCGTACATTTGGGACCCAGAATGGTACCCCGTCCCAGCCGTTCGCAACGAGTCCCGTCAAGCGCACGAACACAAGCACTGGCACATCCGAGCGCGATCCATATGGCGGATTGCCGGCATTTGCTGGGAGCAGGGCCTGAATCTGCGGAATTGAGCTTCGCGTCGCCAACTTGCTAACCGCAGACGCGCGGTTCCCGACGACAAGCTGTGCACGATTGTTGTATTGTGCTACATTCTTCTCCAATAGCTCCATCGCTCGCAGCACAAGCTCATCATCCCATGCGCCTGGTGCATCCGGAACACTAAAAACGCCTGACAAGAGAGTTACAAGATCCGTAATTCTCGTATCGTACGGCGTCTGATCCTGTGGGCAAATGCTCCCGAGCTGCGCATCCAGAGATGCGGTCTGCGCCTGGAGAGCCGTACCCAACGAGATCGGAACAAGCGGGTAGTACTGGCGGCCCTCGATGTACGTAGTCAACTCGACAGATGTTCGTCGAAGAACATTCAAACGCGTTGCCCGCAGTCCCTGGGTCGAGATCGGGATCACTGGAATAACCTGGCCGGTTCTCCTGGCTACGTCCCGCATGCTGTTGTCGGCTTTGTGGATAGCCTCAAAGCGGTCCGCCAGATGGTCGGGCAGATGAATTCGCGTCAGCGGCAGCTCGCGCAGGCGATATCCGTACATGCGAGCATGTTGGAGCACTGTATCGACTTGTGGCTGCTGAGCATCGCGCGCGTAGTAGGTCATCAGCAGGTTCTTGATTGTGACACCTCGCCCGAGCTTCGCACCGCCAACATAGATGACGTGACGTCGGTTCGGATTGGGCTGAACGCCCTGGCCCGTTGTCGAGTTGATTTGTACGGTCTCTGTAGATGGGAGACCCAGGGCAACCTCCTGAATGACCTGTTGAAAGGTCACGGTGCCGCCCGGTCCCACAAGGTCATCGTAAGCATCCTGCATAGTTTGAACGATCGGGTACTGCGGTGCGGCACCCGTAACGGCGCCCACCCCCGAAGCAGCGCCCGACGCCGCAAGCGCCGTCACAGCCGTAATCTGCCGCGTATAGTTATCGACGAGCTGCCAAACCAGGCCGTGCTCGCCGCGACTCAAGGAGGTGTGTATGAGCGCCTGATAGTTCTTCGCGCCGTACTGTAGCCTCAGGACAGCTGCGGAAACCAAGAAGCCGCAGATTGCTGTCTGCATACTCGGCGGCAACACCTGATTCGCGCGAAGGTTCACCACATCTAGTAGTGGGACAACTCGAAGATTGGCCCGGCCATTGATGAAAAACGTGTCTCCACCACAGTACCCTGTCCCCGGTGTCGTAACCTGCACAAAGTCTGGTCGAAATGGAGAGTTTGCGTCCTGCAGTAGAAGCGCTTGCGGCGTAGCCGTAGTTTGAACGAACGCCAGAGCAGGGCAGGCTGCTCGTAGCGCGGAGACCGCTGCGTTTACGCCGCTCGGATTCGATACAGGGTCATTTATCTTGGTGTCAAGACTTGCCTGGTCGGCCTCGTCATCGATCATGAGCACGTTCTGACCTACCCAGGACCCAATGATGGGCGTCGCCCCTTGCAATACGCGAACGTTCTTCGATGCGACCAGCGCCGTCGGAACAATGGCCGGGTTCCCCGTCGTCTGGGCTCTTGCCAACGCCTTAATGTCAGCCTTCCCTAGAACGGTTAGGCGC
>Ga0302326_10006478_pt1 | contig 26260 bp, 20 predicted proteins | sample Palsa_T0_3_FD_202264 | JGI IMG/M metagenome (GOLD analysis project Ga0302326, IMG submission 202264) | Peat permafrost microbial communities from Stordalen Mire near Abisko, Sweden - Palsa_T0_3 | ecosystem: Environmental > Terrestrial > Soil > Palsa > Peat permafrost | place: Sweden: Abisko... | reverse complement strand
CTTCCCGTACCCGGACATTGTTCTACTACGGTCTACCGATGCTGTTCTGCGTCGCGGTGCATTGGCTGGCACTGAAGATGTGGTTCTTCGGAGATGACTTCGCCTGGCTCGGCCTGCGGCTGGAACTGCATACCCCCCGCGATCTCATTCATGTGTTGTTCAGTCCGCAGGCCGAAGGCACTGTTCGCACGCTCAGTGAGCGGCTGTTCTTCTTAGTCTTCAGCTCCCTCTTCGGACTGGAGTCGCCGCCGTTTCGGATCTGGGTGTTCCTGACGCAGTTCGTCAATATCGTCCTTCTGATTCAGATCGCACGCCGGCTGACAGGATCGGCCACTGCCGGATTTCTGGCCGCCCTGTTATGGACCGCAAATGCCGGAATTGCTCTGGCCATCGGCTGGAGTTCCGCTTACAATGAAATCGCCGAGAGCTTTTTCATTCTGCTGGCGTTTCGCCTTTTGCTGGCCTACATCGAAACCGGCCGGCGAAAATACTGGATCTGGCAGTGGGTGGTCTTTCTCCTCGGATTCGGCGCGCTGGAATTGAACGTGGTCTATCCAGCGCTGGCGGCGGGCTACGCGTTGTGCTGCGCCCGCAGGCATTTCAGAAAGACTCTCTATCTGTTCATTCCATCCCTCCTGTTCACGCTGATTCACCTCTTCCTAATTCCGCAATCGACCGACGAACACTATAAAATGCATCTGGACGGTAGCGTCGTCACAACGCTTTGTAGGTATTGGGCGTTCGCGATCGGCGCCGTGCGCTCTACTCAAGCGGACTGGCGGCCGCTGTGGCTGGGAATCGGATTCACGCTGCTGGCGACCATTGGGATGGCGGTTTTTGTTTACCGCAAGGTCCGCGCCGGGCAATTGTTGCCCCTGTTTCTGGCGGCCTGGTTCGTCATCGTGTTGTTGCCGCTTTTGCCCTTCAAGAATCACTTCACTGAATATTATGTGATGATTCCCTCTATCGGCTTGGCGATTCTGGCCGCTTGGGCCATCGCATCCAGCAAGCCGCCGCTAACGCTTGGAATCGCCGCAGTGTTGGCCGCCGGTTATCTGATTCTTGCCGTCAGCGATAATCGCATGGCGGAAAAGTATCACTACAACAGCTCGCGCCGCCTGAAGTATCTGATAAAAGGGCTGGAATCGCAGCAGAAACTGCATCCCAGGGAAGTGGTGCTGCTGAGCGGCATTGACAACGATCTATTCTGGAGCGGATTTTGTGACGACCCGTTCCGGCTGATCGGAATCTATCACGCCTACCTGGTTCCGGCATCCGCAAAAGCGATTGACCCGCATCCGGAGTGGGGCTGCAACACGTCCCGATTCTCGGTCGACGTGGACGATGCCGTGCCCCTGCTGCGCAACGGTAAGAGCGGTGTCTTCGAGCTCCGAGGACGGAACGTGCGTGACGTAACGCAGCAATATCTCAAGACAGTCGCGGCGGATTATGCCGAGCGGCATCCCGACTTCATCGAGGTATCCGATCCCACCTATCAAGGCCGGCTGGGACCCACCTGGTATCCGGCCGAGCGCGGTTATCGCTGGATGCCGAAGATGGCGACTTTGAGAATCCACGGTCCCACCAAGAGCGGGCAGATGCTGGAGGCCAGCGGGTATTGCCCGGCCGCCGTTGTAGCGCAAGGCCCGCTGCAGGTCTCCTTTCAAGCCGACGGATTTCCGCTCGGAACCGGCACACTGACCCAGCCGGATCAGCTCTTCACCTTGAAATTCCCCTGGCCTCCGCAATTGTTGGGACGGCCCATGGTGGAACTTCAAATCGAAGTGAGCCGTACGCTGGAAGTCCCCGGAGAGAACCGCCCGCTCGGACTGGTCTTCACAACGTTTACGATTAAATAAGCCATGAACTACTTTCAACAGCATCACCAGGATTACCTGGAGGGACTCAAGACGTTCCTTCGCATACCCAGCATCAGTACGCTCTCCGAACACAAGCCCGACATCCAGAAGGCGGCCGAGTTCGTACGCGACGAGCTGAAGAAAGCCGGACTCGATCAAGCGCAGCTCATCGAAGGAACGGGGAATCCGCTGGTGTACGCCGAGTGGCTGGGCGCGCCCGGCAAGCCGACGCTCTTGTTCTATGGCCATTACGATGTGCAGCCGCCCGATCCGCTGGACGAATGGACGTCGCCTCCGTTTGAACCGGCGGTGCGCAACGACAACATCTACGCGCGCGGATCGGCGGACGACAAAGGGCAGACCTACATTCTGGTGAAGGCTGTGGAAGGCCTCCTGAAGCAGCATGGCAGGCTTCCGATCAACGTTAAATTTCTGGTGGAGGGCGAAGAGGAAGTCGGCGGGGAACACATTGAGAGCTACGTGGCTTCGAAGCCGGCGCGCCTGAAAGCGGATGCCGCGGTGATCTGCGATACAGAAATGTTCGCGCCGGAACTGCCCACCATTTGCGTGGGATTGCGCGGTATCGTGTACGGCGAGCTGTGGGTGCAGGGTGCGGATCACGACCTGCATTCGGGCATCTATGGCGGCGTGGCGCCGAACCCAATCCAGGCTATTGCGGAGATCCTGTGCGCGTTGAAAGATCCACAGGGGCACATTCGTATCCCAGGGTTTTACGATCGCGTGCAGCCGCCCAGCGCTAAGGAGCGTGCTGCGTGGGCGCGGCTTCCTTTGAACGAAAAGGAATACACGGAAAAGGAGATGGGCGCCAAGGAGTTGGTCGGCGAGCCGGAGATTCCACTGCTCGAGCGCACCTGGGCGCGGCCCACGCTGGAAGTACACGGCATTCGCGGCGGCTTCACCGGCGAAGGCGCCAAGACCGTGATTCCAGCCCGCGCGGTGGCCAAGCTCAGCATGCGGCTGGTGGCCGATCAACGTCCTGAAGAAGCAACAGCGCAACTTCAAAAAGCCATCGCCTCGGCGTGTCCCAAGGGCGTCACCGCCCAGTACAAACCCATCCACTCTGCCCGCCCATCGCTGGTGAATCCGGACAACCGTTTTATCCAGGCCGCGGCGGAGGCCATGAAGCAGGTGTTCGGCAAGGAGACGGTCTACATTCGCTCCGGCGGTTCCATCCCGATTGTGGCGGCTTTCGATGAGTTCCTGGGCATTCCCAGCGTCATGATGGGCTTCGGCCTGCCGGACGACAATCTGCACGCGCCGAATGAGAAGATGTCTCTGCCGAATTTCTTCCGGGGAATCGAAGCGGTTGCGCGGTACTTAGAGATCCTGGGCGCTTAATGTTTCGTTAGTGGGTGCGGCGGAATGCCCGGCCGTTGCTGAAAACGAATTCAATCCGGCCGTTCGAATCAGGTACTAGAACCAGTTTCGTCGCGTCACTCAGCAGGAAAGTTTCGCCCCCACGTGTAAATCGCACGACGCCAGCGTCCATGTTTGCCTTCACGGCGCCCGCCTCAGCTTCCAATGAAATCTTGCTGCTTCCGTTTACGTAAACACCAGCCGATCGGCGCACTTCCTGGGCATCCAGTGGATGCGTTGCAGGCTCCGGCTGAACCTTAGAATCGAGCCCCAGCACGGCTTCTGAGATCGCGTCGGCCAGTTTCGGCATTCCGGACCCGCTACGATTGGCGACAATAATCACCGCGAACTTTTGCTCCGGCGCCATCCGAATGGTTGAGCCATAACCGGCGCGCGACCCTCCATGTTCCACCCAGCGCACGCCGCGACTGGTGGAAAGCTGCAGGCCGTATGCATAATGTTGGTCCGATCCGGGGATATCGGCATGCGGGCTGGAGAGAATTCCAATCAACTTGGGCGGAAGAACCTGTTGGCCGTCCAAGCGTCCGTCGTTCAGGAAGGCAATTACAAATCGCGACAGTTCGAGCGCGCTCGAGAATATCGAACCGGCCGGCCAACCCGAAGCATTGTCCGCCACCGGGCGGATCACACTGGGCTTACCCTCCCGAACCTCGTGTCCCTGCGCCAACGGCCACGTCATCGCCAGGGACGGCCGCAAGGTGCTCCGCTGCATTCCGAGCGGCGCAAAAAGGCGTTCGGCGATCACGTCCGCGTAAGGCTTTCCGCTCACTGTCTCGGCCAGATAACCTGCCAACCAGTAGCCAGGATTCGAATACGAATAAACCCGGCCCGGAGGGGCGAACAGGAAATCCGCTTTCCAGACGTGAATGCCGTTTCCGAGCGCTGTCTCATCGTGCGATCCGAACATCGGCGCCTCATCGTGAAGACCTGAGGTATGGCTGAGTAGCTGATTGGCGGTAAGCGCGCCGATGCTGGGATCCAGGCCGGAGATGTACTGGCTCACCGGCGCATTCAGATCAATTCTTCCTTCGAGCGCCAGGCCAACCACCGCGGACGCAGTGAACATCTTGGTAGTGGAACCCAGGCGGAACAGCATGTCTGGGGTGAGCGGAGCGCCGGTATCCACGCTGGCCACGCCGTATCCATGCGAGAATACCACGCGGTCGCCCAGCACCACGGCCACGGCCGCGCCGGGAGTCTTGGTGGCGGCCAGTTCTTCCAGCGCCAGGCGCTCGACCAAAGCCGGATCAATTTGGTGGATTTCTGCCGGCGCGTTGCAGGCAAGAATCGTGAATGCGGCGGCGGCTCCAGCTAAACGGTGCACAGCTTCACCGCTTCTTCCAGCGACCGCATGGGATCCCGCGTGGGAATAAATTCGTGCGCCATGTAGCCTGAATAATTCAGATCGGCGATGGCCTTCGCGATGGTCCGCCAATTCAGCTCCTGGGTATCGTCCAGCTCATGCCGGCCGGGTACGCCGCCAGTATGAAAATGCCCGATGTATTGAATGTTGTCGCGGATGGTGCGGATGATATCGCCCTCCATGATCTGCATATGATAGACGTCGTAGAGTAGCTTCAGCCGCGGTGAGTTGACCCGCTTCACCACGTCTACGCCCCAGGCGGTGTGGTCGCACTGGTAATCCTTATGATCCACTTTGCTGTTCAGCAGCTCCAGGCAAAGTGTGACGCCCTTGTCCTCGGCCAGGGCCGTCACCTGCCGCAGGCCAATCGCACAGTTTTCCTTGGCTTCTTCGTCGGGCATTCCACGCCGGTTGCCGGACATGACGATGACATTGGGCGCCTTGGCGGCCGCGGCCCGTTCGATATTCTCCCGGGTCTCGCGGATCAGCTTCTCATGATTTTCTTTCCGATTGAATCCAACCGGGATCGAGACCGTTCCCGGCGTCATGGAGGGCACCAGACCATACTTCTGCACCGCCGGCCAATCCTGATGATTCAGCAGATCGATGCCCTGGAGCCCCATGCGCACGGCATTCTTGCATAGATCGTCCAGGCTCATCTTTTCATAGCACCAGCGGCACACGGATTGCTTAATCCTGCCGGCGCTTTGGCCGCTTGCCTGGTTCAACATACCGGCCAGTGGCGCCGCTCCAACTGCCTTGAGCATCGATCTTCTGTTCATGCTGGGTATGATATCTGAGTTGGCGCTTGGCCGACAAGAAGTCACGCCCGCGGAGTTGGCAGGCCCATGGTCACTACAAGGGAACTTCCGGATGCCGTTGTTCGTCCTCCCTTTGGTACTCATCGGAAAGGAAAGGTTAAAATGAAGCTCTGCCTCCTGCTGGTTGTTACTGCCGCTATTGTTTCAGCGGCCGATATTTCGGGAAAGTGGAATCTCAATCTCATCAGCTTTGGCGAGGAGATTGGGCACGCGAATGCTGAATTCAAGCTGGATGGAAACAAGCTATCCGGTACCCTGAATGAATTGAAGCTGGAAGGCACGGTCCAGGGTGACTCGTTGAAGTTCACTGGAACGCGTCCCAATGGTGAGAAGTTCGGTGAGTTCGAGGGCCATGTGACCGGGGCTGAACTGGTTGGAAAGCTAACGCAGGGCTCGGACGAATTCGAGTGGACCGGCCGGCGGGCCAGCGTGGTGAAAGCGAGTCCGCAAACCCGCGATTTTACGCCCACCCAATTCCACCGGTTCTTCTCCGGAAGCATTCCGCCGGCGCTGCATATCAACCCCGGCGACACTGTCCGCACCAGCACCGTGGATGCCGGTGGGCGCGATGCATCCAAAAAGCGCCGTTCGAATGGGGGAAATCCCGAGACTGGTCCGTTCTATGTGGAGGGAGCCATGCCCGGCGACACGCTGGTGGTGAAATTCAATCGCATCCGTTTGAATCGCGATTCGGCGGAGAGCGGAGATCGCATGGTGGGCAGCGCTCTCGATTCCGACTATATTGAAAGCGCCAAGTACGATGAGAAATTCAGCAGCGAGTGGAAGCTGGATCGCGAATCCGGATTCGCGATGCTCGCAAAACCGTCGGAAAATCTGAAGAACTTTCGCGTAAAGCTGCAGCCGATGCTCGGGTGCGTGGCCGTTGCGCCTCCGGATAAACAGAATTTCCGGGCGGGCTGGCTGGGACGCTGGGGCGGCAACATGGATTACAGCGGGATTCGAGAAGGCGTCACGGTTTATCTCCAAGTGAATCAGCCGGGAGCATCGTTGTTTGTGGGCGACGGCCATGCCACCCAGGGTGACGGCGAACTGACCGGCGATGCGCTAGAAACATCCATGGACGTGGAGTTCACGGTAAACGTGATCCCTGGATCAGGCGGGGGCGGCGGCCCTCGCGCTGAAAACGACGAGTACATTATGGCGATGGGGATCGCAGGGTCGCTTCCCGATGCGCTGCGTGATGCTACCACCAGCCTGGCACGATGGCTGGAGCGCGATTATCATCTCACGCCCAACGAAACAGCAATGGTTCTGGGATCATCTATGCGCTACGAAGTGGCGGAAATTGTGGATCCGCAAGTGAACGTGGTCGCAAAGGTGAGTAAGTCTGTATTGGCGACGCTAAAGTAACCGGCTCCCTGGCGCACACGGAGCCAAGCTTATACGCGAGGCTCTTCGCTCTTGCGGCTGAGATCCTCGGCCAGAATGATGGCTTCGGCCAGATCCTTCATTGGGCGCCGCAAGCGGCGGCTCTCGTTGCGGAGTCGCAAATACGCTTCCTCTTCGCTGAGGCCGTAGCGTTGCTGCAGAATGCCTTTGCCACGCTCCACCAGCTTGCGAGTCTCGAGCTGGCGCTTCATTTCCTGCGTTTCTTCCACCAGGCGGGCGTTGGCCTCCGTCAGCAAGGATTTCGAAATCACTCCACCCATCTGCTCTCCCACGAAAGTCAGTAGCGCGATTTCGTCGGAAGTATGCCGGTGCGCTTGCCGGTGATGAACGTTGATGACGCCGATCACATCGCCGCCGCTCACCAACGGAACGGAAAGAAAAGCTTCGTAAGTATCTTCGATCAGTGCGGGAAACCGCTTAAATCTGGCGTCGGCAGCGGCCTTGGAGGATAGGGCTACTACGGATTTGTGCTCGGCCACCCATCCGGTTACACCTTCGCCCATCTTCATGCGTAGATTTCCTAACGCAGCGGCGTGAGGCACCTGGGAGGCGCGCAAGACTACTTCATCGCTGTCGGGTTCCAGCAGGTAAACCAGGCATGCATCGCACTCGGTCACCTGCGCGGTGAGTCCAACGATCTCACCCAGCATTTCATCGAGGGACAATTCCGAACTGACAATGCTGCTAATCCGATGAAGGAGCGCTACATGTGAACTCGGAGGCTCCATTACCCGTACTGTTGCCATAGTTCAGGGTAGCTGCGGTCCAGCGGCGGGTCCAATCAATAATTCCTATCGGTCTCATTTTGATGAAGTATCAGTTAATATCTTACTCTAAACCTATTGATACTATTGCGTTTACACATCGTCATATGATCGTCACAATTGGGAACATTTCGGGGCCAGAATGGATCGCGCTTAAGACCCGATCCGGACCAACTCGTGCTGTATCTCCCCGGTCACCTGGGCTTCGTTGGATCCAATGTACATGTTAACCTCGGATCGAATCCCGAACTCCGGAAGATAGACTCCTGGCTCGATGGAGAAGCAAGTTCTGGCGATGATCCTGCGGTCATCGTGAGTTTCCAGATTATCCATATTGGCGCTGGTGCCGTGAACCTCCTCACCGATGGAGTGGCCGGTACGATGAACGAAGTACTCGCCGTAACCTTCCTTATCGATGTAGCTGCGGGTAACGTCGTCCACTTCGAACCCATGAATCAACTGGTGGTGGCTGATGGCGTGCTTTACAAAGTCAATGGCGCGGTCGCGTCCGCCGCGAACCACTTCGAAAATTTTCTGGAGCGGTGCGGGAGGCTCGCTGCCGCAATAGCCGGTCCAAGTGACGTCGTAAAACACCGCGCCAGGTTTGTCGAGTTTAGCCCACAGGTCGATCAGTACGGCGTCATTCCGGCGAATCGGCAGGCTACCTTCTGACTCGGGTTCGTAATGGGGATCCGACATGTGGGCATTCACGGCCACGATGGGCCCATGGTCGGTTACCAGCCCAGCCTTTTCGAACCCCTCGCGGATGAAACGATTGACCTGCCATTCGGTAATGGCTTGGCCGGCGTTCAACGCGGCGCCGATTTTATGGAAAGCTTGGGCGCGCACGCGGTCCACGCGGCGGCCGGCTTCCAGGTGCATCTCCAACTGCTCGGCGGTCCAGCGCGATTCAAATAGCTGGACCAGGTTCGCCGAACTCACCACTTCAACGCCAGTGCCTCGCACCAATTCCAGGGTCCCGCCGTCCACTAGCGAGACGTAGGGGATGGCGCAGTTGGGCGAGTATTGCATCGCCACGCGAGTGCATCCCGTCAACAAGTTGCTCAGTCCATCCGTTTGGCCGGCCCAGCTCGAGTAAACTTGCATCTGTCCCGGCAAACCAGTGAGCGCGCCGGATTCGATGGCGTGCACCAATCCCCTTGGTTGCCCCTGGGCGGGAATCAAGTAATACCAGCGGCGGCTGGCGAGCCGGCCGGAACCCAAGCCCAGGATACGGTAGGCAAGCGGATCTCTCTGGTGATGGTCAAAGAACAACCAGCCATCCAGTTTTTCCTCTTGCAGCGTCTTTTGAATTTCCTCTATTTGCATATTTAGGTTTCGAAGAACGGCTTCCACTTTTCCGGGGGTGGTGGCGACGACAGGAGGCTGACGACGATCAAGCTGATTACCGAGGCGCCCAAGGCGGGATAAACCGCATCCAATTCGAAGCCTGCCAGGTTCCAGCCGACTGTTACTGCCGTGCCCAACGCGATGGATAGGATGGCGGCTGCGGTGGTAGCGCGCTTCCAGAAAAAGACGGCCAATACCACGGGAGTCACCGCTGCTCCATATATCGTATACGCGTACAGCGCGGCTTTCAGGATGGATTCGAAACGCGTTGCTTGCAGCAGTGCAAAAAGCCCGAGCAACAGCACAATAACTCTCGACATCCCGAGCTTGCGGCGCTCAGAAGCTTTGGGGTTGATGAACCGTCCGTAGACATCGTGAATCAGATTGGTAGCCGGCGAGAACAGATAATTGTTAGCCGTTGAAATCACTTTCGCGAAGATACCGCCCAGCAGAATGGCGCCCACCAGCGGCGGAAGGCCTTTGAAAGCTGTGATGGGAATGATCTCGCGCGGCTTGTCCGTCTGAAACAGCGAACTGCCGATCACGGCCAAGGCCGCCAACAGCGTTTCCAGCAGCACGGTTCCGACAATCCACCCGTAGACCGCGAACTTCGCGTCTTTTTCCGATCTTGCAGAAAAAAACTTCTGGTACATGCCTTGATTACCCACCAGAAGCAGCATGGTGGGGATCATAAGGCCAAAGGCTTGGAGTACGCTCAAGTTTCCGAACATCTGGAAATGCGTGCGGGGCAGCACTTCCGTCACGTGCTGCCACCCTCCGGCTTTTTCGAGCACGAGTGGAACGGCGATGATGACGATGATCGTGACCAGAGCGCCGATGAAAAGATCGAGATATGCAATGGACGCCATTCCAGCCGCCGCAGTGAATAGGATGACGAACGCCGCGATAATGCACATTCCCTGATCGCGCGAAATGGAGTCTGGAAAAATCAGATGCAGGATGTCGCCGCCGCCCTTGAACTGGTAACTGGCGATCACGGTATAGGAAATGACGATCGCGATGGTACCCATCACGCGAGCAGTAGCGTTATACCGGACTTCCAGCAGATCGGGGACGGTAAATTGCGCAAACCGCCGCGCGCGGCCGGCGATCAAAGCGATGACGATTAGCCCGGCCCATCCGCCCGCGCCTTGCCAAAGCGAAGCAAAGCCGTTTCTGTATGCATTTTCCGCGCCGGCGAAAAGACTGCCTGCACCGATCCAGGAAGACAGCAGCGTAAACACCAGCACTGGCCAAGGCAACTTGCGGCCGGCGACCAGGAAATCCGCTTCATTCTTCACCGACCGCGTTTTGATGATGGTGACGGCGCACAGCGTACCCACCACAATTGCCAGAACCACCGCGTAGATCATGAGGGTCGGACGCCGCTTCTCCCGGAATCAGGTAACGCGGCAAGTTTTCGATAACTTACGCGGGTATTCAGATTCAGCACGCCGGCAACATCCTTGGTATCCACCACGCGGAAGTCCAGAACGTCATCCAACCAGTCCTGGCTAAGCCCATTCCAGTATTGAGTTGCAACGGTCAGTGTATACTCTTGCCGGGCGAGTAAGCAATCGATCTCGAAATCCACTTCCAGCGATTCGCCGGATTCGAACTGCCCGAGCTCAAGGTGTTCCAGGCGAGTGTTGGTACCGAACACGTCCATGCCGATGCGATTGCGAACGAGAATGCCGACCACTGGATTCGAAACGGCTTGCTGAAAAGTGGCGCGCACTCGAATGACAACGGTCTCGCCGGGTTTAAACGCCCGGCACGTTTGTCCGAGTGTGTTGAGCATCCGCGCATCCACGATGCGGCTGGCGCCGTCGCCATGGCGGAAGCTGCTTTTGGCTGCAATTTCTTGCGTCGACTTATCGTTTTCTTTGCCACCTCGTTCTCGATCCAGCACGAAACCTACATATTGATTTACAGCATCTTTCGGGGTCCCCTGCATGACTACTTGTCCCTGCAACAGGAACGCAGCCCGGTCGGCCAGCCGTTTCACCAGGCCGAGATCGTGCGAAACAAGGAGCACCGTTACCTTCCTTTGCCGGAGGTCCTCGAATTTCTGGATGCATCGGCTGGCAAAGATCGCATCCCCGACCGCCAGCGCTTCGTCCACCACCAGAATGTCAGGATCCACGTGAATGGCGGTAGAAAATGCCAAGCGAACGTACATTCCGGTGGAGTACTCTTTCACCGGCCGATGGATAAACTCGCCGATCTCCGCGAACGCCTCAATCCGCGGAAACGCCTGATCCATTTCTTTTCGGGAGAGGCCCATGATCTCAGCGTTCAGATAAACGTTGTCACGCCCGCTAAATTCAGGATTAAAACCCGCACCCAACTCGAGCAGCGCCGCGATCCGTCCCGAACAGAGTACACGGCCGCTGGTGGGCTGCACAATACCACTGATTATCTGGAGCAACGTACTCTTGCCTGAGCCGTTCGGGCCCACAATAGCGAACACCTCTCCTTTTTCGACACGTAGATTAATATTGCGGAGAGCCCAAAACTCGGCGCTCTGCTTGTTGCCGAGGTCGAAGCTGCCGAGCACCCGATCGAAAGGGTGCCGATAGAGATGATAAAGCTTGGAGACGTTTTGGACGGCAATCACGGTGACAGTTCTCACTGTACCGCAGCGGCGCACTTGTTCTACCCAAGCGCAGCGCTACTGCGCATGCCACTGGAGAGCGGTAATGCATACCCGATCAGGCAGAACTGATCCAACGCAAACAACACCACCGATTCAAAACCGGCGCCTTCCGCCATCCTTGCTTCCTTCAACCACGACGTCGAAGAGTCGCTGATTCCTATTAAGTGGCTGCGCTGCGACGAGGCGAAACCGAGGGGAACTCCGGCGGCTATTGCGGCGGCGCTCAAGTCCAGATTTCGCGCGAAAGTGTAACCGAAGCTTTCAGTTTTCAAACAGTTCAAGATGGTCGGGGTCCATTCGCTGACAGGATAGTTAATAACCCTGTTCAACGAGGTGTTATTTACGTCGATGGGATAAAGCACTTCAAACCTGCAATCGGTTATGGTCGCGCGGACGAACGCCATGATCTGAGCCGTAAAGCTGCCGATCAGGCCGGGCAGGAACGTGGCTTCGTGAGGGATTGTCGAGGGATCCAGCGTATTCGTGGTAATGACAGTAAGTGGGCTTCCGTATTCCGCCAAAAAAGTGCTGGTTGTATAAGCATCGTAGAACGGCATTCCGGAGCCGTCGTCAGGAAAATACCACCACTGCACCTCGCCGAATTGTAAATAAGGCTGCAAGCCCGCTGCCGCGAGGATGGTTGCCATATCCAGGTGAACCTGTTGCCAGAAACTAGCACTGGCCGGTGAAAAATTAGTCTGCAGCGATGGGGTATTCAACAGCACCGCCGCCCCGCTGGGATATCGCTGAGCGATTCCGGTGCCGACCGTTGGATCGCCGTTGCCCAACTCCATGCTGAACGATGCGACGCCATCCATCGCATAACCCTTCACAGCTTGGAAGAAGCTCAGGTGCCAGTCACGGGCAGCCCGATTCAACCTGGGCGTGGCCTCCAAGTCGGTGTACCAATTCCCATCGACGCCGCCGGTCAGCGTCGGGCCCGAAACTTGAGGCGTCAGGTTGGTTGTGGGGGAACTAGTGGCAATCGTGATGAAATTACCGTCCGCACCCATGGAGCGGGAGTAAATAGTCAGTTGATTGCCGCTCGCGGTCGCGCGAATCGCAGTATACCCGCGGTTCAATTCCAGCGCAAACGCCAAGGCCAAAGTCTCGGCTGTGTCTCCCGTAAGATTCAAGTGTTGAATCGTGTTTTCCGTGGATGTTGGTTCATCTGTACGGCCAATGATAAGCTCAGTAATCAGATTTGGATCGGGCGAGCCCAGGAATGTAACGGTCCCGGACGCGTAGACGTGCCCGGCGCGGACTAGTTCATAAAACCACAGCGCTCCTACATAGTGATTCACGCGAGCATGCATACCTAGCGAATCGATCATCCAGGCCGTGCGCTCCGGGGCCAGCGCGAGGGAATGTTCGGTGTCCCAGTCCGTCGCGAAACAGAGCTTCGTTTCGGTACTTTCCGACGGCAGCGTCGTGTTGGGAATGGCAATCTCCAGAAAGTCAAAATAGAAGTAAGTGCCTGGATCCCCCACGTGAGTTGCCACCACGGTGTGGCTTCCGGAAGCATATTGTCCCAGCGGTTTCCGTATAAGGGCGTCCTCGGTGGGCGCGTTGAGGTTCACCGATAGCGGCGTCGCCCCGTCCACGGAAACTGAAATCAATGCGCCGGCGTCGGCCAATCTTGTCCCCAAATACAGGCTGTGTGTTTGTGCCGAAGTATACGTGCATCTGACACTTGCTGAGTTAGTGCTTGTGGATTGAATAGTGCTGCCTGAGAAATTGCCGCTGCCGGCGGCCCACGTGCCTGAATACTGCACGACGGACGAGTTGTCTTCTATTCTTCTACTACCTGGTCCGGCAACCATATAGCTTCTTCCAGATCCCGTAACCGCCCAGTTCGACACCACAACTTGAAACTCGCTTCTGGCGAAGGCGCCCGGTTGGAAAGCGGCTGAGTATGTCCAGCGAAGTTTCCGCACCGCAGTCGCTGGAATCAGGCCCAACACCGGATCTTGCAATGTCGCAAACGGCAAGACGATCTGCCATTGGGAAGGAGAAGCACCACCGGACATTTGTTTCGTCGACGCGTCCCATTGCTCGGACATGCTGTTGGAAACGTAGGTGTATACGCCAATCAGGTTGCCGTTCGCCCCGGTGGTGCTGTTGGAGAGGCTTTGGCCCGCCCCAACATAAGTAAGTGTGATTGTTGTTCCGCTCTGCGTGGCTGCCATGGTCGGCGAAAACGCGTTGACGCCGGCCGTGATATTTTGAATCGCGATTTCCAGCGTGTCACCTCCGTTCATCAGATACGGATAGTGCTCGGAGAGAAACACGATACCCACGTAATCGAGCGCCGTTACCGTCCCACTGAGTGTGAATTGAACTGTAGCCGGTATGTAGCTTCCAGCGATCGCGGTGGCGTAGTTCAGCAGAGGAATTTTGTACAATTGCTCGCCGGTTCCGGGGTCAGCCCAGACGCGAAGATTCGGCCAGTCTACGGTGGGGTATAAAGTCGAGTCGATGGGAATGCAGTTCTGCCGGGTCTCGTTGTAAGTAAGCGTCAGCCCACTTAGGTCACCGTCCGGCAAGTTCCGAAATGTGGGATGCTCAAAAACATTGTCGCGGTTCCACTCGATAACCGCCCAGTCAAACTGTTGGCGCCATGTTCCGGATACGTTGTAGCCACTAGCACCGGTGCTACTCAGCGCGGCTATCGCGGAAGGTTCCAGAAAGTAGCACTGCAGGTCACGGTTGGGCGTCAATTTGTCGATAGTTTCAGACATGGCTGCGTTAAAGGCGAATTGTTACGGTGAGATCACTACCTGGACTGGTGCCGGAAGTTGCAGTCACGGCTGTTATATCTAACCCGATCTGCGCCTTCTCATCCAACGGTCCCAATGCGAACCCGTCAACGTCGTTGGAGATGACCGTATTAACAGGAATTGTTAGTTGACAATAAGGCGTTCCGTTTTGAGTAACTTGCATCGTGATTGCCGTGCCTGTGGGCGGTTGCTTAACCACAGCGTAAACGTCCCGCACGGAATGGGCGTTGTCCATCAAAAGCAGCGGAGCGGCATCGGTCTGAATCGCGAGCGGCCCTTCGATCTGGATCGTCAGCTGTCCTCCGGATAAGGTTCGAATTCCAACGTCGGTGGTCGCGGTGAAACACTCTCTCGCCACACTGCTATTTCCGCGATCGTTAGTGACAAATAACTCCGCGGTTGCGATGCGAACATCCGGCAGCATCACCGGATAAGCGTAGCTGCCGCTTGCCAGGCTTCCAAAGAAGTCATTCACGAACGGCATGATATAGGTCTTCTTCAGGAGAAGGTACACTGGCGTGTCAATTACATGCGCAGCCGCGCTGCTGCCATAGGCGCCGCGTGAGACCGGGCAGGACGAAGCGCTGCTCACCGCCGCTTGGACCACTAAGACTTCAGATTCGATCTGGACTAAGTCGCCGACTTGAACGGTAACCGCCGCAGACAGGCCGATTGTTGTCGCACTCGCGCCAAGTGCCGCGCTTATGCTCAGGGATGAAGGTCCGTTCAGTTCGTTCCAATAACCCAGTGTCAACGTGCCTGCGCTGATGGTGGTGGTGTTGGCCAGGGATGTAAATCCGATGGCCTGTATCTCCACCGCGCCTTGCCCCGTTGGGAAAAGTCCGAATGTGGGTTGCCCGGGAACGTCGGTATCCTGCCCGGTACCCGCCGCTCCGGAAATCGTCCAGCGCGTCAAGGGCGATAGCTCGTAGTCACTTTCGATGTCGAGCGCATTGGCGGCCCTGCCGGATACATCCACTGTCATTCCATCGCGGTTGGGAACCACGAATACGACCGGCGATGCATTGCTGGACGCCCCAAACTGCCAAGTCGATTCAGCAATCGCGAACAGGCTTGAGGAGTCCGGCACAATATCCCAATTCTGCGTCACCGTAATTGTGGTGGCCGTGTACGATGCCACCGTTCGCTCTTGTCCTGCTCCGGTGCCCGCTGTAATCCAAACTGTCGCGCCGTTATAATCGCCGGCCAGCATGTTTAGCGTGCTGTTGCCCACGGTATTCGTGGACTGTATGCTCACGGGCTCCGGAGGTTGTAGCTCGAAACGCCAGTAAAAGTTTGCATGATCAAAGTTGTAGTCTGGCGGCCCTTGCAATGTCTCCGTAGCACCGGAATCCACAAACTGAACAGCTACAGCCACATTGGTGGCGATGCGTAACAACTGGCTCGGGTTTGTTCCGCGATAGACGTGAAATCCCGTTGCCGTGGACGATAGACTCAAGCTGATCAAAGTAACCTGGTTGGTGTTGGTGGCCGCCGGAATAATGGCGGCGACGGTGAAGGATAGCCCGCTCTCGGCGCCGCTTGCGTCCACTGCACTCAGTGCGTAGTAGAGCGTTTGACCGCCGCCGATGGTACCCCCGGTTGTGCTGATTTGCGGATTGAGTCCGACTAAAGGAATACCCGCCCCACTTACGGCAGGCTTGTCGGGGACAGAGAACGACACCGTAAGCTGCACCGTGACCGTTCCATCGCTCGATGCAATGGTCGATGCAGTGACTCCAAATTGCGGATCGCCGTTGCTGTCAAGCACGCTGCCAATAAGCGGCCGCGGTACTCCAACCTGGAAATTCGGCTGCCGGCCCAGGCCGGCCACTCCTGCGTTCGCAGCCGCATACCACTCGTCGTTGTGAATCTGCGCGCTGATGGTGGCGGTCCGGTAGTTGACGCTTGGTGATATCTCAGTAATCCGGAACGGTTGCCGGCTGAATCCCTCTTTCGAGTAGGTAAGTGTAATCAGGTCGCCGGGCCTCAGACCCACGGCCTTTACGCTGGTGTCGAATTCAATGTAAGTGTTGCCGTCCACTGACTTATAGAGTTGTAACGCAGCCGCTCGCACCGCCTGATCCAGATTTGGCAGTCCGAGAGCTGCAAGAGACGTCACTACATCCTGTCCAAAGAGTTGTGAATCGGCTACGTCCACTAATGAGAGGCTGTCCTGCTGGTATTGATTAAATTGATCCTGAAATTCCACGGTGTACCGGTTGGGTGAATCGGCTGCATCGCGCGAGGACACTGTTAGACTCGCCTCGCCACTGGCTTTTCTTGCAATGCCGGAAAACGCGCTGTCGCCGAACTCGTATGCCGGCCAGCCGCCGTTCAAAGTTTCGGTACTGTTACTGCCCACGGCTTGCGTTGGTTGCTGCGCCGCCAAAGTATCTTCTACATTCAGTTGCAGCAGCCCGGCGGAACTGAAGATCAGGTACAGGCCGCAGGCGTTCCTTATTCCACGCACCACGTCTCCCGCACTTCTACGGTCGGTCAGGATCAGGTTGCATTGGTAACGCGGGATCAGCGTGTCATTTCCGTTCAGATCCACCGTATGCACCAGCGCATCGCAAATCTGCGCCGACGCGAAGAAACTAGGCAGGTCTAACTCGTCCAGGCTCCAGCCGCTTCGGCTCAGAACATCCACCAGAACCCACGCCGGATTGTTGGCAAAGACATTCGCTACAAAAGTGCCGCTGCTGTCGAATGTTGCCAGCTGCAACCCTTGCACCAAGACTTGCAGGTTTGGAAGGGCGTCGCCATTCGAAATGCTGTTCGGCACAACCACAGAGATGAAGGCCATGCTTCCGTACGGATCGCCCAGAGGATTACCCGAAGAGTCGCTGAAGTCGGGATTGAAATTGCCGTTTCTGGTGCCCAGGCTTATGACGTTGTACCAACCGGTAGCCGTCATGTTTCTTCCGGAGATCCCGGCCGGAATCTGGATGTTATTCACGATCACAGTCACCACGCCATTGATTTCGCCCGCTCCGAGCAACACCTCAAAATGAGTCAGGTTTCCATCGTTCCGCGCCAGGACGACAGGCGGCTCGTACCATCCCGTACCATAAATCAGCGGAACATAATCGTTATAGAGAGCTTGATTGGGAAGGGGATTTGCAACGTGGGACCCTCTCTCGCCGTAGCTGCGAACCAGGATCGAAGCAGGAACGAATTCGATTCCACCAAATCTGCGTGTAACATTGTTCGCAGTGTCACGGTCGAACATTCCACGCTGCTGACACTGTGTCCGCGTAAAGTCGCAAGTGGTATAAGGAGCCCCTCCACTGAAGTTACCGACGCCGCCCGTTTGATCCGCCGAGTAGCCGCACCGGTAGAATGCCGAGAACTCTCCGCGCGCTCCGCCATCTACAGCTTCCAGGCGCTGCGCGGAAGTCGCGGGAAATGTCCATGGGCAGCGCTTCTGAATGCTCATCTCAGGTAGATACACGCGCTGCAGGTTTAGCCGGTTGGTGAAACTCAGCCGCAAGCTCGATTCGGTGGACGCATCTGGTGAGTTCGCGATGCCTCGAAATGCCACCACGCTATCTGAAATCACTACACTATTCTTCAAATCAAAGAACAGAAATGTAACAGTAAGTTGAGCGCCCTTCCAGCCGATGTTTCGTTCAATGGAAGAAAGAAACGCGTCCGCGTTGGCCAATGTTATGGACAATTTCGAGATCGCGTCCGTGGTGGCTTCCGGCGATGATCGGATCTCGAATAAATTGTGCTTCAGGACCCTCGCTAGATAGGAGTTTCCGCTCACGGTGACAGCATGCGTACTCCAGCGTTCCACGTCACCGGACTTCAATGTACAGTCGAACAGGAATAGTGGTGTTCCTGGGACCTCAAGTTCTTTCAGGCCGCTAATAGTAGCCATTCCGCACTACCTTTCTTCTGTTTGCCCTTCTTGCGGATAGGAACTTCACGTCAAAGTGCTCACTAAGGTAACAGCACACGAATTCTGGTTAGGTGCGTTGGTAGTTTGTGTAAGTGAGTCCGAATCGAATCGCGTGTTTGGATAAACTCCGGCCAGGTCGGTAGTCTTTTTGTAGTAACCAGGTGCCGGCTGAGGTTCGGCTTGAGCGCCGAAGGCCACGATGCTGGCTCCGGCGGGTAACTGCAAGCCAAAACTGATGCCGTCTTCCTGCAGCGAAAGACTGTCCGCTTTCACAGCTCTGATCCACGAAGACGTGACTTGCACTTGGGTGAGTGACTCCTGGCCTGTCGCTGACAGGAAGATTTGAACCGCAGTTGGCGCCGCCGCTCGAAGGTAAATACTGCAACAGTATTGGAACCAGCTGGGACCGGCGACGTTCTGCACAATGCGTTGTGTCGTTTGTGCGGTGTTGGTTATCTGCATCGCGCCGTTCCCTCCCACTGGGTCTGCCACTCCGCCGGAAACGTTTATCAGCGGATCCGCGGTCCAAACCGTTTTGGTCCAGTCCTCGCTCCACAACAGCAGATTATCCATGGGATCGAGAAATGTGAACGTCGTCAACTGTCCTTCTGCCCCTTCGAACAGCTGTTCCAAGGACAACCATTCCGCGTCCGTCAAGTTCGCATACTGAAGCTGCCAGCCCACCGCAGCCGAGCCCGGATCGCTCATCCGAATCGTGGCGCCGGAAGGAAGTGTGTTGGACACTGTTCGTAGAGTTGTCTGCCGGCCGATTGGAAATTGAGATACCGCGCCAGTGCTGAGCTGTGGATAATAAAGCATTTCAGCCTCGGTTCTCCACGACGGTCAACGTCGTCTTCCCCTGCTCGGCGTCGTCAAGTTCCTCCGCCATCTCGTCTCCGTCCAAGCTGCAGTTTGGATACACAGTGCCATCCCAGGGATCGGTGAAGCTAAAGCTCTCCGCGGCGCCGCTCTGAGTCCTGAAGAACTCACGAAGTGTATGCAACTCGGTTTCATCCAGTAACTCAAGCCGAATACTCCACCGCCGCAGAGGTGTCTGGTAACCGCGAAATCTTTGCTCGGAGCCATCCACGAATTTCACAACATCCGTTGAAAACTCGGTGGCTCTTTGCGCGGGATATTGCAGCGTCGCACCTGTCTTAAGGGTAGGAAAGGCGCTCATCCTATAAGCCCCCAATTACGTCACTTAGCGAATGTGAATTGAGCAGCGCCGCTTTTACCGCGTTGGCAATGTCATCGCTATGGTCCAGGAAAGACTGGCTGTCTAGCGCGTTCACTTGCACGGTCACTTGTGGCGCTGAATTCGTTGACTCGGTGCGCGCTTGTCCGCCTTGCCCCGAGTCTACCGGTACAACCTGCCCGGTTGAAGTGAGGCCCGCTTGATAATCCACGCTGGGCGGTAACGAAAACGGTGTGGGTGCGCTCAGGTTTTGCGTACTGCTACCGCCAAACAGGTCCAGCAATCCACTGATGATTGGAGAGAGGCCAGATCCTAAAACGCTGGAAGCGATGCTTCCCACGGTTCCTCCGATTGACCCCCCGCTTCCTTTTGTCGTGGTGTTCTGCCCCAAGGCCTGCGTATTATCCTGCGTCGCGCTCACTTCCGATTGCTGCGCAGATGCGAGAGTTCCCATTTGCGATGCAAGAGTCGAAAGCTGCTCATTCACGTCCTGAAGCGATCCCTGGGTCACTCCCGACACTCCAGTTGTAGAGCCGGTCGATGCCCCTGATGCGCCGGTCTCGCTTGTTCCAACCGTGGAAGTCACAGCCAATGTCTGAAGTACTTCGGTCGGGGAGCGGCCAGAGACTATGCTCCGCGGCAAAAGGTTCTCGAGCTCACTTCGACGCATTGTGTTTCTCCGATCGCACTTCGTTCTCTAGAACAAAGATAGCCTCCACCACACGGGCCGGCAGCCCGTACACGTCACTTGCGCCAATCAGCTTCCACGCGTGGAATTCTTCCAGCAGCGCTAAGCTTTCGGCCGTGATGTATGAGGTTGGACAAGTCTCAATCGCAACTTGTCGTCTCGCCCAAATCACCCGCGGCGTACCCCCCTGAATTTCTCCCAACCAGCCGCATCGGCGTTTATTCTCCAAGCCACTGGCGCGGCAAGTGTCGCATTTCCACGCGGCTTGATTCGCTTGTTGGAAATGGAATGCGACAATCAGTTTTTTCGTTCGCCCTCACTTAGTCCGCACTCCGCCTTGATGGCTTCTACGATCTCCCTGGTCACTTCATCGGGACCTTTTTCAAGAAGCCTCTCCACGGTTGCGGCTTCGCCATCGATCGTCAAGCCCCGGATGCTCACCAGGCCCCACCCCAGATACATGGCGTCAATCTCTTGCGCCAGGATGCCTGCTTCGATCTTGTCCCCTAACTGGCCCCCGGCTTCAAGAAATTCGGCTTTGCGGCTGATTTCACGAGCTCGCCGGCTCAATTCCATCCGGCGCCCAAACGAGACCCTGTTGATGACGAACGTCACTACCGGCCTCGCTTTCGATCGGATCGCCACCACGCTCTCATACCTGTCCCCCGCATCATCTCCACTTGCCTGCCGGTTCTTTTTTTCGACTCTATCCAAACGCGACAAAAAATTCATCGTTAACGCTCCCTTGCGCGCGGCAGTTCTGAAATTGCCACTGCTGCCGCGTCTCCGTGTCGCTGAACTCGGGTACCTGCGGAATTACGCTCTTCATGTACATGCCGAGCAGTTGCCCTTGCTGTTGCCCAAGCTGGATCATCACACTGATGGGCGAATTCTGCCGTGCGGCCTGGTAGAGGGACTGAGTCGCAGCGTTGTCTTGTTGGTACAAACTAAAATCGAGTGTTACCGAACGCAGTCCCGGTGAAATTGCGGACGCTAAGGTCGTTCCGAATTCCCGCTCCCGCAGATCGACGTTGTTGTCAAATGTAATTTGCGCCGCCGTGAGAGTGAAGAAGCGGTTGGGCAGCGTTCCCAGCCACACTTGCCCTAAGTGGCCGGGGATAATTGAGTAATTGAGAGGCGCCAACGCAGGCTCCGCGGGATAAGCTGTGAGTCCGGATTGGCCATTCTGAAAACTCGTACTATCCAGTACATCCTGAGCTTCTCCCGAGAAATCGAACTCATGGAAGTCTCCATTGACTTTCAGTGTCAGCTTGTCTAGCGCTGCACCGGACAGAATGCGCTGCACCGCGGTTCCTGGACTCCAGTAGTCGAAGATCGTCACGCTGTTCAGAACCTCGGCCGGCTGGTAAGCGGCAGTCGGGCCCGTGGTCGAACTCGTGGCCGGCGCAACGGTGAACGGCGCTTGCAACTGAACAGTCAAACTGTCCACCACCGCCGAAACAAATCGCATCTCGCCGCCGCTCGTCACTGCCTGTCCCGGAGATAGCCCGTGCGCGGTTGCGAAAGCTACTTGCGTCGCGCTCGGGGTTCCAGCCACGGTCCCCCCTACAGACAGCGTGCCGGCGCCGCCCAGACAGGCTTGGAATAGAGGGCCGTGTGGTGGAAGTATTGTCTGGTCGGCCCAATTCGACATGTAGCTTTTCAATGTAAAGCTGGTGTCCCGGCGTAGACCACTAGGATTTCCTGCAAAGGTTCTGGATCCGGTCTTATCTTTGCGCGTGATCTTCTCTGTCTGTTGTTTGATACTGAGCTCCACCGCCGGGATCCGGTTCGCCGCAGCCACCGTCGCCGCATTCCCGTAGGTCTGCTCCAGGGCGACGTAGTAACGATTGTCATTCGATAAAATGTACGACATATGTGATGTGTCTTTCGTGACCCCAAAGGATCGGTTATCGTTGCCGATCAGGGCAACATCGTCTGTTTTTAACAGTCTGCGCTAATATCCACGGTGAAAGACACCTTCGCGATCTGGATGAAGTTCAGTCCGCCTTGCTTCACACCGCCGAATGTAACCTCATAACCACCGCTGTAAAACACACCGTCGCCCCAATCTCCCCGGTTGCTGTCCAGCACTTGCGTGATCGCGTCAGTGTACAACTGAACATTCGTCCCCAGATCATCCAGCCGATCTTGTGAGATTCGTGCTTCAATCACCATGTCGGCGTCTCCCGAGAACGTCCGGAACTTTTCACGCAAGACGTTGGCGATCTTACTACAGTAAATACAAACAATCGGGTATTTGGTAGCTTTGCTATGCTCCAAGAGATCCGCACTTACATTCTGAGCGATTACCTGTTGCGCGGCGATGGCCGGTAAGACCATGCTTTGCTCCGCGGCAAGCGCCGCCACTGTCTCCGGAACCCCTCCAGTTCCAAGAAGGATTCCCATTAACTTATTGGTGGTTAAGCTACCGATCTGCAGCACAAGCCTAGCCCCTTTCGATCACCCGCTGGTCTACAAGAAACCAGGTTGGCTGTTGGCCCTTACCCGTCAAAGCTCCAGCTTGGAGTTCGGCCGCCAGCGTCCAGGTGTTACCGATCGCGATCAGGCTGCCATTCTGTAAACGCGTCGTCTCTGGTGCCCCGCCGACGTATGCATTCCAACCCGTAGCATTCGGCGGAGGGCTGATGGCAGCTACCACTAGCTGCTGTCCAGTCGCGGTCGTAAGTTGCGCTACTTCGCTCGCGGCGCCTATCTGTCCCGTCTGGTTCGCCCATGCAACTGCTACATAATAAGTTGCCGCCTGCCCCGTCCCCGGCGCCGTACTCAATATCGGTAGCTCTGCCTTTGCGATGGGACACGAGACCAAACCAACTCCGATTTGAAAGTAAGTCTCTGCACTGGCTTTCGCCAGCTGCTCATACTCGGTCCACTTTCCCTTGTATCGATCGTTCAGTTGATTGTTGTAGGCGTCCCGATAGACCAGTGCCAATGTCTTAAGCGCATGCCACCGTCGTAATGGGTCGGTGACAACCACGTCCCCAACACCGATCGTCCGCCTAAGTGTGACGCCCCACAAAACGTCGGGCTGACGGAATCGGCGTAGCAAGAAGAGTACCAGCTCGGCTGCGATCTCACCCTGCGCCAAGGCGCTTTTTCCGCCGAGATCTATTTGTTCCGTGTTAGCAACCGTGAGAATCGCATTCTCATAGTTCTGAAGGTCTATCACTTCGTTGATGGGTCCATCTGTGAACAAGGCCATGGGGCACCTAATTGTCAGCGCTTTTCCGGCCGGGAAGCAGTCTTGATGGCTCGAAAGTCCGCTTCCGATACGACGTTCACCTGGATTTTCTGCGCCATCGCCCGCTGGTCTGCCTCCTGCCTTCCCTGTTCCACTGCAGTTCGGTACTCAGCGATCTCCTCGGCGCCGGCTAGGTGCGCCCGTCCTTCCAGAATCAGTTTCGCCGCAATGCTCCGCGATACCTCGGACTTTTGTCCAGCTCGGCCGCCGTCGGGTGTTTCGTGGCTGACCACCAGGACGTGTGGATCAGAAATTTCCTGCTCGATCTTCCGCAGCTTTTGATAGAACAGTCGTAAATCCATGTGTTTCCCCCTAGGAACCTGTAGAAGAAATGGCCGGTTCGGCAAATGTGGTGACAGGCTCGATTTTTCGCGCATGCAGACACAACAAGACAAGAGATCGCTCAGCGCGAAATTTCGTGCCTGTCACCATTTTTGCCAGGCTCCGCACTTCCGCCACAGGCTGCTCGCCCGCGAACGGACACGTTGTCAGGCGCCCGCTCGCGTTTCGTTTTTCCCGTACGTCTCTTTTAGCTTTCGACGTGGACGCCGAAGCTATTTCGGAGCACGGCGCATCCGTATAACACATCCACGGTGAACTGCTGTGCCAAAGTGTTAGGCTGATAGCTCATCACCACACGTAATCCGAAATTTCCCATTTCCGCATATTCGGCGATAGCGCCCGTGCCAGGCAGCGGTTGAGGCAGTCTGCGAATCACAAGGCCCACCGCATCCCGCGCGAAGGCAATGTTGTGTGTCGTCACCGGCCCGCTTCCGGTCTTAGCTACTAGCTGAGATCGAAAAACGAAGAAGTCCTTCAACTTGCCCACCGCGCCGTCCACCAGCGCCCGCAAGCCCGCTTCACCGGCGGAATAGTACTCGCTGAACCGTGGAATTTGCCTCAAAGCCGAGTAAGTGACTGGATCAACAACCAGGTACTTCCCGGCGCTGGCCGGCACCTTTGCCTGAAACAGCGACGTTTCAGCTTGGTCGATCGTCGCCTCGGTTACGGCCATTCCCGGCAGGCCTACCGCGGTGTTGGCTGTGAATTGTGCGTACAGCCCCAGCAGGTCGGATTCGATTCGTTCCGCCAGGGCCACCACGGCCGGTTGCATATAAAGCTTCAAAAGATCCGGTACCGCAAGCACTTTGGTCACGTCCGGAATCTGGAAGGTCGCCTCGGCGTGCGTGTTCAACACGATCTGCGCGTTTCCCAGGCTCGGATTCTGAGTCTGAACCGTGCCTCCCTCCGCGATGTTGTTGGCCACGAGCGCCGGGGGAATTGGCACATTTACGGTGTCCCCGGAAGTCGCCAACGTCGGTTCGTAATCCCGGTTGACTAAGTTACCCATTACCAAATTGCTGACAAGCGCTGGTAATGCGTCCACCGCGACTAGTTTTACAATCGCACTTGCGACATTCGCTGATGTAATTGATGGCATCTCTTCTCCCTTTTCTTGTTCTTTCCTCTACTCGCCCGGAGTTGCTCGTCTTTCGGACTGCCTCTCCAGCGCCTGTCAAAGACCTCGCATCGCCTGCCCTGCCACTCGCGCGATCTCCTGGCGGGCCCTCTCCAGATCTTCCGCGCTCATGCCCGGTCGAATCTTATCCAGATCGATTCCCCCGCCACTCGCCGCTATCTTAGGCGCCGATCCCATGCCCGAGCCGCCCGTGATTCTTGCCGGCAGTAGCTCCGGATTTTCTTGCACGAACTGTGCGAGATACTCTTTCACTGGAACCTCGCCCTGCTCACCCCTGGCAGTCAACCGTCCGTCCTCGCCCCGTTGAATGTCGTCTTTAACCGCGCGGTAAGCTAAGTCCACCTTTGCCACGCCAAGCCGCTGTAACTCCGCGCGAATCGCCACGCTTCTCTCGGCCTCTTCGGCCATCTGGCGGCTGCGCTGGTTTTCCTGAACTAAGTCGTTCATTCGGCGCTCTAAGTCCTCGCGACGTTTGCGTTCATCCAGCAACTCAGCTTTGTATGCAGGCTCCGCCCTCACTTGCTGCGCCCGCACGAACTCTTCGATCACTCCCTGAATAATGGGGCGTAAGTCTCCGCCGTCTTTCTTCGGCTCTTCCATAAACCTCCCTGCCTTTCGGCTCCTAACTCTGAAGATCGATTTCCCGTCCGATCCTGTCCTTCACTTCCTGCCTCACATCACATAAGTATTGAAAAGCCAGCTTCTTGTATACTTGCTTCTGCAAAGTGGGTGACTGGATTCCTAGCTTCAGTAGCCGCTCCGCATCATCCAACTCCGTTCCAAAGTCGCCAATGTCGAATTCGTCCATGCCGGACACATCCACGCTCAAGCCGTCTTCCCGCGCCGCTTCAATCGCTCGCAGCACGCGCTTCATGGCCTCCTTCACAGCGTCGCCGTAGGCACGCAGCACCTCTTGGGTAATCGCGTAGTCTCGCTGCTTACTCAGGCCCGACAGCGCGTTGCTTCCCGAAAGTGACGCACCCGCGTGCGAAACATGACAGACGCGATAAATCTCCTCTTGCAGCCGCGCCAGGTTGTCTGCGGCGATCTGATAAACGTGGCCTTCGGGTTCCGTCCATCCAAACCGATCCTGTGGACCCAGTTGGATGTAATAAGATTCACCCATCACCTGGTTCCAGTCCCGCTCCGAATAAACCACGGGCATGGCAAAGAGGCCCATCGTTAACGCCCACCCCAAAGCATTGGACTTATTGAAGTGTTCCAGTTGTAAGGAGCCGGCCTTGTTTACCAGCCAAAGCCCTTCCGATACCCGAAGCTCCACCAGAGGAACTCGCTCTTGCTTAGCCAATCCATGCCG
>Ga0302326_10006477_pt1 | contig 26265 bp, 17 predicted proteins | sample Palsa_T0_3_FD_202264 | JGI IMG/M metagenome (GOLD analysis project Ga0302326, IMG submission 202264) | Peat permafrost microbial communities from Stordalen Mire near Abisko, Sweden - Palsa_T0_3 | ecosystem: Environmental > Terrestrial > Soil > Palsa > Peat permafrost | place: Sweden: Abisko... | reverse complement strand
GGACGTCGCCGAGCTTGAGTTCGACGCCGCGCACCGTGAAACGCGTGGAGTTGTCGCCATGCGGGCGGCGTGAGGGCAGCGTTGCGTCCGCGGCCCACGCGGCAACCGGCTTGCCGTTCACATCGAGAGTGAACTTTGCTATGCCGGCTTGCAGGTCGAAGTATTGAACTGCAATGTTGAATCGGCCGGGCGCACCCGAGTAAGTCCATTCAGCGGAACAACTCTGCATTCCCTCAGGGGCTAAAGCCCGGTCTCCGTTCGGGGTGCTGTTCGGCACGACTGAAGTCGTGCCCTGACGCGTGGTGGGCTGGGACGGCTCGCATGAAACAGCCTTGCCGCCCGATGCATCCTCCCACGGAGTTACATCGATTACCTTGTAACCCTTCAGCTGTGCGTTTTCGGCTTCAAACCGTCCGGGAAAATGGCCTGCGCGGCCTTTCTCATCGGGAATGCCGCTCAGTTTCAGGAAATACTGCACAATCGCATCGCGCCACACGATGGCATGGCCGGCCTGGTATTCAAGCCGCGCGTTCACGTCCGCAAAGACCTTATCGTCGATGCGGCCCTTGAGCGAATCCCAATCGTCGACCAGCCTGGCCGCCTGCTCCGCGCCCTCATAATGACTGTCGTAGATGTGCTGGATCACTGTCTTTCCCGAGTGCAGCCGATACGTGTACGGCACGTGATGAAAAAAGAGCAGCAGGTTGTCAGGGCACGTCGCAAGCGATTCATACATCGCGGACACCTCGGGCGGATACTGGCCCGCGTAGCCCGTTCCCGTCGCGACGGTGCGGTCCATGCCTACGCCCTCGTGGTCGGCGTTGTGCCACTGTCCCCAGCCGTTGCGCTCGCTCGACTCGATGTTGGGCCCGTAATGGCTGCCCGTGATGTCGGTCAGCGTCTGCATGCCGAGCGGCCCGGTGTAGCCCTCATACGCAGGCCAGCTCTGCATCAGCATTTTGTCCACCGTCGCCACCACGTCGGCATCCGCGCCAAGCGTCTGCTGCGTCCACTCCGCTGCGATCTCGTCTGGCTTTAAATCCGGATCCCACGCAAGGCGCCCAAACGCGTAGAGATTGGCCATGGCCAAGGGCGACCCGAGCCACGCCTCACGACCCACGCCGGCCACACCGATCATTCCGCCGGTTGGCTGATGAAAGCTCTTGCCGGCGATAAGATCCTTCACCGGTGTCGACCGCGCGTCCGAGTGCAGATCGAAATCGAGCACCTGCTTCCACATGGGCGCGAGATAGACCAGATGCCGCTGCTGGCCGGTGTACTCCTGCGTGATCTCGACCTCCATGGCCATGCTGGTCTGCCGCAGGCCGGCAAAGAGCGGCGACACCGGCTCGCGCGCCTGGAAGTCGATGGGCCCCTCCTTGATCTGCACCACCACGTTGGCCGCGAACTTGCCGTCGAGCGGATGAAAGATGTCATACGCGGCGCGGGCGCGGTCGGCTTTGGGGTCGCGCCAGTCGAGGTGGTGGTTGTAGACGAACGCGCGGTAAAGCACCACGCCGCCATGCAGCGCAAGCGCGCCCGCCAGCAGGTTGGCCGCATCGGCTGGCGTGCGTCCGTAGCTCGATGGGCCCGCCTGGCCCTCGGAGTCAGCCTTAACCGTGAGGCCGGCAAAGTCCGGAACGAGCGTGTAAATCTCCGCGACCTTGGCCGCCCACCACGCTTTCACCTCGGGATCAAGCGGATCGAACGTGGCAAGTCCACCGATCTTCTGCGGGCTGGCGATATCCACGCTCATTGCGAGCCGCACACCCCAGGGCCGCATGGCGTCGGCAAGGCGCGCGATCTGTTTGAGATGATCGACGTCGAGCAACTGCGGCGCGGCATTCACGTTGTTGATGTTGCATCCGTTGATGCCGACCGAGGCCAGCAGCCGCGCGTATTCGCCTACCGGCGCAAGGTCGTCGCGCACGTTGCCGCCCTCAAAAAATATCGACCGTCCCGCGTAGCCGCGCTCGATGGAGCCATCGGGATTGTCCCATTCATCGACCCAGCGAATGGGCATGGCGGGCCGGCTGCGGATGGAGTGGTCAAAGGGAACATCGCCCGATGGCAAATGCCGCAGAAGGTCAAAGACACCGTATAAAGTACCGCGCTCATCCCCGCCGATGACCATTTGCGCAGTTGCGGCCTTGTAAGGCGCCGAACCAATCCAATACTCATCCTGGTGAAGATCGCGGGGAAATACCATCTCCGGAAAAGCCTTGCGCACCTCGTCCGCGGTTCCTACGATGAGTGCGCCGGCAGCAGAACCCGATCCAGCAAGCCCGCCATTGGTTTGGTCCTGAGATCCAGTCGCAAGCAGAGCTGCATTGCCATTCATGCGCTTGAGGCCGCTGACGAGTTCCTGCGCGGCCGAGTGCTCCACTGCCCCGCTTCCCAGCGCTCGCACGGGGATGGTTCCGTGGCGCGGTTGGCTCCGGAGACGAAAGCTGCGCAACCATGCTTCATCAGCCGTCTGAGCAGCCGCACCCATGCCGCACGCGAACAGCACAGCCGCAACTGCAAATCTCCGTGGGAACGATGCGGATCGAGAATTGGGGTTTTCCACCCTTTCCGCAGAAAAAAGCGGAAAGGATGGGGCACGGAGGAGTTGAGGCTCACTCAAGCCGTAGCTCGCTGTGCGCGTCGTGGTGTTCCGCGCGAAATCGCTTTTCCAGACCCTCATGCGTGTCCTTCGCGGCCGACGAACCGCTGCACACCGTTCTATCATCCCCAGCCGGGCACATGCGCCTGCAAACGCAAAAAGGACCTGCGGGCTCAAATCCGCAGGTCCTTCAGAATTGGATGGCTGTGCGTTTACTGGGTAACAGTCAGCACCATGGGCACGGTCTGCGTGATGGCGGTGATGCCGTTGGTGGATTGCGCTGTCACCTGCACCGTGTAAGTACCTGCCGGCGTGGGCGGATTGGCCGGCGGCCCGTGATGGAAGTAGTCGTAGCGCTCATTGCAGGCGGTGGCGCCGAGCACGGATACCAGGCCCACCACGAGAAGAAGCGAGAGCCGACTCAGCCACGTGTGGCGGCGGCTGCCCCAGGCCAGCCCGACCAGCGCCAGCCCGCCGGGCAACACCAGCGCCCAGGCCACCGGCCCCGCGCCATGCCTGGCCGGCCGCGCCGCTTTGGCGCTTGTGCCGAGCTGCGTCTCAATCACCATGGTGCTGGTGGGCGGGCACAGCGGATTTGTGGACCCGCTGGCGCAGCTGGTGAGCGTGCTGGCCTGGATCTCAACCGTCTCCGGCGTGAACGTGCAGGAGGACTGATCGGGGAGTCCAGAGCAGGACACCGTGATAAACATCGGCGCCGTGAGCGAGGCGTTGTTCTCTGGCGTCACCGTCACCAGCACATTGCCAGACGCACCCTGCTTGAGCACCAGCGGCAGCGCGTAAGGTGGTGCCGCCGACAGCGAAACCGAGAAAGTGGGCGTGGTGGTGGTCATGCCGTGAACGTGGGCCGCCTGCGACCTGGAGCCCCGATGCATGGCGTCACCCAGGTAGACGGCGCGCAGCGCGTGGTCGCCGGCAGGCAGATGAATCGACAGGCTCACCCGGCCGTCGGCGTTCAACGCGGCGCCGGCCAGCTGGCGGCCGTGCTCTTCGATCTCCACGGCGCCCACGGCGGGCAGTCCGTCCTCGCCGGCCACGGCCACTGTGACGGCTGCTTCGGTTCCACTCGCGCGGTCGTGCGTCTCCGCCGTCAGCGCGGTCTCGGTGGCCACGCCGCGCTGGCTCACCACAGCCATCGCCATCGCCGGCATCGCCAGCGCCATCAGTCCCGCCATCCACTCAAGCCGCAGACCGCGGCAGAAAGAACCTCTCACGTGTACTGCTCCAAATCTGAAAGAAAAATCGCGCATCGAACCCGTTTTGCGGCGTAGACCCCTATTGTATCCGGCCAGGGTGTGCCGGAGCCATTGCTGGCTCTCGGTTGGACGCGCCAGCGGGCGGAATGGCGTTGATCGCTTTCAATTCTTCGCCGCCGCACTTGGTCCTGATGCCTGACCGTGATAGGTGCAATTTCCGAGTTGGAAAAGATCGCTAGAATCTCACCGAGTTCTTTACAGTGATGAATCTTAAATGAGGCTTAACACTGCATGTGCCTTATTGCCGGCTTGCCGCTGTCCCCTGAAATTGACCGTAGAGTAATGCCTTGGGGTGTCCGGATGAGTCACGTTGAATAATGACCTCCTCCCAGTAGGCCCGATCTACAAAATGGTCCTTGGAGAGGGGGATCAGCGCTGAGATGTCGCCCGATGGCCAGCGCATTGTGAGACCTGAGCCATCAGCGGTCAGGGACACCTCTGCATCTGGCTGGTAGAAGTCGGAGCCAAACCGAAACACACCTGCACAGGCGTTCAAGTCCGTTGAATCGGACGCTGGCTCCTGGAAATGAAACGTTTTGTATGGAAATCCGAGCGAGAGGGCAGCGATGTCATACCCGATTGTCGTCGTGGCCGACGAATAAATGTTGCTCAAAGCCACTACGGTCATCTGAGACTGTGGCAGATAAAGGACAAACGACGTAAAGCCAGGCGCTCTTCCATTCATCGAGTAGGCGGTTTGGCCAAAACGCTTGTTCATGCCCTTGAACCAGCCAAAACCCACGCTGAGCGAGGTATCGAGAATCGCGTAGCGCGACAATGCGCTTAGCCGATGCCCTTGAAACAACGCGGTTATCCATCGTGCTTCGTCGCCGGCCGCCGTATACACCGAAGCGTTCCCCGATTTGGCCGACCAATGGATTGCAGGAGCTGGCTTCAATCCGTAAGTGCCCACGGGTTCATAGCCTCTGGCCATGCGTGCAGGGTGCGTCAGAGAATCGTCGTCTACGCCCGATGCGGTCAAACCCATTGGCCGAAAGACCAATTGCTTAACGGCGGCGGCAAACGGAAGCCCGGTTTTTTTCTCGATGATAAGAGCAAGAAGATTGTAGGCAGAATGCTCCTCATGAAGGAATTTCGACCCTGGCTCGAACAGCAACGGCCGTCCCTCAATCCTGGCAACCAATGTGGCCGGGGTTTGATGATGTTGAAGGAGATCATCGTAGTCAGGGAGAGCATTGATGTCCGGCAATCCGGAGCGCTCCGTGAGAAGATCGCGAACTGTGATCTTGTCCGCTCCATCGATGCCTGCGATGAAATCGCCTACATGGTCATCCAGGCTGAGCGAACCTGAATCTACGAGGCGCAAGATGGCGGCGGCCGTGAACTGCATCGACATGGAAGCAATATGGAACCGGGTTGCGGTGGTATCCGGAACACGGTGCTCGCGGTCGGCAAAACCGTATGCCTTTTCGAAAATCACCTTCCCGTTCTTCTCAACAAGAATATCTCCCGCAAAGTTTGCGCTCTGGACATATGGCTGAACGTAGGCATCGATGGCCGCCGCGCTGAAACGATCTTGCGCCACACTTGCCCCCGCGAAGAGAGCCACGCTCGTTACCGCTGCAAAACGCCTCAAGCGCATGGGATCGAAACCACTTTCACTCTGACGATTTTATTACCGAAATGATCTCCGAACAGAATAACGAGCGCCGCTCCGCTCAACTGTGACGCCTTTTATCGTCAGGTTCCTGGCGAAACTCTTGCAACCGGGAAGCTGCACGACGACCACCATCCCCATCCCGCGCTATCCTTTCTCTTTGAGGTGCCACGCCATGACTCAGACCTCCGCCCGCCGCGCTCGCTTACCGCAGGCATCACCGGTGCCGGCCTCAGCTCCAGGCTGTTTTTCCGAATGCGCGGCCAGGCCGAATGTGTGTTCGACTCCGATGACGCTTCAACGCTTAAAGCATACGCTCGCCTCGATCGCGCTTTGCTTTGCCTGTGTTGCCGCGTACGCCGCCGAAACGCGCGCACCTACGCAGGATGGCATCGTGTACGGAACCGCCGACGGCCAGCCCCTCACCATGGACTACTACGCAGCAAAAGGCGGCGGGATTCATCCCATCGCGATTATCATTCACGGCGGCGGGTACCATGGCGGCGACAGCAAGAGCGGCAGCGAAGCCTATGTGGCCGATTTTCTGGCCCCGGAGGGTTACGCGGTCTTCTCTGTGAATTACCGGCTCGCGCCCAAGTACCCCTACCCCTACATGGTGCAGGACGTCCAGCGCGCCGTCCGCTACATCCGCTTTCACGCCCGCGAGTGGGACGCGGACCCCGGCAAGATCTCCCTCGTTGGCGGCTCGGCGGGCGGCTACCTGAGCAATATGGTGGGCCTGCTCAATGCGCCCGGCGACCCGCAAGCTGCCGATCCGGTGGACCGCGTCAGCGCAAAGGTGCAGGCCGTGGTGAGCCTTTACGCACAAAGCAGCTTCGAGTTCGTTCCGCTCAATCAGGACGTGCATCGCTTCCTCGATCCGTTCATCGCGCAGAAGGGCGAGAAGGAAGCAATCCGTGAGGCCTCGCCGATCACCTATGTTTCGAAGCACGATCCGCCGTTTCTCGAGATTCTCGGCGATCGGGATGAATACATTCCCATGCCGGAAGCGACCAACCTGCAGGCCGCGCTCCATGCGGTTAAAGTGCGCTGCGACATCATCGTCATTCCGGGCGGCAAGCATGGCACAGGCGGATGGAACAAACTGCCCAACGTGCCGGACTGGGAGCGCCAGATGACTGCATGGCTCAATGCACGGCTGCATCGCAGCGGGCCGATCGGGGAAGGCATCCGCGCGCGCGTCACGGCTTCCACGCCATAAACCTGCGAGCCGTAAACTGCACCGCTCGTCTGACCCTCACCGGTGTTTGGCGCTATCCTTTCTCTTTGAGGTGCCACGCCATGATTCCGACCACGACTCGCCCCCAACTTGCCCACCTGACCGCCGCGCTTGACGATTTGCGCGCGCGTGGAACTCACTTCAAGCTGCGCATTCTCGACGACCAGCAGGCGCCTGTCTGCCACTACGACGGCCGCGCGGTGATCAACCTGGCCAGCAACAACTATCTCGGCCTAGCCAACGATCCGCGGCTCATTGAGGCCGCCGTTGCCGCTACGCGCGCTTTTGGCGTGGGCTCGGGAGCGGTGCGCACCATTGCCGGCACCATGCGCATCCACATGGACCTCGAGGAGAAGATCGCGCGCTTCAAAGACGTGGAGGCCTGCGTGGTCTTCCAGAGCGGCTTTGCGGCCAACGCCGGCACGGTGAGCGCGATTCTGGGCAAGGAGGACTTCATTTTGTCGGACGAGCTGAACCATGCCAGCATCATTGATGGCGCGCGGCTGTCGCGGGCCAAGGTCAAGGTCTTCCGGCATAAAGACGTGGCGCATTGCGAAGAGCTGCTCAAGGAAGTGGCGGGCGAACCGGGGCACAAGCTGGTCATTACCGATGGCGTGTTCTCGATGGATGGCGACATTGGGCCGGTGGACAAGCTGGCCGAGCTGGCCGAGAAATACGGCGCCATCATGATGGTGGACGACGCGCATGCCTCGGGCGTGCTGGGCCGCAACGGGCGCGGATCGGTGGATCACTTTGGGATGCATGGGCGCGTGGATGTGCAGGTGGGCACGCTGTCAAAAGCCATTGGCGCGCTGGGCGGCTACGTCTGCGGTTCGCATGACCTGATCGATTATCTCTACCATCGCGCGAGGCCGTTTCTGTTCTCGACGTCGCATCCGCCGTCGGTGGCGGCCACGTGCATTGCTGCGTTCGACATACTGGAGCGGGAGCCCGAGCGGATTCAGCGCCTGTGGGACAACACGCACTATTTTCAGGGCGAGCTGCACAGGCTGGGCTTCAACATCGGCGGCGTCACAACGCCCGCGACGCAGACGCCCATCACGCCCATCATCGTAGGCGAGGGGCGCGCTGCCATGGACTTCTCGCGAGCGCTGTTTGAAGAGGGCGTGATGGCCACAGGCATCGCGTTTCCGACGGTGCCGGAAGGCAAAGCACGCATCCGCGCCATCCTGTCGAGCGAGCATACGCGCGCGCAACTCGATCAGGCGCTCGAAACGCTGGAGCGCGTGGCGAAGAGGATGGGGATTCTACAATAGGACTTGAATGATTGCTCACCTGCGCGGCAAGCTCATCCACAAACAACCTGGCCAGGCCATCGTTGAGGCGGCCGGTGTGGGATACGACGTCACCATCTCGGTGCCCACGTTTACCGCGCTGCCGTCGCTGGGGCACGAGGCAGCGCTGCACATTCATACTCAGGTGAGCGAGGACCAGATTGCGCTGTTCGGATTTCTTGAGCGCGAGGAGAAGCGGCTGTTTGAGCGGCTGATCACGGTGAGCGGCGTGGGGCCGAAGCTGGCGATTAAGATGCTGAGCGGCCTGTCACCTGAGCGCACGGTGCAGGCTATTCGCGGGCAGGATCACGCGCAGTTGACGCGCATTCCCGGCGTTGGCAAAAAGCTCGCGGAGCGGTTGGTCGTTGAGTTGAAAGACAAGCTCGACGACTTTGCCGCGCCGCCCGTGCAGTCTTCCTTGCAGGGCCCCGCGGCTGAGGACGTGCTGTCGGCGCTGGTCAATCTCGGCTACCAGCGCGTGGCCGCTGAGAAGGCTATTGAAAACGCCGTGGCAAAGGACAAGAGCCTCGGCGCGGACTTCGATGGGCTTTTCCGAGGGGCGCTGAAGCTGATCCGGTAGCAACACACCTATTTATAATCGCGAAGATGTCGGAACATTATTCGCACTTGCTCATCCCTGAAAACCCGGAGTTTATCCCGCAGCTCTTGCAGGTCGCTGCCTTCCTCCGAGGTCTGACGGCGCTCGGCAGCGCGCCGATCGGGGCTACGTTGAGAGTGGGAAAGCTGCTCGGAAGAGTCCTCACTGGAAGAAACGTCTACACCGGCGAGACTCTCACAATCCCAGTAAGAGACTTCGCCCCGGTTGCGGGTATGAATGAATTATCGGAAGAGCTGAAAACTCTGGACGATTTTGATATTGGGCTCTCGGGTCAGGGTACCTCAGAGCTTGCGCCATTCAAGCTTTACTTGCCACAAGATCATGCATGGCAGTCGGAAGTCAAAGAAGCGTACCACTACGAAGTTCTTTGCAAGCTTCGCAGGTCGCGAACCTCGCTCAACGCTGAATCTTACTTGAGCTCATGTGCGCCGAAGATTGGAGAAGCTGTATTTCGGAATCCGTGGAACAACGGGATCATCAAGGTGCCTAATGCAGCTTGTGCGCAATTCTGGATCGAATTCCAGTTTGGCAACTGGCTCGTTCCCAAAATTGAAGGTAGCCTGAACCTGCTTCCGCCAGACATTGTTGCCGCGGCAGTCGATTGCTTCGGACAGAGTTTCGCACAGGGCTGCCACTTCGGCTGAGCGCGTTCAGCGATACACTGCTCGTTGCAATGGCTCCCAAGAAAACACCCGCCCAGACCGCTCCGCTTCCGCATCTCCGCCCCGAAGGCCTCGCGTTCCTGCGTTCGCTCGCTCGCCACAACGACCGCGAGTGGTTCACGCCACGCAAGGCTGTCTTCGACGCGGAGGTCAGGGAGCCGATGCTGGCCATTGTTCGCAAGATCACCGACGCCATGACCGACTTTGCGCCCAGCCATGTGCGCCCCGCCGAGAAGTCGCTCTTCCGCATCTATCGCGACACGCGCTTCTCGCACGACAAGCGCCCCTACAAGACGCACATCGCCGCGTGGTGGTCGCACCAGGGCCTGGAGAAGACCTCCGGCGCGGGCTACTACTTCCACATCAGCGCCAAGGAGATTGCCGTTGCCGCCGGCGCCTACATGCCGGAGAAGGATCAGCTCGCCGCCATCCGCCACTGGCTCGTAGATCATCACTCCGAGTTCAGAAAGCTCCTCGAAAAGCCCGCCGTTCGCAAGGTCTTTACAGTGTTTGAGGGCAACGCGCTTACCCGCCCGCCGAAGGGGTTTCCCAAGGACCACCCGGCGCTCGATCTGATCCAATGCCGGCAATGGGGACTGAGCGCGCGGCTGCCCGCCGATGCCGCGCTCAAGCCCGACATTGCCGCCACGGTGATCCGCTATTTCAAGCTGGCCGCACCCGTTGTTGACGCGCTCAACACGCCGATTGCGGCCCCGCTCGCGCCGCGTAAGAAGGTGCTTTTTGGGCTGGGTTGAGGGCTCTGCAATGCTATCCCTCCCAACCAGTTCGGCCTGCGGTTCGAATATCGCGGCATAATGGACGCCCTGGAAACGCAGGTCCTTCGATTCCGTTTGGCCAAAAAGACGGCCAAACTCCGCTCAGGATGACAGATTTATTTGGCTATGGACATTCGCCTCGGGAAGCGCTCTTGAAGGGCTGAAAGCCGCCAAAACCGGGCAATTCTCGGCATATATCGGAGAAAATCGCACTATTTCCCAAGAAAATTGTGGAAATCGGGGTTTAGCCATTGACTTTAGCTCGTCCAAAGCCGCATGGTATCGAACGACAGGGTTCTCGAGAACCCGCATGAATACAGGGGTTTCGTGCATTAGATTACCTCGGTTGCACTTCCTCCATGCGGTACGCAATCAAGCGGCGGAAACCCGGCAACGATGGCGGCCCAGAGGGCGCGCCCAAGAAGGAGAACAAATCGCATGGCAACTGGACTGACCAAGACCGCCCTGACGCGGCATCTGGCCGAGAAGCTCGAACTCACCAACAAACAATCGGCCGCATTTCTCGATCTGCTGGCGGAGACCGCCATCAAGGAAACCAAGAAGAACGGCGTCTTCGTGATCCCCGGCATCGGACGCCTGGTCAAGGCGGAACGCAAGGCCCGCATCGGCCGCAATCCGCAGACTGGCGCGGCCATCAAGATCAAGGCCAAGACCGTGGTCAAGTTCCGCGTGGCCAAGGCCGCCAAAGACGTGATCGCTCCCGCCAAGAAGTAGCATTCCGGACTCGCGACGAAAGGGGAAGAGCCGCGCGCTCTTCCCCTTTTCCGTTGCGATCGCGGCAGCCATTGCGGATTAATTTTATCCCTGCGCTGGTTTGATTCATCTCATCCAGCATGGCCGCTGCTCGCTCTTCCTCTCCGCAGGATGAATGTTCTCCTGCCGTTGCGCCTCCCGTTCTCATGTTGCTTCGCATGGAAGGCCTGGCAGTGGCTGCTGTCACAGCCGTGCTCTACGCGCGCACCGGCGCAAGCTGGTGGCTTTTTGCGGTGCTGTGGCTGGTGCCCGATCTGTCCATGCTGGGCTATCTGGTGGATTCCTGCTGGGGCGCGCGCACCTACAACGCGATTCACAGCTACGTGACCCCGGCCACGCTGGCGGTGTGTGCGCTTCTGCTGCATCAGGCGGCGCTTGTGCCCGTTGCGCTGATCTGGATCAACCACATCGGCGTGGACCGGCTGCTGGGCTACGGGCTCAAATATCCGGCCGGCTTCAAATGGACTCATCTGAGCAGCCCGGCTACTTCGGCAGCCCATCCGCCCGCGTGATTCCCAGCATCAGCGCGCGCACCACCAGCGAAACGCCGAGGCTGACCAGAATCGCACGAATCATCAGCCAGTTGTCGTAGCTCCATGAAAAAACGGCGAAGGTGAGGAAGATGCCGATGGGATTGAGCTCTGCAAGGATGGCGCGTCCCCAGTGCGGCTTGCCGCCGGCGTGCGGCAGGCGACTGCGCAGGCGCGGAATCAGCCGCGGAACCGCGCACAGATAGGCGCGATAAGGCTCACCGAGCGTGGCGCTGAGAAAGTTCTCTTCGCTGCGAATGAGAATGAACAGAAACGCCGAAACGGTCCCCATGGCAAACAGAGCGCCGCTGACCGGCATGATGAAGGCCAGAGCGGCGATCATGAAACCCACTCCAAGGTAGAGCGGATTGCGCACGTAGCGGTAGGGTCCATCGGCAAGCACGCCGCCTGCTTTCATCGCGGCGCAGTGGACGGCGCCAGGTCCAAGATACGCCGTGCCCCACACACGCAGCGCCGCGCCCATCGCGGCCAGCAATGCGGCCAGCACGATAACCGCAGGTGTGGCTGCGGTGAACCGCACGAGGCCCGCGCGGCTAAGTTCGAGCGCCAGCCATTCGAGCAGCGGCGTGCGCGTGCCAAATGACGGCCCGGGTGCCCGCGCTTCGATCCACGGCGCCCAGAAGCCGATGATGACCAGGGTCCCCAGGATCGGCATCCGCAAACGAAACACCACCGCGCCAGCCCGCATGCACACGCTCCGAAGCGGAGTGTACCATTCGCGATGCGGTGCATCGGTGACAGTGATGAGCGCGGTGCTATTCCGCCCGCAGCGCCTGTGCGGGATCGATGGAAGCTGCGCGGCGAGCGGGAATCAGACAAGCGATGACCGACACGCCCAGCAGCAAAGCAGCAGCGCCGAAGTAGGTGACGCCGTCGAGCCAGGTCACGCTGAAGAGCAGGCTGGTGAGAGCGCGGCCCGCTGCCAACGCTCCGCACAACCCGATTGCCAAGCCCACGGCGGACATCGCCATGCCCTGACGCATGACGAGAACAAGGATGTCGCCGCGCGTTGCACCCAGCGCCGCCCGCACGGATATCTCGCGGGTGCGCTCATTCACGCTGCCGGCCACCACTCCATAGATACCAATGGCCGCCAGGGTCAGCGCTGCCAGGCCGAAGGCCTCAAATAGGATAAGCACAAATCGCCGCTCCCGCGCGCTGGCCGCCAACAGATTTTCAACGCTGGCAATCCGCTCGATGGGCAGATCTCGATCCACCGACCAGATCGCATCCCGCACGGCAGGAGCAAACGTCAACGCATCCCCGCGCGTGCGCACCACCACCGACTGCACCTCATCGGTCCACGCCCATTGCGCGGTGGAGATGTAAAACGCGTCCTCATCGCCAATCGCCAGCGACGCCTGCTTGACGTTGCCGACTACTCCGACGATGGTTGCCCATGGCCGATCGGCATGACCCATGTCCGGACCGGCGTGAACATGCTGGCCAATTGGATCCTTGCCGCCAAACCTGCGGCGCGCAAACGATTCATTGATGAGCACGGCCACCGGGGCTCCGGCCACATCCGCTTCGTTGAGCAAGCGTCCGCGCCGAAGCGGGATACGCATGGTTTCGATGTAGCCGGGAGTAACCGCATAACGCAGCGCCGCGCCCCCCAGCAAATTGTGCTCGCTCTCAACTTCCACGCCGTACACGTCGTAGTCGCCGCTCAGTGGCAATTGGGCGGTCAGTCCCGCTGAGACTACGCCAGGAATGCGGCGCACGGTGTCGAGTGCCTGCGCATAGAAACGCACGCGGGCTGCGTCGCTCAAGAAACGATGGCCATATTCTTCGACCTGCATGGTGAGCAGGTGCGAGGCATCGAAGCCGGGAGCGACGGCGAAGAGACGCTGCATGCTGCGCAGCAACAACCCTGCGCTGACCAGCAGCACCACGGCGAGCGAGACTTCGGTGACGACCAGGGTGCGGCGGGTCCACTGTCGGCCGCCGGCTATATGCCGCGAGGTTTGCCGCATGCTGTTGTTCAGGCCGCATCGCGAGGCTTGCCAGGTTTGCACCATGCACGCCACCATGGCAATCAGCGCGGTAATGCAGAAGGCGAAGAGGAAGACGCCGCCGTCGACATGAATCGCACTGGCCCTCGGCAGTCCCTGCGGGCTGAGCGCCACCAGTGCCCGTACGCCGGCAAGAGCCACTGCCAATCCCAGGGCGCCGCCAAGAGCAGCAAGCATCAGGCTCTCGGTGAGCAGCTGGCCTACCAGGCGTCCATGATCGGCGCCGAGAGCCGCGCGCATGGCAAACTCCGAGCTGCGCTGTCCACCGCGTGCCAGCAAAAGGTGCGCCACGTTAACGCACGCGATGAGGAGCAGCAGGATGACCGCGCCGAGAATCGCCAGCAAAGCAGGCCTTACTCCCTGCGTAAGATCGCGTTCCAAGGGGTTCACGGCCATGGCGTCAGGAGCACCGCCGGAGCTGTTGTACCCTCTTGCGAACGATTGCGCCAGCGTGTGCAGTATTCCACTTAACTCATCGCGGGCCTGACTGCTGCTGACGCCGGCCTTGAGCCGCCCAACCATGCGCAGATGGTGGCCCCACTCGCGGCCGTCGGCGGGCAGCGAGGGGTCATATTGCAGCGGCGCCCAGACCTCGGCCGTGGGCGCCAGCACGTTTTCAAACTCGGCCGGCATCACGCCGATGACGGTATAAAGGCTGTCGTCCAGCCGCACCTGTTTGCCCACAATGGCTGCGTCTGCGGCAAAGTGGCGCCGCCACAGGCGATCGCTGAGGATGGCCACATTGGGACCCTGGAAGCGATCGTCGGCCTGCTCGAAATCCCGCCCCAGAAGCGGCGCAACGCCGAACGTGCGGAAGTAATTCGCGCTCACGCGCTGTGCCTGCAAACGCTCGGGCCGGTCAAACTGGCTGGTCTCGGTCATGGCCGGCTGCCACGGCTTCATCACCGCCATGGCATCGAAGCTGCGGCTACGTTCTTCGAATCCGTGAAACGTGCCGAACGTCACGTCCATCGGCGCGCTGTCTTTGCGCATCTCCCACAGCATCATGATGCGGCCGGCATGGGGATACGGCAATGGATCAATCAGGATGGGCTTGACCGCGCTGAAGATGGCGGTGCTGGCGCCGATGCCGATGGCTAAGGTGAGAACTGCAACCGCTGTAAATGCGGGTTTGCGCGTCATCATCCGCATGCCGAAGCGCACGTCCTGGAGCGGCTTCTCAAGCCAGGGAATGGAGCGCTGTTCGCGATAAGCCTGCCTCACCTGCTCTGCGCCGCCCAAGCGAATGAGAGCACGCCGCCGCGCCTCCACAGGGCTTAGCCCTGCGCGCACACCTTCTTCGGTATGCAGGGCAATATGACTGTCAAGTTCATCCGCGAACTCATCGTCCACGATCGGAGCGCGGAACGATCCATACATGCGCTTCCACAACGCCCTGAGCTTTCGCATTTCATCTCCTATTCTGTCCGCAGCGCCTGCATGGGATCGACGCGCGAGGCTCTGCGCGCGGGAATCCAGCATGCCACCAGCGCGATCGCAGCCATGACAGGAGGCACCGCGGCAAACGTCAGCGCGTCGTGCGGTTGAATGCCGTAGAGGAAGCTCGATGCCACGCGCGCCAGCATCCACGCGGCCGGCCAGCCCAGCGCCACGGCGATGAGCGCCAATACCATGCCCTGGCGTACCACCAGCCTCTGCACGGCTCCCGACTCGGCTCCCAGCGCCATGCGGATGCCGATCTCGCGCGTGCGCCGGCTCACCGCGTAGCTCATCACGCCATAGAGGCCCACCACCGCAAGGACGAGGCCAATGAAGCCGAACACGCCGAAGAGCATGGCTGCAAGCCGCGGCAGGAAGTAAGCGGTGCGCACGTGCTCTTCCATCGTTTCCTCATTGAAGATGGCCATGGCGGGATCGAGCGCGTGAATCTGGCGGCGCACGGCCTCGGTGAGCGCGCCTGGGTCGCCCGCGGTGTGCACCACCAGCGTGTAGCCCATCAGCGAAGGATCGCCGGCAACGGTCTGCTTGAGCGAGCGATAGAGTACCGCGCGCTCGTCTTCGCCCAGCGTGCGCGACTTCACATTGCCGCACACGCCGACGATCTGGTAGGTGACGCCGCCGCCAGAGACCCGCTGCCCGATGGGGTTCGCGCCTGGGAACACGCGATCGGCAAAAGCGCGATTGACGATCGCGGTATGCGGACCAGTGACGGTTTCAGCGCCAAAGTCAGTGCCGGCAAGAAGCGGGATTCCGAGCGTATCAAAGGAGCCGGGCGTCACCATGTAGAGCTCTGCGTAGGTGATGTCGTTGTCCTTCGCCTCGTGCCCAACCACGGCGAAGCCGTCGCTGCGATGTCCTCCGTTGAGCGGCGGCATGTCTGTGGCGATGGCCGATTGGACGCCGGGCAACGCCGCGACCCTGCGCTCCAATTGCGTGAGGAATTCGACGGTGCGCTCGGGCGTGTAGCCGTGCACGCGCGGATCGACCGACATCATCAGCAGATTCTTCGAGCGGAATCCGATGTCGATGCTGGCAGCGCTCTGAAGGCTGCGCAGGAAGAGCCCAGTGATGCAGAGCAGCGCCACAGCCATCGCGATCTGCACGACTACGAGCAGATTGCGCACGCTGAACCTGCGGCCGGGCAGCGCCATGGCAACCTCACCGCGCAGCGCGCTGGCAAGGCGCGGGCGCGTAGCCGCAAAGGCCGGAGCCGCGCCCAGCAGCATCCCGCTGAGCAGGCTCAATCCAAACGAGTAGAGGAGGGTCCGCCAGTCGACCGCGATGCTCACATTGAGCGGCACCGGCGCAGGCACGTGCAGCGCCGAGAGCGCGTGCGTAGCCCCGAACGACAACAGCACGCCCAGCGCCCCGCCGGCCAGGCTGAGCAGCAGGCTCTCGACCAGCATCTGGCGCTGCAAACGGCCGCGCGTTGCGCCCAGGGCCAGCCGCACCGCCATATCGCGCTGCCGGCATGCGGCCTGCGCAAACAGGAGATTGGCCACGTTGACGCCGGCGATCGACAGGACCAGCAGCGCCACTACGGAGAGCGCGCCGAGGAAGATGAGCGTGGCGCTTTTCTCACGGGGCGGCAGCGTGCCCGCTTGCCAGAAGACGAAGCTCAAGTCCTTGTCGGTGGCCGGATAATTTTCCCCGAATCGAAGCGCGAGCGTATTCAGCTCCGCGCCTGCCTGCGCGCGCGTGACGCCGGGCTTGAGCCGCGCCACGACCGGGAGCCAGTGATATTCGCGCGAGCCCGCCGGCGGAGCATTGGGCACGAGACTTTGAACCATGCCCAACGGCACCCAGAACTCATTCACAAGAACCTGTTCGACACTGTGAAATGCGGCGGGAGCTACGCCGATCACGGTGTAGTTTGCACCGGAGATCGTAATCGACTTGCCGACAATGTTCCTGTCGCCATTGAACTGGCGCTGCCATAGCCCGCCGCCGAGCACCACCTCGGGCACCCGATCTTCACCGCTCACAAAGCCGCGCCCCAACTCCATGCGGAGCCCCAGCACATCGAAGAAATTGGGCGTGACAGCCTGGCCCCACACGCGCTCCGGTTCGCCGCTGCCGCTGATCGAGGCCGGGATCTCTTCGTTGAAAGCGGCCACTCCGGAAAACGACTGCGCCTGGTCGCGAAGGTCGTTGTAGAGCGGCAGCGAAAACGAGTTGCAGCACGGTTCGCCCCTGGGCACCATATAGATCGACAAGAGCGTGGTGGGATCGCCCATGGGCGCGGGCCGCAGCACAAAGCGGCTCACCATGGAAAAGATGGTTGCATTGGCGCCGATGCCGAGCCCGATCGACAACACCGCGGCGGCCGTGACGCCGGGATGCTTGCCCAGCGTGCGCGCGGCATACGTAATATCGCGGAGCAGCGTCTCCAGCCAGGGCAGCGTGCGCCGCTCGCGATGAGCCTGCCGCGTCTGCTCCGCGCCGCCCAGGCGAATCAGCGCGCGGCGTCGCGCTTCTGCTTCGGTCAACCCTGCGCGCACTCCATCTTCGGTGTGCATTGCCACGTGGCTATCGAGCTCGGCGTCAAACTCCGCCTGTTCCTGCTGCGCGCGGGTCACGCCTCGCAGCCGCATCCATAGCGCTCTCAGCTTTTTCATCGCGGTCTCCTATTCCGTTCGCAGTGCGTGCATGGGGTCGATGGCCGCGGCGCGGCGCGCGGGCAAATACGCCGCCAGCGCCGCCAGTGCACACAGGAACGCAGCAGCCGCAATGTAGATCAGCGGGTCGGCGGAGCTTGTGCCCATGAGCTTTGCGCCCGCGCCCATGGCCGAGTTGGTAAACGAGAGCGCCGCCACGCAGCGCGCCAGCGCGAGCGCCAGCACCACGCCGGCAATCAATCCGCCTGCGGCCAGCGTCAGCCCCTGCCGCACCACCATGCGCAGCACGTGCCCAGGCTGCGCGCCCAGCGCCATGCGCACGCCGATCTCCTGCGTGCGCTGCGCCACCCAGTAGGCCATCACAGAGTAGAGCCCCACCGCCGCCAGCAGCACCGCAATTGAACCCAGCACCGCCATCAGGCTCGCCGCAATCTTCTGCGGATAGAGCGACGCGCCGATGAACTCCTTGAGCGGCACCGCGTCATACACCGTCACGTTTGGATCGATGGCGCGTGTCTGCGCTCGCAGCGCAGTGAGGGCGCTTTCCGGAGCTCCCTGGGCGCGCACATAAAACGCCAGCGACATATCGGTGCGATACACCTGCCGGAACGGCACGTAGAAGTAAGGCGTAGCACCTTCGCTCAAATAGTGATACTTCGAATCTTTGGCAACGCCGACGATGCGGAACCAGTCGCCCCATCCGTGGACGCGATGCCCCACCGGATTGCGACCCGCGAAGAAGTGCTGCACAAATGCCTCGTTCACTATCATCACCGGCGCAGAGTTTTCATTGTCGGCCTCGGTAAAGTTGCGGCCGTCGATCATGGGAATCTTCATCAGCGGCAGATAGCCCGGCGAGATCACGTTGCGGAAGATATTCACGTTCTCGTTGGGCCGCGGCGCGTAGCCCTCGATCTTCAGCTCTTCCCACCAGCTCGGCTCAAAGCCCAGCGGCACGCCGTCGGAGTAACCCACATCCGTCACGCCCGGCGCGGCCGCCATGCGCTCCGCGAGCTGCCGGCAAAACTCCTTGCGCTTCGCGAGGTCGTAGCCGCTGGTGTTGAGATAGAACTGATTGAGCAGCACGTGGTCGGGTTCGAAGCCAGGATCGATGTGCAGCGAGTTTTGAAATCCGCGCGCGAACAGGCCCGCGCCCACCAGGGCCACCAGCGCCAGCGCAACCTCAGAGGCGACGAGAATTGACCGCAGGCGATTGCGGCTGCGCCCCGCGCCTCCGCTGCGCCCGCCCTCGTTCATGCGCGCATTCAGATTGATGCAGCCCACCTCGAGCGCCGGCGCCAGGCCCGCGGCCAGCGCGGCAAACACGCACAACCCCGCGGTGAACGCGAGCACCGCAAAGCTGGGCCGCGTATCCGTGGATACGAGCTGCGTCATCGGTCCCGGCGGCATCAGGTAACGGAGCGCGTGGCTGAGCCATGGCGTCATGGCCACACCCAGCACCGCTCCCGTCACGGTAAGCAGCAGGCTCTCGGTCAGCACCTGCCGCGCCAGCCGCCCTCGGCCCGCGCCCAGCGCCAACCGCGCGCTGAACTCTCTTTCGCGCACCGTGGCCCGCGCCAGCTGCAGGTTGGTCACGTTGGCGCACACGATCAGCAGCACCAGCATGCACACGCCCATGAGAATGCGCAGCGGCCCAACCAGCAATCCCTGCGGCCCGTGCGGGGACTTCCACAACGGCAGCAGAGTAGCGCTCATGCCCTCGCTTACGTCCGCATTGGCGATCGCCATGCGCCCGGCCAGAGCCGCCAGCTCGCCGCGCGCCTGGTCCACGCTCACGCCCGCCTTGAGCCGCGCAATGCCCAGCATGTTGCGGTTGTGGCGATCGCGAATCATGCGCGGCTGCACGCCATTGAGCACTGTCTGCTGCATGTAGGGCACCCACAGATCGAACGCCGTTACCGGCATCGATCCGTGAAACGCGGGCGGCGCAACGCCAACAATGGTGAGCTCGTGCTGATTGATGCGGATGGTCCTGCCCACAACGCTCGGATCGGCATTCAGGTGCGAGCGCCAGTAGCGATCGCTGATCACCGCAACGGGAAATGCGCCCGGCGTATCGCCGTATTCGTCAGGAAGAAACACGCGACCCTGCTCAGGCTTCACGCCCAGCACCGCGAAGAAATTGCCGGACACCAGCTCCCCCCACACGCGCTCGGCATGATCTTCGCGGCCTACGCTCAAGGCCACCGGCTTTGTCACCGCAATGCCATCCAGCAATTTCAGCCTGTCGCGAAAGTCGATGTAGTCGGGATACGAGTTCGGCACCCATCCGTCATTGGGTGTGACCGACTCGAGCGTCACGAGGCTGGCGGGGTCGGCAACGCCGCCCAGCGGCTCCAGCAGCACCGCGTGGATCCATGTGAAAGCCGTCGCGCTGACAGCGATGCCCACCGCCAGTGTGAGCACGGCCACCGCGGTAAACGCGCGATTGCGCGCCATCATGCGCAGTCCATAGCGCACGTCCTGCGCCAGGTTCTCAAGCCACGGGAGTGTGCGCCGCTCGCGCTGCGCCTGCCGCGTCTGCTCCGCGCCGCCCAGGCGGATCAGCGCGCGCCGCCGCGCCTCGGCTTCGCTCAGGCCCGCGCGCACGCCATCGTCGATATGCATGGCGACGTGGCTGGCCAGCTCATCGTCAAACTCGTTGTCGCGCGTGTGGCCAGTCATCATGGCGCGCAGCCGCAACCAAAGCGCTCTCAGCTTTCGCATACGTTCTCCTATTCCGTTCGCAGTGCCTGCATGGGATCGACCGAGGCCGCGCGACGCGCGGGCAGGTACGAAGCCAGAACCGCTGTGGTCCCCAGCACCGCGGCCGCCAGAGCGAATATCGCCGGGTTAAACGCGCTCATTTCGAACATCATGCTCGTAAGGAGCCGGCTCGCAGCCAGCGCGCCGGCAAGCCCGATCGCAATGCCGATGGCCGCCAGCCTGAAGCCGGCGCCGAGCATCATGCGCAGCACGTCGGCGCGCTTCGCTCCCAGCGCCATGCGCACGCCAATCTCGCGCGTACGCCGCGAGACGGCATACGCCATTACGCCGTAGATGCCTACGCACGCCAGCACGAGCGCCAGCGCGGCAAAACTCGCAATCAGCGTGGAACTGGCGCGCCGCACCGCCAGCGTCTGCGCTGTGAGCAGATTCATCGTGATGGCTTTCATCACTGGTAGGACGGGATCGATGTTCCACATGGCCTGCTCGGCGGTCCTGGTCATCGCGCCCGCATCGTTGGCCGTGCGGATGGTGAAGGCAATCAGCGGAAACGGAATCTGGTCGAATGGCCGGTAGATGTCCGCATGAGTTGGCTGATCCTGTCCGAACGCCTTCACGTCTCCTGTGACGCCCGCGATCTGCCACCAGTCGGGCTTCTCTGCCGAGCCGAGGTTCAGCGCTTCGCCCACCGGGTCCTTATCCTTGAAGTAAGTCTTCGCCATCGTCTCGTTAATCAATGCCACGTGCAGGCTGCCCTCGCGGTCTGCATCGGTAAAGCCGCGTCCGCGCAGCACCGGGATTTCCATCGTGGAGAGATACTCGGGCGTGATGATGCGATTGTCAGCTTCGGGCGCCTCGCCATTCTTCGGCGTCGCCTGACCGCGCAGCAAGAATCCCGTCGTTCCCCAGAATCCGCTCAACGGGAGAAAGTTTGTGGCCGCAGCGGATTTCACGCCAGGCAGCGCGTTCAGCCGCCGCAACGTCTCCGCGACAAATAGCCGCCTCTTGGCCCCGTCTTCTGAAGGGTACCGGTCACGCGGCAGAAAAACCTCAAGCGAGAGTACGCGGTCCGGATTGAAACCCAGGCCGGCGCTTACTACGCGTTGAAAACTCGCCACCAACAGCCCTGCGGCCGTCAGCAGGATCAGCGACAGCGATACTTCGCAAATCACGATTTCGCTGCGCGACCGGCTCGACCATCGCGATGCCGTGCCTCCGCGCACAGACTGCTTCATCGCCGAGCCGGTGCCCGTCCGCATCGCATTGAGCACGGGAACCGTCGCGAAAAGAAACGTGGTCAGCATGGTGATCGCGAAGGCGAACAGCAGCACCCCGCGGTCGATGGGAATCTGCGTCACTTGCGGAATATTCAGGTTCGCCACATCGTTGGGAAAGAGGCCAAGCAGAGTATGGGTTCCCGCCGCGGCAAGCGCCATTCCAGCCGCTCCGCCAAGCGCAGCCAGAAGCACGCTCTCGGTTGCAAACTGGCGCAGCAGCCGAGGCCGCGTGGCGCCCAGCGCCATTCTCACGGCGATCTCTTTCTGCCGCTCGGCGTTGCGCGCCAGCGCCAGGCCCGCCGTGTTCGCGCACGCGATCAGCAGCACAAACACCACCGCGCCCATAAGGATCAGCAGCGGCTTGCGGATGTCCCCATCGAGTTGCTCGCGCAGCGGCACCAGCATCACGCGATTGCCGCTGTCGGTCTTCGCATGAGCTGCGGCGACTTGTGTTTCCAGCGCATTCAGTGTCCTCTGCGCCTGCACAATGGAAACACCCGGCCGCAGCCGCCCCAGGGTGCGCACATAGGAATTGTCAAAATCCTCAGAGGCCGAGGGAGCCATAGCGCTCGGCGTCCATATCTCCACATTGGCCGGATAATTGAACGCGCGCGGCATCACGCCCAACACCGTGTACGAGTTGCCATCGAGCGTGATCGCCCGGCCAACGATGCCCGCGTCGGCTCCGAACCTGGTGCGCCACAGATGATCGCTGAGCAGCGCAACTTTAGCCCCTCCCGCCGCGTCATCCTGATCCGTGTAAAGCCTGCCGAGCTGCGGCGCAACGCCGAGAATGCGAAGAAAATTCGCCGACACCGCATAGCCGAGCAGGAACTGCGGCGAACCCTGGCCGGTCAGCGTCACTTCGCTGTCATAGGATGGCGCAAGATCTTCAAACACTCCGCTGCGCTGCTTCCAGACGGCGAAGTCGCCCGGGGTGCTGGGCAGCGGCTGATCGCCGCGAGCGGGATTCGCCGTCCACACCGCGACCAGGCTCCCAGGGTCTTTATACGGCAGCGGCGCCAGCAGGACTGCCTTCACCACCGAATAGATCGCGGTGGTCGCGCCGATTCCGAGCGCCAGTGTGAGCGCCGCAGTGACTGTGAATCCGGGGCTCTTCACAAGCACGCGCGCTCCGAATCGAACGTCCTGCAAGAAAGTCTCAAGCCATGGCAGCGTGCGCCGCTCGCGCTGCGCCTGCCGCGTCTGCTCCACGCCGCCCAGGCGGATCAGCGCGCGCCGCCGCGCCTTGGCTTCGCTCAGGCCCGCGCGCACACCGTCGTCTGTGTGCAGCGCAATGTGCGCCGCGATCTCCGCATCAAATTCACCGTCACTCCGGCGGCCGCTCGCCAGGCCGCGCAGGCGCATCCACATCGCTCTCATTGCGCGCATCATGCCTCCTCGGCCGGCGAGAGAAACCGCGCCAGAATCGCTGTGGCCTGCTCCCAGTCTTCGGCGGCCTTTTTCACCTGCAGATGGCCCGCCTTGGTCAGCTCGTAATACTTCGCGCGGCGATTGTTTTCCGACACGCCCCACTTGGAACGGATGTAACCCTCCTGCTCCAGCTTCAGCAGCGCCGGATAGAGCGTTCCATAATTCAGCTCGAGCAGATCGCCGCTGGTCTGCTCGATACGCCGCGCCAACCCGTAGCCGTGCAGCGAGCCCATCGTCTCCAGCGTGCGCAGCACCATCAAAGCCAGCGTGCCCTGCCAGACATCGGTCTTTCCGCCCATCGATTCCTCCTCTTGCCAACCAATAGGAGCACTCTACGCCAACTTCTATGGGAATGCAATACGTGCAATTCTGTTCTGCGGTTCCCTTGAGAGATGTTCGTGGCTTCAAGTTCCACAAACATGGGTGCCCCAGGTCTCGCTTTTGAGACCTGGGAGGGCGCGAATCCAATCGCTGGAACCGGCAAAGCAATGCCTGTGTTACGCTGGCCACTAATCTCAGTCCGGAGGCCTCTTTTCATGCTGTCGCGTCTCTTCATCGCCGCAGGCGCCGCGCTCGCCCTCTCCGCCGCGGCGCAAAGCCCCGCGCCACCTGCCGATCTGGCCGCGTCAGTTCAGAGCCAGCTCGCCGCCCTGACCGAGACCTACCATCATCTGCACCGCAGCCCCGAGCTCTCGCAGCACGAGGAGCAAACCTCAGCATTTGTCGCTGCCGAGCTGCGCAAGCTGGGCTACACCGTCACCGAACATGTGGGCAAATATGCCGACGGCTCGCAGGCCTTCGGCGTGGTTGCCATTCTTGAAAACGGCGCAGGCCCGCGCCTGCTGCTGCGCACCGAACTCGATGCGCTGCCTGTCGAAGAGAAGACCGGCCTGCCCTTTGCCAGCACCGTGAAGACTAGCAATGCGCAGGGCCAGCAGGTGGGCGTGATGCACGCCTGCGGCCACGACCTGCACATGACGGTGCTGCTGGGCACGGCGCGCGAGATGGCCGCGCGCAAATCCGCGTGGCACGGCACGCTGATGTTGATCGGCCAGCCCGCGGAGGAGTCTGTCGGCGGCGCGGGCGCGATGCTCGCCGATCATTTGTATGAGCGCTTCGGGGAGCCCGATTTCGCCATCGCCGAGCACGACTCGCCCGATGTGCCGGCGGGCTCGGTGGCCGTGAAGGGCGGCCCGCTGCTGGCCGGCGTCACCTCCATCGACATGACTATTCGCGGCGTGGGCGGCCACGGCTCCGCGCCGCAGGTGGGCAAAGATCCCATCGTGCTGGCCGCGGAATTCGTCCTCGTCGCCCAGACCATCGTCAGCCGCCAGATCGATCCGCAGGAGCCGGCCGTGCTGACCGTCGGCCAATTTCACGGCGGCACCAAGAACAACATCATTCCCGACGAAGTGAAGCTTGGGCTGACCCTGCGCACCTATTCTTCGGCGGAGCGTGACCAGATTCTGGCCGCTGTCCAGCGAACCGCGAACGGCCTCGCTGCGGCATATGGCATTCCCGCCGACCGCATGCCGACGGTGGCCGCCAGCGATGGCGCGCCGCCCACGATCAACGACGCGGCGCTGGCCGAGCGGCTGCGCGGGTTCGCTGTTTCTGCGCTCGGCAAGGACCGCGTCCTCGACGCCCGCGCCATCATGGCCAGCGAAGACTTCGGCCTGTTCTCGCTGGATGGCAAGATTCCGTCCGTCATGTACTGGCTGGGCGCGGCCGATCCGGCCAAACTCGCGGAGAGCCGCAAGACCGGCGTGCCGCTTCCCGGCCTGCACTCGGCGCTGTTCGCGCCCGATTTTGAGCCCGCCGTGACCACCGGCGTAACCACCATGACCACCATCGCGCTCGATCTGCTGAAATAGCGCGTGGCGTTGGCTCTGGTTTTGTTCCAGTGCACGCCTTCAGCCGGCTCGCTCTGGGAGCATTCGCGTGTGAACCGCGGATCAAATAGAAACGGCCCCCACATGGGAGCCGGTTTCTACATTCCAAGGACTCTGGCTCAGTTTCCGGCCGAGCCGGGCGAACTCGTATCTGTAACAGCGACCTCTTCGTAGGTCAGGCGCAGATACTTGTGCGGGTTCACGGGCACATTGTGCACGCGAACCTCATAGTGCAGGTGCGGGCCAGTGGCGCGGCCGGACTGGCCCACATAGCCGATCACCTGGCCGCGCACGACATGCTGGCCGGGAACGACGGCCGATGCCGACAGATGCCCGTAGATGGTCATCGTGTCGTGGCCGTGATCGAGCACCACTTGCAGGCCGTAGCCGGCGCCCATCGAATCGTCAAGCACATCGCCGTCGCCGGCGGCGCGCACAGGTGTTCCATAGGGCGCGTCAATGTCTATGCCGGAGTGGAATGCGCCTTCGCCGTTGAATGGGTCCTCACGCACGCCAAAACCCGAGCCGAGCTTGCCCTCCAGCGGCCACAGGGACGGCGCATCGGCCAGGGTGGTCCAGTCACCGGCAAACGACGCAGACAGGCCGCCCTCCAGCGCGCGCGAAACGCGGCCAGACAGCGCCTGGGTGCGCAGCGCGTAAAATTCGTCGATGGAGAGCTTGACCTGCTGCGGGCTGGGGTCGTCTGCAAGGGCGAGCGTGGCTGGCGTGGGCGCGGCAACTGCGGCCGCCGAGGCCGACTGTCTGGCGGAAGCGAGCTTGTTCTGGCGGAGGCCATAGAGAGCGGTCACTTCGTTGGCAAGGGCGCCGAGCGAGGCCACCTGCACATCGCGGTCGTGCGCGATCTGTGCCATCTGCTTGTAGTTCTTGCGCAGCGTCTCGCGGTCCTGCCTGATCTGGTTGAAGCTCTCTGTCTTCAGCAGCATGCGGGTATAGGACCCGGCCAGGCCCACGATCGTAAACGCGCCCACCAGGGCCGCGGCCACAAATCCGTACGCATAGTGCAGAGGCAGCGGAATCTTGCGTATCCGTCCGTCCTCATCCCTGGCGACAAAAAGAATGTAATAGCGCTTGCGTAGCATTTGTACCTCTCATCCCTCGCAACCGGCAGGGTCGCAATTCGCTGTGTGTTAACCCAAGGCCCCAGGCAAGGGCCGTCCCAAACCACAGATTCCCCTGTTACGTCCGATGGGCGCACTGTTGGTTTGGTTTGTTAAGGCTAACAAACCACCCAAGGCCGGGTCAATGAAATTGCTGCCACAAAAGTGGGTTGATTTGTACCTAACTTGGTGCAGAATCGGCATTTGTCGCCCGTTTCGCAGGTGTGCCGGTGCAAAACTGCGGGGCCGCTATCCTATTCTCGGAAGGTGCGAAGGATGCGTGCCGATGTGGGAATCGCTGCCGACCGC
>Ga0302326_10006476_pt1 | contig 26273 bp, 23 predicted proteins | sample Palsa_T0_3_FD_202264 | JGI IMG/M metagenome (GOLD analysis project Ga0302326, IMG submission 202264) | Peat permafrost microbial communities from Stordalen Mire near Abisko, Sweden - Palsa_T0_3 | ecosystem: Environmental > Terrestrial > Soil > Palsa > Peat permafrost | place: Sweden: Abisko... | reverse complement strand
CAACGTTGGCGACGAAAAGGGCGAGCTGCTCGACGCCGCAGTGCGGCGCGCGAACCCGAAGCTGGCGCTGGAGCTGGGAACCTATTGCGGCTACGGCGCACTGCGCATCGCCGCGTCCGCCCCAGCCGCCCGCGTGTATTCCGTCGAACTGGCCGAGGCGAATGCCGTCAACGCCAGGCGAATCTGGAACCATGCGGGTGTGGCCGATCGGATCACCTGCGTGGTCGGCACCGTCGGTGACGGCGGCAAGACGCTGGCCACCCTGGCCGCGGAGCATGGCTTCGGCTCCGGGTGCATCGACTTCCTTTTCCTCGATCACGACAAGAACGCCTACCTGAGCGACCTGCACAGCATCTTGTCGCACGGTTGGCTGCACAAAGGGACGATCGTCGTCGCCGACAATGTCAGGATCCCCGGATCGCCGAAATACCGAGCCTATATGCGGCAGGACAAAGGCCGCAGCTGGCAGACCGTCGAGCACAAGACCCACGGCGAATACGGAACGATCATCCCCGACCTGGTGCTCGAGTCGGTGTATCTCGGCGAGGAGTCTGGCGGCGAATAGATGACAGCGTCGCCGATCCTCGCCCCAGAAGCCCACACCCACCGCTCGTCAGGGCACGACGGGGTGTTTTGGGATCGCATCGCCCTTGCGTTGACCGCGCCTCGGTCATGGTTGATCGTTCTCGCCGTCGCCTTGCTCGGCGGCGTCGTCATCGGACTGGCCGGCGCCAACGACGCCGGCACCCGGTCACCGGATTTCCTGCCGCCCAGCAGCGAATCGGCGCGCACCGACGCCGCTGCGAAGCAATTTCCCGGCGGCGACCGGACAGCGGCGATCCTCGTCGTCACCAGATCCGACGGCGGGGTGCTCACCCCTGCCGATCTCGCCGTCGTAACAGAGGCTCGCAACCGGATGCTGACAGCCGTCGGCGCGCGGGACACCCCGGCGCCGATGCTGACATCTAAAGACGGCCGCGCCGCCGTCGCGGCGGTGCCGCTGAGAGCTGATCTATCGGGCTTTGCGCTCAGCGACGCAGTGAAGGCGGTGCGCAACGCCGCGGCCGACGGATTGCCGGCCTCGCTTGTTGCCCATGTCACGGGCGGCCCGGCATTCGGTGCCGACATTTCCAATTCGTTCACTGGGGCCGACATCAAACTTTTGGTCGTCACGGCGCTGGTTGTCGCGGTCCTGCTGCTCGTCACGTACCGCTCACCGGTGCTGTGGCTTGTGCCGCTGGCCGTGATCGGTGTAGCCGAGCGGGTGGCCGCCGCGGTGGGAACCGCCGTCGCTGGCATCACCGGGCTGACATTCGACGGGTCGACGTCCGGCATCACCAGCGTGCTGGTGTTCGGCGCAGGCACCAACTATGCGCTGCTGCTGATCTCCCGCTACCGCGAAGAGTTGCGGCACCACGCCGATCACCGACACGCTCTGCGCCGCGCAGTGCGCATGGCGGGACCCGCCATCCTCGCGAGCAATGCGACCGTGGTGCTGGCCTTGCTCACGCTGATCCTCGCCGTGGTTCCCAGTACCCGCAGTCTTGGCGCGCTGGCAGCATGCGGGCTGGTGGTCGCCGCCTTGTTCGTGCTCTCAATGCTTCCGCCATTACTTGCGTTGTTCGGGCCTCGGCTGTTCTGGCCGTTCGTCCCGCAAACCGGCAGTGCCGACACCACCGAGACTGGACCGTGGCATCGCATCGCCGAACGGGTCGCACGACGGCCGGGGCTGATCGGCGGGATCTCGGTTCTCGTCCTCGCGGTGCTGGCGACGGGGCTACTAGGCACCACCATCGGGCTCTCGCAGACCGAGCAGTTCCGCGTGAGAGCCGATTCGGTGGCCGGATTCGAGATGCTCGCAACACATTTTCCAGGCGGGTCGGCCGACCCGACCGTGGTCGTCGCCGACACCAGCAGGACCAGCGCCGTGCAACAGGCGATCCACGCGACGTCCGGGGTGGTTTCGGTGACCCCGACCGGCCAGTCGGCGACGGGGAGGAGCCGTTGGTCGGTCGTGATCGACGCCGCGCCCGCGTCAGAGCGGGCGTTCGAAATTGTTGCGGCGCTGCGTGATTCAGTCCACGCTGCCGATCCGGCAGTGCTGATAGGAGGATCGGACGCCAAGGCGCTCGACATTCGCGACGCCGCGACACGAGATCGGCTGGTGGTGATTCCGGCGATTCTCGCTGTGGTGCTCACGGTTCTCTACGTCCTGCTGCGCGCCGTCGTCGCGCCACTCGTGCTGACGGCGGCGACGGTGCTGTCCGCGCTCGCCGCACTCGGGCTGGGCAGCTGGGCGAGTATCCACGTCTTTGGTTTCCCCGGACTGGATAGCAACACCCCGCTGTTCGCGCTGCTGTTCCTGATCGCTCTTGGTGTCGACTACACGATCTTCTTGGTGACACGCGCACGCGAAGAGACTGTCGAACACAGCACGGGTGAAGGAATGGTGCGGGCCGTGTCCGCGACGGGCGCCGTGATCACCAGCGCCGGCATCGTCTTGGCAGCGGTGTTCTGTGTGCTCGGCGTCCTGCCGCTGATCGTGCTGACGCAGGTGGGAATAATCGTGGGCCTCGGTATCCTGCTCGACACATTCGTTGTGCGCACGCTGGTCATCCCGGCGGTGTTCGCGTTGATCGGCCCGGTTATTTGGTGGCCGTCCAGCACGGACGACCGCGCACGGAAATCGCCGCCCGGGCCAGCGGCAGCGAGGTCGGGACGGCACCGGCGGTGACGGGTCATGGCTGGCCATTCGGTCAAGCCAGACAATGGGTAAGACAAGTAGGCGGGCCTTGAGCGATACCGATCGGTGTACTAACGTCCGGTGCACACCCTGACATCGGAGACAGCCGTGACGAACACCGACGACAAAAAGACGTTGCGAAAGTTCCGCAGAGAACGAGCTGTCGGCCGCTTGCTCAATCCGGCAGTCAAAGGCTTGAGCAAAATCGGGTTGCGCACCGCGCTGGCCACCGAACTGGAAACCGTCGGCCGCAAAACCGGTCAGGTTCGCCGGGTCCCCGTCTCAGCGCAGTTCGACGACGACGGGGCATGGATCATCTCTCAGCACGGGACCCGCTCGGGTTGGGGTCGAAACATCGTCGACAACCCGAATATTCGGCTGCGACAGGGCAGTAAATGGCGTGCCGGCGTCGCGAAATTCCGAACCGATGACGACGTCGTGGCGCGCGGTCGCAAGTTCGGATCAGTGGGGGCCAAGGTCGTCAAGGCGTTGGAGACGACTCCCGTATCGGTCAGGATCGACTTCACCGACTGACCGGATCAGTTCAGCTCCGCACGCCGCTCAGGTAGGTCACATCGGCGAAGGCTGCCGCAACTCCGTCATCGGGGTAGACGAAGCCGTTGGCGGCATGCATCTCGGCGACCGTGCGGTGTGACACCTGCCAGCCTCGGTCGGTCAGGTATTCGATGATGTGGCTGCGCTCGTAGTGATACACCAGGTCATTGAAGTCGATCTCGAACCCGAACTGGCTCATCCGCTGATGATGACTACGCCAGCGCTGATCAGCGAAAATTGTTGTGTCAGGGACGAATTCGGAAGCCAGTTGACTGCCTGGAGCGCTCAGGGCGGTGATGTTGTCGAATAGCGCGTCCTGCGCCTCGGGCGGCAGGTAGACGACCAACCCCTCGGCGCTCCATGCCGAAGGAGCCTGCGGGTCGAAGCCCGCGGCCCGCAGGGCAGCGGGCCAGTCGTCGCGCAAATCGACGGCGACCGTCCGACGCTCAACCGTCGGCGCGGCACCGAGCTTGCTCAGCGTCGAGGTCTTGAAATCGATGACGTCCGGCAGGTCGACTTCGTAGACGACGGTGCCCTGCGGCCACGGCAGGCGATAGGCCCGAGCGTCCAGGCCGGCCGCCACGATGACCGCCTGCCGGATCCCACTACGGGTCGCGTCGACGAAGAACCGGTCGTAGAACCGGGTGCGGACCGCCATCCCCCGGCCCATCCGGGCCGGATCGAATCCGTCGCCGGTGACGGGAATCTCCCCGTTGACCAACCGCGTGTAGACGTCGATGCCGACGGCGCGCACCAGCGGCGCGGCGAACGGGTCGTCGATCAATCCATCGGCCGACGCCAACGCCCGGCTGGCCGCCACCATCGTCGCCGTAGCGCCGACGCTCGTCGCCAGATCCCAGCTGTCGCTCTCCGTGCGTATCGACATCACGGCTCCCATCACGCGGCTTTCGAAATAATATAGATCATCTACTTATCGCCGCAGCTGCGGCTGCGGCGGCCGCTGTCAGTCAGACGTCGGGGCAGTAGTGCTTTGGGTTGTCTCGCTCGTCGAGCGGCGGCAGGTTGCGTGCAGGCGTCTGCACCAGCGGGGTGGCAGCGAGGATGCGGCCGTTGGCGCGGTCAAAGCCGGCCCGGGCCCGCGGGTGCTTGCGGTAGCGGGAGGGCACGGCGGCGAAAACCAGACGGACGAGGTCACCGAAGCGGCGGTGTAGCCACTCGTCGCGACGCGACCAGGAGTACCCCATCAGCTCGCGCACCGGCGGGTCGTAGAGACCAACGGTCAGCCAGACGAAGAAAGGCGCCACCAGTTTGCGCTGCAAGGCCCACAGCCGGTCCGGAATCCATTGCGCGAATGGCGGTTTCGGTAGCTCGGTCAGGTTCAGCACCTCGCGTGCCGCGAAGTTGCTCTCCAGCACCTCGCGACACATATGATCCCAGTAGACCTGGAAGTCTTCCCAGCTGTCCGGTACCGGACGCATGCTCATGCCGTACATCCGGTACCACTCGACGTGTTCGTCGAACAACTGCCGCCTCTGCGCCTCGGTGAGGCCGCCGCAGAACCGCTCCGCCACATGCAACGTGCCGACGAAGAACGTGGAGTGCGCCCAGTAAAAGACTTCGGGGTTCATTGCGTGATAGCGACGGCCCTGACCATCGACCCCCTTGATGTCGACGTGGTAGTCACGCACCTCGGCGCCGGTCGTCGGCGCACGTTCACCGTCGAAGACGACGCCACCGATCGGATAGAGCGACCGCAACAACCGGGGCCAGCGTTCACGGAAGAACGTCGAGTGGTCTTCCACGGCCGCGCCGAGTTGCGGATGCATGTTCTGCATCGAGCCGGCCCACGGACCCTGCAGCATGCCCCGCCAGTCACCGAAATATTGCCAGGTCAGCGAGTCAGGACCGAGCGGTTGGGGCGGGGCTTCATATCCCAGTGGCGAAACCGGGCAACCCGCCGCGACCGGGCGAGACTGCGAAGTATCTTGAGTCACTGGTGGAGTTTTCCCGTCCGTGTCAGCCAGACTGACTACATACGTTGTCAATCAGAGCTTAGGAGTTCCGTGCCGTCCGGTCAACGACGAGGCCGCTGGTCCGGTGTCCCGTTGGAGGATCGCCAGACCCTGCGCCGGGACGAACTCGTCGCTGCGGGCGTGCAATTGCTGGGCCAGGAAAGCGGTCCGGCGGTGACCGTGCGCGCCGCCTGCCGACAGGCCGGACTGACCGAACGCTACTTCTACGAGAGTTTCGCCGACCGCGACGAGTTCGTGCGCGCCGTCTACGACGACGTCTGCTCGCGGGCGATGTCGGCGCTGATGTCGGCTTCGACACCGCGCGAGGCCGTCGAACGATTCGTCGCGCTGATGGTCGACGACCCGGTACGCGGACGGGTGCTGTTGGTGGCCCCGGCGGTGGAGCCAGTGCTGGTCGTCTCGGGTGCGGAGTGGATGCCCAACTTCATCGACCTGCTGCAGCACAAGCTGACCCAGATCGCCGATCCGGTCCGGCAGAAGATGATCGCGACCGGCTTGATAGGTGGCCTCACCGCACTGTTCACCGCCTACCTAAGTGGGCGGCTGACGGCCACCCGCGATCAGTTCATCGACTACTGCGTAGAGATGCTGCTCAGTAAGGCCGCGAAACATTGAGAAGGATTGATTAGGTAACTCTCAGCACGTCGCGCATAGACTCGCCGGGTCGGCACTTGAATGTCACCGGCATACACAGATATATTGACTGCGACCGACAGACACAGATAACTGGGGAGACACCGTGCCGGACCCGCAAGATTTGGACCTGCTGCGTGAACTCGAGCCGGTCGTCGAGAAGTACATGAACCGGCATCTGAGCGTGCACAAGCCCTGGAACCCGCACGATTACATCCCGTGGTCGGACGGCAAGAACTTCTACGCGCTCGGCGGGCAGGACTGGGAGCCCGGGCAGTCCGTGCTGACCGATGTCGCGCAGGTCGCAATGGTCCAGAACTTGATGACCGAGGATAACCTGCCGTCGTATCACCGCGAGATCGCGATGAGCTTCGGCATGGACGGCGCGTGGGGTCAGTGGGTCAACCGGTGGACCGCCGAGGAGAACCGGCACGGGATTGCGCTGCGCGACTACCTGCTGGTGACCCGCGCGGTCGACCCGGTCGAGTTGGAGAAGTTGCGGCTCGAGGTGGTGAACAGGGGTTTCAGCCCTGGCCAGAACCAGCAGGGCGACCTGTTGGCCACGAACCTGTTCGACTCGGTCGTGTACGTCACTTTCCAGGAACTCGCCACCCGCGTTTCACACCGCAATACCGGGAAGGCGTGCAACGAGCCGATCGCCGATCAACTGCTGGCCAAGATCTCGCAGGACGAGAACCTGCACATGATCTTCTACCGCGACGTCACCGAAGCCGGTCTGGAGATCGCGCCGAACAAGGCGATGCACGCGTTGCACCGGGTGCTGCGCAACTTCAGGATGCCCGGCTACAGCGTGCCGGAGTTTCGCCGCAAAGCAGTGATGATTGCCGTCGGCGGCGTGTACGACCCACGCATCCACCTCGACGAGGTCGTGATGCCGGTGCTGAAGAAGTGGCGCATTTTCGAGCGCGACGACTTCAGTGGCGAGGCCGCCCGGCTGCGCGACGATCTCGGCGTGCTGATCAAGGAGCTCGAGGTAGCCTGCGACAAGTTCGAGCTGTCCAAGCAGCGCCAACTCGAGCGGGAATCCCGCAGGGGCGACCTGCGAATCACCGCCCGCCAGCTGCACAAAACAGAGGGCAAGCTCTCCTTTAGCCGGCGGTAGCAGGCAATGCGAATTGGTCCCATCGCGCTGGCCAGCCCGGTGGTGCTGGCGCCGATGGCGGGTGTGACAAACGTCGCATTCCGGACCCTGTGCCGCGAACTCGAGCAAGCACGCGTCGGAACCGTCAGCGGGCTTTACGTCTGCGAGATGGTCACGGCACGCGCCCTCGTCGAGCGCCATCCGGTCACCATGCACATGACGACGTTCGCCGCAGACGAGTCGCCGCGATCGTTGCAGCTCTACACCGTCGACCCAGCCACCACGTATGCGGCGGTGAAGATGGTCGCCGATGACGGACTCGCCGATCACATCGACATGAATTTCGGCTGTCCCGTGCCGAAGGTCACCCGCCGTGGCGGCGGGGCGGCGCTGCCGTTCAAGCGGCGGCTGTTCGGCCAGATCGTCGCCGCGGCCGTGCGCGCCACCGAAGGCACCGACATTCCGATTACCGTCAAGTTCCGGACCGGTATCGACGACGACCACCACACCCACCTGGACGCGGGCCACATCGCCGAATCCGAGGGCGTGGCGGCGGTCGCACTGCATGCCCGGACCGCGGCACAGCGCTATTCCGGAACTGCGGATTGGGAACAGATCGCCCGGCTCAAGCAGCATGTGCAGACCATCCCGGTGCTGGGCAACGGCGACATCTTCGAAGCCCACGACGCGCTAGCCATGATGGCCGTCACCGGCTGCGACGGCGTTGTCATCGGCCGCGGCTGCCTGGGCCGGCCATGGCTGTTCGCCGAGCTCTCGGCCGCGTTCACTGACACCCCGTCACCCACACCGCCCAACCTCGGCGAGGTCGCCGACATCATCCGTCGCCACGGCCAGCTGCTGAGCGCCCATTTCGGCGAGGACAAGGGCATGCGCGACATTCGCAAACACATCGGTTGGTACTTGCACGGTTTTCCGGCCGGATCACAATTAAGACGGGCGCTGGCGATGGTCACCACGCGCGACGAACTCGACCGTTTGCTGGACAAGCTCGACGCAACGGCACCCTTCCCCGACGCCGCCAGTGGGCCGCGTGGGCGCCAAGGGTCGCCGTCGCGGGTGGCTTTGCCCGACGGTTGGCTGGCCGACCGCAACGATTGCACGGTTCCAGTCGGGGCCGACGTCATGCACTCGGGCGGCTGACTTCAGACCGTCCCGAGATCGCGTTTCGGAGCATGTCTCGTTACCATGTGGAACTTGTTACATCACAAGCCGGTGGCCACGCCCAGTGCCACCATCGCGGCACATTGCCTCGAGCTTGCAGGGCTGCATCGGCAGCGCCGCTCTGATGTGCGCGACGGAGCGCGCGTAGGAGTAAGTGGGCCGCATCTTCTGATTCGGGGGCCGATAGGACATGAGTGACGGCGACGCTGGCGCCGACGCAGCCACTCACGACCGCGACCGCGACGACGTAGGTCATAACGGAACGACGCCGGGATCGCGAGGCGCCGCGCCGTGGGAGCGGTTCGGAGCGCCGCCCAAGGCGGTCCCCGTGAATCGCCAACGGCCAGCGTCGCCGGCCAGGTCATCGTCGGCCATACCGGCCGACGGCGAATACGACGAGACCGGTGGATCCCACACCGGGGGCGGGCTCAGCGTCGCCGAGCTGATCGCCAAGATGGGCGGCTCGGACGTCCATCGACCACACCACCACCACCACGCGGCGCCCGATCCCGAGCCAGCAGACTTTGCACCTCAACTGCCCGACGACGAAGACGCCGACGGATACGACGCCTACGCGCTGCCGGCCTCCGCGGAGTACGCCTACGACCTGCCCGACCTGGACGCCGGATACCCCGAGCGGCTGATCCACGACACCCACGTTGAGCGGACCGTCGTACTGCCGAGAACGTTGGCGGAACCACGACCTGCGCGGCTCGTCGGAGATCTCCCAGCGGCCCCGCTGGCCGACCAGTCCGACGAGGCCGATGACTACTCCCCCACGTCGAAGCGGCATCGCCGTCGACGCGCATTGTTGGCATTGGGCCGTCTGGCGGCTGCCACCGTTGCGGTGGCGGCGCTGGCCATGACCGGCGGAGCCTGGCAGTGGAGCGCGACCAAGAACCACCGGCTCAACACGGTCAGCGCACTGGACCAACACTCGCAGGACATCGTCGACCCGAATGCTCAGCACGGCGACGAAGACTTCTTGATCGTCGGCATTGACTCTCGCGCGGGAGCCAACGGCAGTATGGGCGCCGGCGGCACCGAGGACGCCGGCGGCGCCCGCTCGGACACCATCATGTTGGTCAACATCCCGGCGAATCGGAAACGCGTTGTCGCAGTGTCCTTTCCACGCGACTTGGCCATCACCCCGATCCAATGCGAAGCGTGGAATTCCGACACCTGGGAATACGGCCCGCTGTTCGACGCGGACACCAAGAAGTACGGACCCAAAAACGTCTACAGCGAGACGAAGCTGAACTCGACGTTCGCGTTCGGCGGCCCGAAGTGTTTGGTGAAAGAGATCCAGAAGCTGTCAGGCCTGAGCATCAACCGCTTCATCGCCGTCGACTTCGCCGGCTTTGCCAAGATGGTGGACGCGATCGGCGGCGTCGAGGTGTGCAGCACCACCCCGCTGAAGGACTACGAACTGGGCACAGTGCTGGCCCATTCCGGACGTCAGATGATCGACTCGCAAACCGCGCTGAATTACGTGCGAGCCCGCAACGTCACCACCGAGAACAACGGCGACTACGGACGGATCAAACGTCAGCAGCTGTTCCTGTCTTCACTGCTGCGGTCGCTGATCTCCAAGGACACCTTCTTATCACTGAACAAGCTCAACAACGTGGTCAACATGTTCATCAGCGATAGCTATGTCGACAACGTCAAGACCAGGGACCTCGTCCAGCTCGGCCAGTCCGTGCAGGGCATGAAAACCGGTCACGTCTCGTTCGTGACCGTGCCTACCGGCATTACCGACGAAAACGGCGACGAGCCGCCGCGCACCTCTGACATGCACGCGCTGTTCGAGTCCATCATCAACGACGATCCGCTGCCCGGTGAAAACGACCTGAACGCGACGTCGAGTTCACCCACCAAGTCCCTCACCAGCAAGACGCCCCAGAGCATTGCGCCCGCCGATCCGCACCCTGAGCGTGTCCAAGCCGTCACGGCCGCGCCCCACGACGTCACCGTGCAGGTATCCAATTCGACCGCCAAGACGGGGCTGGCCACCATCGCCAGCAACCAGCTGAAGCGCGATGGATTCCGGGTCAAGTCGCCCGACGACTACCCTAAGTCGCTGAAATCCACGACGGTGTTCTTTTCATCGGGCAACGAGCAGGCCGCCGCCACGGTTGCCGGGACGTTCGCGAACTCAAAGGTCGAGCGGATCACCGGAATCGGGCAGGTGGTGCAAGTCGTGCTCGGCTCGGACTTTGCTTCAGTCGGGACGCCCCCGCCGACCGGCTCGTCGGTCAGCGTGCAGGTCGACCGCAATGTCAACAGCCCACCGACCAAGCTTCCAGACGACCTGACAGTCATCAACGCCGCCGACACCTCTTGCGAATAGCCCCAACATCGACGATCGTCCATGCAACTGCCATTCACCACGCGTTCACACCTCACTTCATCCAGGTTCACGCCTGACCGAAGATTCAGCACGTAGGCTTGCGATATGCGCACTGCATACCACGAACAGCTCTCTGAGCTCTCGGAGCAGCTAGGACAGATGTGTGGGTTGGCCGGCGCCGCAATGGAGCGCGCAACTCAAGCGCTGCTGCAGGCAGATCTGGTGCTGGCCGAGCAGGTCATGACCGACCACGAGAACATCGCAGAGCTGAGCACCAAGGCCGAGGAGAGCGCCTTCGTATTGCTTGCCTTGCAAGCACCCGTCGCCGGCGATCTTCGGTCCATCGTCAGCGCGATTCAGATGGTCGCCGACATCGACCGGATGGGGGCGCTGGCCCTGCACGTCGCCAAGATCGCCCGCCGGCGTCATCCACAGCGTGCGCTACCCGAGGAAGTCAACGGCTATTTCGCTGAAATGGGCAGAGTTGCAGTGGAATTGGGCACCAGCGCGCAGGAAGTGCTGTCGACCCGAGACCCGGAGAAGGCCGCCCGCATCCGCGAAGAAGACGACGCGATGGACGACCTGCACCGCCACCTGTTCAGCGTTTTGATGGACCGGGAATGGAAGCACGGCGTGGCCGCCGCCGTCGACGTGACGTTGCTCGGCCGGTTTTACGAAAGGTTCGCCGACCACGCCGTCGAGGTGGCACGCCGAGTCATCTTCCAGGCGACCGGCCGTTTTCCCGAGGAAGAAGCCGTCGCGAACTCTGGCTAGTTGCCCGACTTCTCCTCGGGCCGTTCCCGGCCTGCATCGTCGTCGGGCGGGCTAGCCGAACCGGCCGGAGATGTAGTCTTCGGTGGCCTTCTGGGTCGGGTTGGAGAAGATTTTCTCGGTGTCGTCGATCTCGACCAACCGGCCCGGCTTCCCGACGGCCTCCAGGTTGAAGAACGCCGTATGGTCGCTGACCCGCGCCGCCTGCTGCATGTTATGGGTGACGATGACGATCGTGTAGTCCTGTTTCAACTCCGCGATGAGATCCTCGATCGCCATCGTCGATATCGGGTCCAGCGACGAACACGGCTCGTCCATCAAAAGCACATCGGGCTGCACGGCGATAGCCCGCGCGATGCACAACCGCTGCTGCTGGCCGCCGGACAACCCGCCGCCCGGCCGATCCAACCGGTCCTTGACCTCGCCCCAGAGGTTTGCGCCGCGCAGCGCAGATTCGGCGGTCTCGTCGAGCGCCTTTCGATTTCGCACGCCCTGCAGCCTCAGTCCGGCTACCACATTGTCACGAATTGACATGGTAGGAAATGGATTTGGACGCTGAAACACCATCCCGATCGCACGTCGAACACCCACCGGGTCGATACCGGAGCCGTAGATGTCGTCGTCATCGAGCAGCACGGTGCCATGCATACGAGCGCCGGGAGTGACTTCGTGCATCCGATTGAGCGTGCGGAGCACCGTAGTTTTCCCGCAGCCCGACGGCCCGATGAAGGCCGTCACGCTACGCGGCAGAACCGACAGCGAGACGTCAGCGACCGCATGGAACGCGCCGTAAAAGATATTGACGTCCTTGAGGTCCAATCGCTTAGCCACCGCAGCCCCTGCCTAGCCTTTCGTTGCAAAGCCTGATGAAACCCACCCTGGCCCCCACATTAATCGGCGTCGGAGTGGCGCCGCACAGCCGGAGCGTAGGCCGTGTCGACGCTGTACTGGGTAAACCCCAAGCGGTGGTACGTGCGCAACGCAGCGGCGTTGTCCGACTCGACGTAGAGCATCACCGTAGGTTCGGCCGCCCCGATCAGCCGCCGCGCCAGAAACGCGATGCCGACCGACGTCAACAGGCCACCCAGTCCGCGGCCCTGCGCGGTGGTGTCGACGCCCACCACGTAGACCTCGCCGAGGCCGGCTTCCTCGGAGTGCACTTTCGTCCAGTGGAAACCCAGCAGCGTGCCGGTCTGCGCATCGAAGGCCAGGAACAATCCCTCGGGGTCGAACCATGATTCGGCGCGCCGCTCGGCCACGTCAGCGGCGGTCCAGCCGCCCTGTTCGGGATGCGTCGCGAATGCGGCGTTGTTCACCCGTAGCAGTTCGGAGTCGTCGGCCGTACCGGCGTAGGTCCGGATCCGCACGCCGTCGGGCAGCACAGGTTCGACGATGCCCCGCAGTGATCGGCGCATCTGAATGAGTTCGCGGACCCGTACCAGGCCCAACGCCGAGGCGGTCGCACGCGCCGATTCGAGCGTTCCGTGGGCCCAAAAGCGATTCCGTTCAGAGGTTTTCGACAAGGCGGCACGGATCATCGCAGCACCGATACCGCGTCGGCGAGCGTGCGGGTGCACCACCAACTCCGCCATGCCGGATCCGCCTTCGGGCTCAGCCGAGAGGTTCAGATAACCGACGACCTTCTCGCCGGTCCCGTCCGGATTCGGCGCGGTGGCCAGCAGGTGCTCGGTGCGCTCATGCGCCAGCTCCCGCAGGACTTGCTCGCCAACGGGAGCCACTTTGTCGAATTCAGTTGCCGCAGAGATGATTTCACGTATTTGATGTTGCTCGTCGTTGGCCGGCGTCGCCCGCCACTGGAGTGCCGTCACTGGCTGTGCAACGGATCCACCAATGGGTCTCGGTGGTTATCTGCCGCATCGGGCTCAGCGAAATTGGCACCGTCGTTCTCGCCGCTGGGCAGCCGACGGGTCGGGCGGACCGCCTTATAACCCACGTTGCGGACCGTGCCGATCAGCGATTCGTACTCCGGGCCCAGTTTGGCTCGCAGTCGACGTACATGCACGTCGACCGTGCGGGTACCGCCGAAGAAGTCATATCCCCACACCTCATGCAGAAGCTGCGCCCGGGTGAATACCCGACCCGCGTGCTGAGCCAGGTACTTCAGCAGCTCGAACTCCTTGTAGGTGAGATCGAGGGGACGCCCGCGCAACCGGGCGGTGTACGTGCTCTCATCGATCACAAGCTCACCGAGGCTGATCTTGCCGATGCCCTCTTGGTCCTGCAGGTTGCCGCGGCGACCGATCAGCAGTCGCAACCGGGCGTCGATCTCGGCGGGCCCGGTGTTGGGTAGCAGAATCTCGTCCAAGCCCCAGTCGGCGTTGACGGCGACCAGTCCGCCCTCGTTGACGACTACCACCGCCGGGATCGAGCGGCCCGTCGAACCCAGCAACCGGCACAGGCCACGCGCTGCCGGCAGGTCCAGGCGCGCGTCGATGATCAGGATGTCGGCGCTACCCGCCTCCAGCAGCGAAGACACGTCCGGCGACGCCGTACGTACGGTGTGCGCGAGCAGCGATAACGACGGCAGAACCACGTCTGGATGTGGCTCCGCGGTCAACAGCAACAGGTCCAAGCAAGCCCCTCCAGCGTCGTGGGAAAGGCGTCTCCCAAATTCATGGTGAGATCAGAAGTTTACGGCCAGGTCACTAAACGATAGCGTGCTGCCTGGTCTTGAGCGCGGTGACGCCCAATAAGTGCGCCACAATGTGCGGATGCGCAAGGTGCTGGTAGGCGTCGCGGCGGTGTTGCTGGCGGTGGTGATCATTCTGGTCGGAGCTTTCGGCGTCGACTTCGGGACCAGCATTTATGCGGAGTACAGGCTGGCCCGCTCGGTTCGAGAGACAGCCCACCTGGGCTTCGACCCATTCGTCGCGATAATTCAAGTTCCGCTCATTCCTCAAGCGATGCGGGACCACTATGACCAACTCGAGATCAAGGCCACCGCGGTCGACCGCCCGGTGATCGGCAAGGCCACGCTGGAGGCCACCATGCACTCGATCGACCTGACCGATGCGTCGTGGCTGATCAGGCCTCATGCCAAGCTGCGGGTCAGCAAGCTGGAAAGCCGGATCATCATCGACTCGCTGCACCTTGGCCGCTACATCGGCATCCGCGACCTGATAGTCGAGGCACCCACGCGGGAAACCAATAACGCCAGCGGCGGCACTACTGAATCCGGCATCTCCAGCAGCCGCGGTCTGGTGTTCACCGGCACGCCGGAAGCGGCCCACTTCAACAAGCGGGTCAGCGTGGCCATCGACCTGTCGATGGCCGGCGACGATGACACCACCCTGGTGTTCACCCCCACCGACGTGCTCACCGGCCCCAACACCGCGAACGAGAAAGTTCCCGACGACAAGCGGGATGCGGTACTGGCCGCGTTCGCCGGGCGGCTGCCCGACCAACGGCTGCCGTTCGGCGTGGCGCCGACCAGTCAAGGCGCGCGCGGTTCGGACGTGATCATCGAGGGCATCACATCGGGATTAACGATCACTCTCGACGGGTTCAACCGGGCATGAATACAACTGTGCGACGAGGCGGGCTCGACCGGCCCGGGAACGAGTCGGTCCGTTGACTACCGCGATAGTGGCGGTCGTGGCGGCGCTGGCATTGGCCGCGGTGATCGGCTGGCTGCTCAACCGCCGGAGCGGTGATGTCCGGGCGACCGATCCGGGCAGGTCCGACGACATCGACACCAGCGACCTGGGCTTGTCCAGCAGCGGACCGACCGTCCTGCATTTCAGCGCATCATGGTGCGGGCCGTGCACCCAGGTGCGGCGCGTGATCGACCAAGTCTGTGACGACCTCAGCGGCGTCGCACACGTGGAGATCAATATGGATGCGAATCCAGGCGCTGCGGGGCGTCTTTCCGTTCTGTCGCTGCCGACCACGTTCATCTTCGACGCCGACGGGCAGCAGCGATACCGCGCCGCGGGCGTTCCGAAAGCCGATGACCTGCGATCGGCGCTGGCCCCGCTGTTGGCTTGATAGCACCGCCATTAGGTAAGCTGCACGACGTGTCCGCCCGCGTCGAGCTCTTGCTCACCAGTCGCCGCACAGTTGATCTGTGTCGTGTCGCGGGCTGCCGCTGTTGTTGTAGCTGCTGAGCAGCCGCGCCTTCTCGCGCCGCGCTCGGAGCAGCCACGAATCAATCCCGTGGCGCGCCGCCACAAAAGTCGTGCATAAAGCAATCAGGAGAACCACATGTCGAACACCACCACCCCCGATCAGGTCGATGTCCGAGGACCCCGATTCGTCGCCTGGATCACCACCGTCGTGCTGGTCGCCACGCTGCTCATCTCAGGTAAGAGCCCGCTGGCCGCCGCGATCATTCTCGGCGTGCAGGCAGTCGTCTTCGCGATCGGCGCCGCGGCCGGTCCGCGCCGGCATCCCTACGGGCTGATTTTCGCCAAAGTTGTTGCGCCGCGGCTGAGCCCGGTCCGGGAGCGTGAGCCGGTAGCCCCGCTGAAATTCGCCCAGCTGGTCGGCCTCGTCTTCGCGGTGTTGGCCTTCGCCGGGTTTGCCTCCGGCGCTTTCCTGCTGGGCGTCGTCGCCACCGGCGCAGCGCTTGTCGCCTCATTCCTCAACGCGGCGTTCGGCATCTGCCTGGGCTGCCAACTCTACCCGCTCGTGGTGCGCCTGAAGCCGGCCCACGGCGGTACTTCCTAACACCGACGTCTTAACGACCGAAGTCCCAGCGATCGAAAGGATCCCCGCATGGCACGCTCCGACGTCCTGGTCTCCACTGACTGGGCCGAGAGCAATCTCGATGTCGACCACATCGTCTTCGTCGAGGTCGACGAAGACACCAAGGCTTACGACCATGGTCACATCGCCGGGGCGGTGAAGCTGGACTGGCGTACCGATCTGCAAGACCCCGTACGGCGTGACTTCGTCGACGCCGAGCAATTTTCCAAACTGCTGTCAGACCGCGGCATCGCCAACGACGACACTGTGATCCTCTACGGCGGCAATAACAACTGGTTCGCCGCCTACGCGTACTGGTACTTCAAGCTTTACGGCCACGAAGACGTCAAGTTGCTCGACGGTGGCCGGAAGAAGTGGGAACTCGATGGGCGGCAGCTGTCGAGCGAGACGGTCAACCGGCCCGCCACCAGTTACAGCGCCAAATCCGCCGACAACTCGATCCGGGCTTTCCGCGACGAGGTGCTTGCGGCGATCAACGCAAAGAACCTGGTCGACGTGCGCTCCCCCGACGAGTTCTCCGGCAAGATCCTCGCGCCGGCGCATCTGCCGCAGGAACAAAGCCAGCGGCCCGGTCACATCCCCGGGGCTATCAGCGTGCCATGGAGCAAGGCCGCGAACGACGACGGTACCTTCAAGTCCGACGACGACCTGGCCAAGCTGTACGCCGATGCCGGGCTGGACGGGTCGAAGGAAACCATCGCGTATTGCCGGATCGGCGAGCGGTCGTCACACACCTGGTTCGTCTTGCAGGAACTACTCGGACACGAAAACGTCAAGAACTACGACGGCAGTTGGACGGAATACGGCTCTCTCGTTGGAGCCCCGATCGAGTTGGGAAGCTGATATGTGCTCTGCGCCAAAGCAAGGACAGACTCTGCCGCCCAGCGTCGACCTGGACAAGGAAACGGTCATCACCGGCCGTGTGGTGGACGGCTCCGGACGGGCCGTCGGCGGTTCGTTCGTACGACTGCTCGACTCCTCGGGCGAATTCACCGCTGAGGTCGTCGCATCGGCCACCGGTGACTTCCGATTCTTCGCCGCACCCGGGTCTTGGACGCTGCGGGCGCTGTCTGCCGGGGGCAACGGCGACGCAACTGTGGAGCCGAAGGGCGCGGGAATCCACGAGGTCGACGTCAAAATTGCCTGACTGTTTCGCCGAACTAGACTTGTCGCCGTGGTGTTGTTCTTCGAGTTCCTGCTCGTCGCGGCCGTCGTCGTCATCGCCTGGTTCGCGTTGTACACGCTGTATCGGCTGATCACCGACGAATCGTGACGCACGCAGACGACGATGCAGAGTCCGTCCGTCCGCCCGGTTCCGCCGATCGTGCCGTGGCCGCGGCGGTCGAGCGCGCCAAGATAACCGCGGCTCGTAACATCCCGGTCTTCGACGATCTGCCCATCCCCGCGGACACCGCAAATCTGCGCGAAGGGGCCAACCTCAACGACGCCCTGCTCGCACTACTCCCGCTGGTCGGAGTGTGGCGGGGCGAAGGGGAGGGCCGCGGCGCCGACGGCGACTACCGGTTCGGGCAGCAGATTGTGGTCTCCCATGACGGTCGCGATTACCTGAACTGGGAGGCGAAGTCCTGGCGGGTCACCGATACCGGCGACTACCAGGGACCCGATTTACGTGAAACCGGTTTCTGGCGTTTTGTGGACGAACCCGACGACCCGACGGAGTCACAGTCCATCGAGTTGCTGCTTGCGCACTCCGCCGGTTACGTCGAGCTGTTCTACGGACGGCCGCTCAACCAGTCATCGTGGGAGTTGGCCACTGATGCCTTGGCGCGCAGCAGGTCGGGCGTGCTGGTCGGCGGAGCCAAGCGGCTCTACGGGATCGTCGACGGCGGCGACTTGGCCTATGTCGAAGAACGGGTGGACGCCGACGGCGGGTTGGTGCCGCATCTGTCCGCGCGGCTCTCCAGGTTCGTGGGCTAACGCGCGAAACCGACCAGCCCCGCATCGGTTGTCGCAGAGGGTATTTGGGCCCAGAACATGGGCAGCCCCCGAGCCGTAGTTCCAGTTTGGACGAACCGGAGGCTCGGGGGCCGGGTGACTGCGGGGAACTCGCCAGCGCGCGCAGGTGATTCCTCGCCTGGTGCAACTAGCGGACAGCCACCTCACATGTCCAATAAGCTATCAATTTCTCAGACCACCTCCTTCCCTGTGTACGGCCGACCGTACCCGCTGCGCGGCACGCAGACAACTGATTTCAGCGATCGCTCACGATAGCGGCGTCGACCAGTTCAGCGAGCTCCGCCGCCATCGGGGTGCGCGGCAGTGCCCGGCCGTCAAGGGTATGCACCCGGGCGGCCAGCGTCATGCTCGATACCAGCCAAACGCCTTGCGCAACAGATAGATCAGCGACACGTAGCGCGCGGTAGTCGCAGTCATAGCCCTTGGCGCGAGCAACGCCGAACAGTGCCTGCTGCGTGGTGCCCCGCAGGATCGGATACCAGGGCGGTGGAGTCAGCAGGCACACGCTGCTCCCGGCTCCGTCGCCACCGACGGCGATCACCACTGTCGAACGCGGGCCTTCCAAAACGTAGCCGTCCGAGCTAACGAAGATGACGTCGCCGGCGCCTTGCCGGTCGGCGTGCCGAAGAGCGGCCATGTTGACGGCGTAGGACAGCGTCTTGGCACCGGCCAACAGCCATGGCATCGCCTCGACGCCGGTCGACGGCAGCTCGCGGGGCAGGGTCACCGCGGCCACCCCGTCGCGGCGGGCTTCGGCGACCCGGCCGGCAACCGGGTTCACCGTCACGTAGGCGGTGGGCGCCGAGCCGCATTCCCGGCCGCGGCTGTAGACCAGCCGCATCGCACCCTCGTCGGCAGTACCGCTCGCCCACTGCCGCGCTGCGAGATCGATCGTGTGTCGCCAAGCCGACAAATCGGGCTCCGTCAGGTCAAGAAGTTTGGCCGAGTGGCTGAGCCGGCCGAGGTGTGCCTCCACCAAGCAGGCGCTACCGTCGCGAACCAGCAGTACTTCGAATACGCCATCGCCCCGCACCGCGGCGAGATCGTCGGCGAACAACAGCGGCGTCCCTGCCGGGTGGACCTCGCCGTCAAGCGTGACAATCACGCCAGGATGGCCTGTCATGGGCCAGAAGCCTAGTGGTGATCGCAAGTGCGGCGGAGCCGGATGCAGCGGGTCACCACAAAAAAGTCGAGCGCCGCGACCCGTAGAGTTGATGCGTGACTGCTGTTCCCGCCCCCGAAACCGGCCCGGATGCGGGCGCGATCTGGCACTACGGCGATCCGCTGGGCGAACAGCGGGCCGCTGAAACCGGCGCAGTGCTGATCAATCGGTCGCATCGCGGTGTGCTGACCCTGACCGGCGCCGACCGGCAGAGCTGGCTGCACAGCATCTCAACGCAGCACATCAGTGAACTGCCGGATGGCGCGAGCACGCACAACCTCAGCCTCGACGGGCAGGGCCGGGTCGAAGATCATTGGATTCAAACCGAACTCGGCGGCGTGACCTATCTCGACACCGAGACCTGGCGACGCGAGCCACTGCTGGACTATCTGCGCAAGATGGTGTTCTGGGCGCAGGTGACTCCCGCGTCGGCCGATCTGGCCGTGCTGTCGCTGCTGGGTCCGCAACTCAGCGAACGACCGGTGCTCGACGCGCTGGGACTGGACGCGTTGCCCACCGCGCTGGCTGCGACGCCGATGGTCGGTGGCGGTTTCGTGCGCCGGATGACCGAAGCACGGCGGGGCCAGGTCGAGTTGGACGTGCTGATCGACCGCCACGCCGCCGTGGAACTGCAGCAACGTTTGACGCTGGCCGGAGTGCGCCCGGCCGGGGTCTGGGCGTATGAAGCCCACCGGGTGGCGGCGGTCCGCCCACGGCTCGGCGTCGACACCGATGAGCGCACCATCCCACACGAAGTGGGTTGGATCGGCGGTCCGGGCCAGGGCGCCGTCCACCTCGACAAAGGCTGCTATCGCGGCCAGGAGACCGTTGCGCGGGTGCACAACCTGGGCAAGCCGCCGCGCATGCTGGCGCTGTTGCATCTCGACGGGTCGGTGGACCACCCAGCCACCGGCGATGCGGTGCTCGCCAACGGCCGCACGGTGGGCCGGCTTGGGACCGTGGTCGATCACGTGGATCTGGGACCGGTGGCCCTGGCGCTGATCAAGCGGGGGATACCGCCCGACACCGCTCTGAGCACGGGCGACGACGCCGAAGTGGCCGCGATGATCGATGTCGCATCGCTGCCGACGGTGGAAGGGTCCGGCGCGGGTCGGGTGGCCGTGGAGCGGTTGCGGGGAACAGTCCGATGACCGTCTCGAAATGGTGCGGGGCGCAACAGCACGCAACCACCGGGCACGGTAGACTGTCAACAGGACAATAAAGACACAACGATCGGAGCCGCCTACTTGTTAGGCCGCTCCGTTATTGCGCGAGGGGGCTCCCCATGGGCCGCGGCCGGGCGAAGGCGAAGCAGACCAAGGTTGCTCGAGAACTCAAATACAGCTCACCGCAGACCGATTTCGATCGGCTTCGGCAGGAGTTGTCCGGGTCGGCCGATGACGGTGCCGACCAATCGGAGGGCGAGGATCCCTGGAGCGACGATCGTCACTAGCGGCGTTCTCAGCGCTAGTGACGATCGAGCCGAAATCTAGAACCTTGGATGCTGCCCGACGAGCTTTGCTCGCGGGCCTGCTTTTTGGCCCTTGTTGACTGCACCAAGCACCCAGCAGTTGAGATGCCGAGCGGTCAGAATCGCCAGCGCGCGGTCGGTGTCTTCCGGTGCCACCACGGCGATCATGCCGACGCCCATGTTGAAGGTCTTTTCCATTTCAGCGCGGGAGACCCGGCCACGCTGCGCGATCATCGCGAAGATCGGTGCCGGCGTCCAGGTGCCTCGGTCCACCTCGGCCACTAACCCGTTCGGGACGACGCGTTCCAGATTGCCGGCCAGCCCGCCGCCGGTGACATGGCAGAAGGTCCGAACCTGGGTTTCGGCGGCCAGCGCAAGGCAGTCCTTGGCGTAGATGATCGTCGGCTCCAGCAGCTCTTCGCCGAGCGTGCGGCCGAACTCCTCGACATAGCCGGCCAGATTCCCTCGGTCGATCTCCAACAGCACCTTGCGGGCCAGCGAGTATCCGTTGGAGTGCAGCCCCGACGAGCCCATCGCGATGATGACGTCGCCGGGTTTGACCCGTTCGGGCCCGAGCACGTCATCAGCTTCGACCACGCCGACGCCGGTAGCTGAGATGTCGTAGTGATCCGGCTCGATCAGACCGGGGTGCTCGGCGGTTTCGCCGCCCAAGAGCGCACACCCCGCGCGTATGCAACCTTCGGCAATGCCGCCGACGATCGCGTTGAGCCGCTCCGGCACGATGCGGCCAAGGGCGATGTAGTCCAGCAGAAACAGCGGCTCGGCGCCACATACCACCAGGTCGTCGACCACCATCGCCACCAGGTCGAGGCCGACGGTGTCGTGCTTGTCCATCGCTTGGGCCACCGCCAGCTTGGTGCCGACCCCGTCGCTGGATGCAGCCAGCAAGGGCTCGCGGTAATCGCTGCGCAGCGCGAAGAGTCCGGCAAACCCGCCCAATTTGCTGCGCACCTCGGGTCGGGTGGCCTTGGACGCGAGCGGCTTGAACAATTCGACGGCGCGGTCCCCGGCCTCAATGTCCACTCCGGCCGATGCATAGGTAGCGCCCGGGGCAGCCGGGTCTTTTCCGCGGTCGGTCATCGCGCTAAAGGCTACAGTTCGACGCTCAGCACGGGTATTCCCCACTCCTGCGACGACACTGCGCCGTCAGGGATGGCGTAGCACTTCGGCTTGCTCCGCCTCCGCCGATATGTCGTGAATCGCAATATCGTCACGCGCCGCATTGGCCAGCATCTGCTCGATGACGTTTTTGCCCAGCGCGGTCTCGCTCGGCAGCTCGATCGGATACTTACCGTCGAAGCAGGCGGAGCACAGCCGCGACGTGGGTTGCTCGGTGGCAGCGATCAGGCCCCGCAGCGAGATGTATCCCAACGTGTCGGCGTTGATGGCATGCCGTACCGCCTCGAGCATCTCGTCTTCGTCTTGGACGGCGTTGGCGATCAACTCGGCTGGCGACGGGAAGTCGATGCCGTAGAAGCAGGGCCACTTCACCGGCGGCGACGCGATCCGCACGTGGACTTCGACGGCGCCGGCCTCCCGCAGCATCCTGACCAGGGCACGCTGGGTATTGCCCCGCACGATCGAGTCGTCGACGACGATGAGCCGCTTACCGCGGATGACTTCCTTGAGCGGGTTGAGCTTCAACCGGATGCCGAGCTGCCGAATGGTCTGCGACGGCTGAATGAATGTGCGCCCAACGTAGGCGTTCTTCATCAGGCCTTGGCCGTAAGGGATGCCGGCCTCCTGCGCATAGCCGACCGCGGCCGGAGTGCCGGATTCCGGTACACCGATCACCAGATCGGCGTCGATCGGGCATTCACGGGCCAGTCGTCGACCGATCTCAAGCCGGGCCCCATGTACCGACCTGCCCGCGATAATGCTGTCCGGTCGCGCCAGGTAGACGTATTCGAAGATGCACGCTTTGGGTTCGGGGTTGGCGAAGCGGGCCGACCGGACACCGTCGGCATCGATCGCCAACAGCTCACCCGGCTCGATGTCGCGGACGAACGAGGCGCCGACGATGTCCAGAGCGGCGGTCTCCGAGGCGACCACCCAACCGCGGTCCAGCCGTCCCAGTGACAATGGCCGGACGCCGTGGGGATCGCGCGCGGCGTACAAAGTGTTTTCGTCCATGAAGGTCAGGCAGAACGCGCCACGCACCGTCGGCAGCAGTTGCAACGCCGACTGTTCCAAGCTGGAATCGGCCGCGCCGTGCGCCAACAATGCGCCCAGCACGTCGGAGTCGGTGTTGGCCGCGCCCGGAACTCTGCTATTGATCAGTCCGGCGGCTCGGGCACGGGTGACCAGATCAGCGCTGTTGACCAGATTGCCGTTGTGCCCCAACGCGACTCCGGTGCCGGCCGCGGTGTTGCGGAAGACCGGTTGGGCGTTCTCCCACGTGGGCTGGCCGCTGGTGGAATACCGGCAGTGTCCAACGGCGACGTGACCATCCATCGCCGCCAGAGTCTGCTCATCGAAGACTTGGCTGACCAGGCCGAGATCCTTGAAGACCAACACCTGCGACCCGTCTCCGACCGCGATGCCGGCGGCCTCCTGGCCGCGGTGCTGCAGCGCGTACAGGCCGTAGTAGGTCATTTTGGCGACATCTTCGCCGGGGGCCCATACGCCGAATACCCCGCATTCTTCGCCGGGCGGATTCTCGTCAGGCTCTGGTTGCTGAACGGTCACGGTGCGGCGACTCCCTGGGGGGCTGATGGTGACGTAAGAGAGTCTACGGAAGCGACCGCCTAGTCACCCAATTGACCGGGCGTGTTGCCGCATCCGGATGGCAGTTTTGTCAGGTTTTCGCTGGTCCTGACACATTAGTCACATCTGTCACTTCTGCTATGAGCGAACGGATGTGACGCCGGCGTCGTCGAGCACTTGATAGGCGGCGTTGTAGCCGGGGGTGAAGGTGCTGGCGGGCCCGCCGTGACCCGGTTCGGTCCCATCAAATCTGGATGTAGCACGCTAACCTCGATCTCGTCGCGGAGGTTGCGGGAGCCGCGCTGGCAGCGGCTATGGTAACCGCCGTGCAGAAGTGGGGCGACGACAGCTGCACCGGCGACCTAGGTGAAATCGTGGCTGCCAGTGTGGATTCGGTACGTTCTGGGCTTGCGCCGTTGGCCTAACCGGCCAACCGCACCAGCGGTAGCCAGGTCTGAATCTCGCCGGCCCGCGAGCCGGACAGCTGCACCGCCCCGGCGGCGCTCGCCGCTGTCAACTGCAGCAGCCCGGTGACCAGCAGCAGCCAGGTTCGGGGATCGGTCTCGACCACATTGGGCGGTGTGCCTCGGGTATGCCTCGGCCCAGAAATACACTGCACCGCGACGAACGGCGGAATTCGGACCTCGACGCTGGCGCCGGGTGCTGCCGCCGCCAACGTGCGCGCGGTGAGCCGAACCGCGGCCGCCAGGTCCGCGCGACTCGGCGCCGGACGGGCGTCGTCGCGTAACCAGTCTTCGACAACGCGAACCGCGTCGCGGGTTTCTGTCGGGTCGGCTTTTTGGCGGGCGGCCATGCTCACCTGAAAAGCGCAGCCAGCACCCCTCCAGACGTGCTGCGCAACTCCGCCAGTGACACCGTGAACAGACCTTGAACCTCCACCACCGCCGAGCCTTGGTCGACGACGCCGATCCGACTGGCCGGCAGGCCGCGCGCCTCGCACATCGCGTTGAAGCGACTCTCTTCGGTGCGGGGCACCGCCACCAGCACCCGGCCCGCCGATTCGGAGAACAACGTGACAAACGGATTAGCGCCCTCGGGAAGCACGATGCGACAACCTGTTTCGCCGGCCAGTGCCGATTCCACTACCGCCTGCGCCAGACCGCCTTCGGACAAGTCGTGGGCCGCAGACACCAGCCCGTCACGGGAGGCCGCGCTCAGCACGTCGGCCAACAGCTGCTCGCGGGCCAGGTCTACCGCGGGCGGCAGACCGCCCAGATGGTCGGCGGTGACCTGCGCCCAGATCGAGCCGTCGAATTCGTCGCGGGTGTCGCCGAGCAGGATCAGCGTCTCACCCGGTTCGGAGCCCATCGCGGTCGGGATGCGCCTGGCGACATCATCGATGACGCCCAGCACGCCCACCACCGGAGTGGGCATGATCGCCGTCGTGCCGGTCTGGTTGTAGAAGCTGACGTTGCCACCGGTGACCGGAATGCCGAGTGCCACACAGCCGTCCGCCAAACCGCGGACAGCCTCCGAAAACTGCCACATCACGCCGGGATCCTCGGGCGATCCGAAGTTGAGGCAGTTTGTCACCGCGACCGGGGTCGCGCCGGTGACGGCGACGTTGCGGTACGCCTCGGCGAGCGCGAGTTGCGCGCCCGTGTACGGGTCGAGCAGCGTGTAGCGGCCCGACGCGTCGGTCGAGATCGCGACGCCGCGTCCGGTCGTCTCGTCGACGCGCAGCACGCCGCCGTCAGCGTGCTCGGCCAGCACAGTGTTGCCGCGTACGTAGCGGTCATATTGCTCGGTGATGTAGGAGCGGCTACACAGATGCGGACTACCCAGCAGCGCAAGCAAAGTCGCGCGCAACTCGTCCCCGCTTGCCGGGCGCCGCAAACCGGTGGAGCGGTCGGCGTTGAGCGCGTCCTGCGAGTCAGGACGAGCGACGGGGCGTTGATAGACCGGGCCTTCGTGGGCGACGGTCCGCGGCGGCACGTCGACGACCGTCTCGCCGTGCCAGGTGATCCGCAACCGGTCGCCTTCGGTGACCTCGCCGATCGTGGTGGCCAGCACCTCCCATTTGCGGCACACCGCCATGAACGCGTCCACGTTCTCCGGCGCCACCACCGCGCACATCCGCTCCTGCGATTCGCTGGACAAGATCTCGGCCGGCGTCATGTTCGCCGCGCGCAGCGGAACGGTGTCCAGATCGATATGCATGCCGCCGTCACCGGCGGATGCCAACTCCGAAGTCGCGCAAGATATTCCAGCGCCACCGAGATCCTGGATGCCGATCACCAGGCGGGCGGAATACAGCTCCAGGCAGCATTCGATGAGCACCTTCTCCATGAAGGGGTCGCCCACCTGAACCGAAGGCAGTTTCCTTCTGTTCCTACTGCCCTTGTCGCCTTCGCCCGACTCGTCGCCGCCGAAGGTATCCGACGCCAACACCGACACACCGCCGATGCCGTCGAGCCCGGTCCGCGCGCCGAACAGAATGATCTTGTTGCCCGCACCCGAGGCGAACGCGAGGTGCAGGTCTTCCTTCCGGAGCACGCCGACACACAGCGCGTTGACCAACGGGTTGCCGGCGTAGCAGGCGTCGAAGACGGTCTCGCCGCCGATGTTCGGCAGGCCCAGCGAGTTGCCATAGCCGCCGACGCCTCGTACGACACCATCCAGCACGCGGCGGGTGTCCGGCGCGTCCGCGGCGCCGAACCGCAGCTGGTCCATCACCGCGACCGGCCTAGCCCCCATGGCCATGATGTCGCGGACGATGCCGCCAACCCCGGTGGCCGCGCCCTGGTAAGGCTCGACGTAGGACGGGTGGTTGTGCGACTCGACTTTGAAGGTGACCGCCCAGCCGTCGCCGATGTCGACGACGCCGGCGTTCTCGCCGATGCCGGCCAGCATG
>Ga0302326_10006474_pt1 | contig 26279 bp, 15 predicted proteins | sample Palsa_T0_3_FD_202264 | JGI IMG/M metagenome (GOLD analysis project Ga0302326, IMG submission 202264) | Peat permafrost microbial communities from Stordalen Mire near Abisko, Sweden - Palsa_T0_3 | ecosystem: Environmental > Terrestrial > Soil > Palsa > Peat permafrost | place: Sweden: Abisko... | reverse complement strand
ATAGCCGGGTCGTCCGGATTTAAGCAAAAGAAATTTGTAGCGCCGATCCTTCGTAAGCCGGCGGACGACTCCTGTGGGCTGACCGGTGACATGGGAGACCGGAACCAGGAAGAAATCGCTGACATCATCGCTTCCAGCTTCGAGCGCCACAGTCCCCGCGGAATTGGAACTGGAGGGTATTTCGGCCACCGTGCCAAAACTGAGTTGGCGTGGTACTCCGTGTACCTGCCACGAGCCTGGCCAGAGGCGGATTTCCCCAGTGAGATACCGACCTCGAAGATATATAAAGAGAACGCGATCTCCTACCATCACTGCTGGAAAGCCTATCCCGAATCCCGCTGCGCCTAGCGCGTCGCCGGCTCCGGTTGCCACCGGGTTACCCCCATCCACTGGAAACGCGAACCACTCCGGCTTCCGGGCGTTTGTTGCCGGGGAGCTTGTTGTCATCAGGCAGAGAAGGTAGCGGCCGTCCGGTGTCCACGCAGCGCTACCAAAATACTCGGCGGGCATGCGTGCCCAAGCCGACAGTTCTCGCGGTTTGCCACCGCTCGAAGAAACCGTCATCAAGCGCGCGTCATCTTCAAAGTAAGCCATCTGGCGCCCGTCCGGGGAAAGGATTGGGCACACGTTCACTATCCGCCCGCCTTGAATCAGAACTCGCGAATCTCCACCCAGCGCGGAAATTACCTGGATCGTGCTTTTCCGGTTGTCCGCGGAGGTGGTGACATAAAGTATTCGCTTGCCATCAGGGAAAAACACGGGAAACGCGACAGACTCGCTGGCATGCGTCAACTGGATCGGGTCACCACCCCCCACTTGTTGCAGCCACAATTCATTCTTGCCGGAACGGTCTGAGATGTAGGCGACGAACCCGCCGTCGGGCGAGATTGCGGGATGGCTGTAGGAGTGACCGTCGTAGGGCGACACTCGCACCAGCTCCGGAACTTTCGATTGAGAAGCGCCGGTTCTGAAATAATTCCAGGCCAAGGCGCCGGCCGCGATCAGCAGGGAGGCGATCGCAACCGTCGGCCACAACCAGCGGCGCACTCCCGACTGAGCAGCCTCAACGGGACGCACCAGCTTCCCCGATTCGGATTCGTCGCGCAGTTCATCGAGCGCCAGCTTCACATCCGCCATACTCTGGCTGCGCCGGTTCACGTCCTTCCGCAGGCACCGCACGATCAGCCGCTCCAGGTCGGGCGGCGTGTTGGAAGAAATTTCGCTGGGCGGCTGAGGGTCCTTCTCCATCAATGCGGCCAGCGTGGAAACTCGCGACTCGCCGCGAAACGCGCGCTGTCCGGTGATCATTTCGTAGAGTACGGCACCGAACGAGAAGATGTCGCTGCGTGCATCCACCGGTTTGCCGTCGGCTTGCTCCGGCGACATGTAGGGTACACTCCCGACGATCATGCCTTCCTCGGTGATCGGTTGCTCCATCACGAGCGTGCGAGTCCCCTCGTCGGCTTCCAACGTGACCGCTACGGCGGGTGTCGACAATTTCGCCAAGCCGAAGTCCAGCACCTTCACGCGACCGTGCGGGTCCACCATGATGTTGGCGGGCTTGAGATCACGGTGCACGATCCCTGCGGCGTGTGCGGAGGTAAGCGCGTCCGCAACCTGCGCGGCGATTCGTAGGGCTTCGGTGAGCCGCATGCCTTTCGCCGGGATCAGTTCGTTCAGCGGTTTGCCCGCCACCAGTTCCATGACGATGAAGGTTTGTCCGTTCTGCTCGCCAACCTCGTGAATGGTGATGATGTTGGGATGGTTCAGCGCCGAAGCTGCCTTGGCCTCCTGGATGAATCGGGCACGGCGGCCGGCATCCCCTAGACGCGCTTCGGCCAGCAGTTTGATGGCGACCAGGCGTTCCAAGCGCGCGTCCCGAGCCTTGAAGACCCGGCCCATGCCGCCTTCACCGATCTTTTCGAGCAGGGAGAAATGTCCCAGCTCGTAGTTATCCATATCGTTCTATTTTAGTCCCGAGCGCCTCGGTTTGAGTTGGTAGTGCCCGTCCGATTGCGACTGCCAGCCTTTGTCCAAGCCCGCGTCTTGAGGAAGTTCCGAGCGTTCACACGTGTGTGAGTGGGCCGTGCGATGTATAGTAGGGATCGGCGGGTGATGTGCTTGACGGGCACGAAGCGTGGAAGATTGGGTTCGTTTTGAAAAACGCGGGATGCCAGGCGTCCGGTTGTGGGATTGGGTTCGTTCCTTCACTTTTTGTTGTGGCGGCTGAGGCAGTTGCATGGAGCCGCCCGCTTCATCTGAGTGTAGCGCGGCAGTTGTGAGAGGTACGGTCGCGACCAACGGGTGCGCGTGGGAAGGCGCAAGCAGCGTCCGATGGGCAGCCACCTTTCTCGTAACGGATAGTCGGGTTGCGGCGGCCCGGAGGGGTCAAGGGCGGCTTTCCGGCGCGAGCGAACCCTTGACGGCGAGGACCGCCACTTAAGCTGTGACTGGAGAAAAGGGGACTGGCTGGCTTGCCTTGCCGCCGTTTTGCGCAAGCGTGACGGCGCGTGCGCTAAAGGTCGCAGGCCATCGGGAACTCCGTTGAAGACGCTGGTCCTTGCCCGCGGAGTTGGCAGGCGAAAGCACCTGCCCCACGTGGTAACGATTAGAACGCGTGCACGGAGTGGATGCCGTTGGCTTGCAACACCACTTGCATCTTCTCGAGCGCGGATTTGTGAATCTGGGAGACGCGGCTTTCGTTGATTCCGAGAATCCCGCCGATTTCCTTCATGGTCATCTCATTGGTGTAGTACAAGAAGACCACTTTCTGGTAACGTTCCGGGAGGGTTTTCATGGCCACGCCTAGAACGGAGCGCATTTGTTCGTGGGAGCACATGTTATCGGGCTGGGTTTCGGGCTTGCTGGGAAAATCGGGGGCGGGAAGGTCATCATGTTCGGGAGCGCGCGAGGAAGCCGAGATCAGGCCGACGCTGCGCAGATCCACCATCATCTGGCGCCAGCGTTCCACGTCCACGCCCAGTTTGAGAGCGATTTCAGATTCGGTGGGGGTGCGCTGGAGTGTGGCTTGCAGTTCGCGGGTAGCGGCTTCCACCTGTTTGTGGCGGCGGCGCAAATCTCTGGAGGCCCAATCGAGCTGCCGGAGGCTATCCAGAATGGCGCCTTTGATGCGGTGCTTGGCATAACTGGAGAAGGCCACTTGTTTTTCGGGATTGAACTTGCTGGCCGCATCGAAAAGTCCGAGGACGCCGGCGTGAATCAGATCGTCGAGATCGACGTGCACCGGCAGATTCTCGTGCACGCGAATCGCGATGGCTTTCACCAGCGGAAGATGCTCGATCACGATGCGGTCCCGCCTGGCAATCTTGGCAGCCTGGCTGGTTTGTGCGGTCTTGGCTTTCATTGAAGTCTGATTCCCCTTCCCCTTCGGCTTAAGTGCTTCTCTGATCCCGACGCCTCTCTAGGTGCAAGCCAGCGGCCAGACGCCGGCTTAGGGAAAATTGCTGCAGCTCGCTGAGACGTTTCCTCGAACCGCGTACAGGATCGTCCTCAGTCTCAATAGGATGGACCTCAGGTCCGGTTGGAGGTACCGCGTAGTGTATCGAAAGTACTAAAGTCCGGCTAAGCGATGGAAATCTCGTAATGGAACTAATAGCCCATCTCGCGGATACCGAATCGGTATCCATGTTTCAAAATGGAACACGCGCCATTCGTACTCCTGATACACATATCGGGCCGGACCAGTGGAAGCGTGAGGGACTAAGGCTTTCTCAATGTGTGGAGGTATGTCCTGGTGGCCAGGCCTGCCAGAAATATCCAAACCACCAGCCGGAACTTGCCATCCAGGGTGAAAGCGGCCGCCAGGGCGATTAAGGCGTAGCAGGCCAGCGCCATATAAACCTTTGGCCCGGTTTTGCCGGAATCGGGTTCGGGATGATCCGCTGGTGGCAAGCTTATCTCTTTAGGAGGGCGGTTTGGTGTACTTAAATCGGGAATGAGTATCCTGTCACCACATTTGCCGAACTCACAGCGTACCGCAAAAGGTATAATCTTTTGGTACTCAATCCAGGTTGTTGGAATTGGAGGCTGACATGGCGGAAGAGACTCCCGGCGCGGCAAGCGGTATCTTTGGCATGTTCAATGCATTCGTGGACCCCGCAGGCTTGGCGAAAGCGGCGAAAGCCAAGTTGTTCTGGCTATGGCCGACGATCGTGGTAAGCATCATCTTCATTGTGTTCGGCTATCTCATGTTGCCCTATACGCTGCAACTGAGTGAGGCCAGGCTGGCGCAGCAGAACGTCCCTGCGGCGGGGCTGGAAAACGCCAGGAACATGGCACACACCATCACTCAGGTTTTCGTGTATGTGATTCCGGTTTTTATCATCCTGTTCACCATGCTGGGCGCCTGGCTGGTGGGCGTTACCGGTTCCGTGGTGGGCCTTCGGGCGAAATTCCGCGACATCTTTTCCATCATGATGGCCTGCTCGCTGATCGGCTCGCTACAATACATCGCAACTTATATCGTGCTGCGCTCCAAGGGCGATGAGATTACATCTCAGGAGCAAATGACCCCGGCTTTCGGGCTGGACATCTTCATCCCCGCGCACGGGGCTCTGCTGGCGATCCTGAACTTCTTTTCGATTTTCCAGATCTGGAGCATGGTGATCCTGGCGCTGGCGCTAGCCGCATTAACCGGTTCCACTAAAGGTAAGGCCTTCGCGGCCATTACACCCGCATGGCTGATTCCGCTGATCTTCCGAATCATCGGATCGCTGTTCGGGGGCGGCGGTAGCCAGTAATAGGCTGGTCCTACGCTTCCTCAGCCTGGATGGGCTTTTTGTGCTTCGGCTTCTTCCTTAAGTTCTTTGGAACCATGACCTTGGGCGACGGGACCGTCCCCACCCGCTCGCGCGCCAGGGCTCGAATTTCTTTTTTAGCGCTATAGCGCTTCGGCTTACGCATGGATTCTACAAACAGGTTACGATATAGTATTGAGTTCCCGGAACTAACTCTTGCGGGTTGCCCTTCTCCAGATTAATCCCACGGCCGGCGATATTGCCGGGAACGCCTCACTCATCATTCGCGGCGCCAGGCAGGTGCAGGATCAGGGCGTGGATCTTATAGTTACGCCGGAGCTGGCGTTGATGGGCTATCTGCCGCGCGATCTGCTGATGAACCAGGGATTCGTGCGCCGCAGTTGCCAGGCGCTGCGCGAGATCGCTGCGGAACTGGCGTCGGCGCCGCCGCTGCTGGCCGGAGTGGCCACTCCGAATCCATCTGAAATGGGACGGCCGCTATTCAACAGCGCCGTGCTGCTGAAGGATGGCGAAGTGGGTCCGGTGTTTCACAAAACCTTGCTGCCCACTTACGATGTGTTCGATGAAGACCGCTATTTCGAACCGGCCGCCGGTCCGCAGATTCTGGATCTGAACGGCCGGCGGCTGGGCATCAGCATCTGTGAAGACGTTTGGAACGATCAGGATTTCTGGCAGCGGCGGCGCTATCATCAGGACCCCATCCAGATGCTGGCCGAATCGGGCGCCGAGGCCATCATCAATCTCTCGTCATCGCCATTCATCGTGGGCAAACAGATTCTGCGGGAGCGCATGCTCAGCCACATGGCGCAGAAATACAGCCTGCCGGTGGCCTATGTGAACCAGGTGGGCGGCAACGACGATCTCATTTTCGACGGGCGAAGCTCGGCGTTCGATCGCGAGGGCCGTCTGCTGGCGCGCGCCAAAGGTTTTCGGGAAGACGTACTCATCGTGGATCTGGCACTGGGAGCAGACCAGGGACATGAAACACAAAACTCAGGAAGGGTGGCCGAAGACGATTTCGAAACGGAAGCCGAGATCTGGCACGCGTTAGTGCTGGGGGTTCGCGATTACGTTTCCAAGACCCGCTTCTCGAAGGTCTTGCTGGGACTTTCCGGCGGCATCGATTCAGCGCTTACCGCAGCCATCGCGGCCGAAGCCGTGGGCCCGGAGAATGTCTTAGGCGTGCTGATGCCTTCGCATTATTCCAGCGGCGGCAGCGTGGACGATTCGGTTGCGCTGGCGCGCAATCTCGGCATCCAGACCCTGACTCTACCGATCAGTGACATCATGCAGACTTACGACGGCGTGCTGGCCGCTGCATTTCAGGGCCGCGCCTCCGATGTCACCGAAGAGAACATCCAATCGCGTATCCGCGGCAATTTGCTGATGGCGCTCTCCAACAAGTTTGGATCGCTGCTGCTGACCACCGGCAACAAATCGGAAATCTCGGTGGGATACTGCACTCTCTATGGCGATATGAACGGAGGTCTGGCGGTAATCGCGGACTTGCCGAAGATGATGGTGTACCGGGTGTCGCGGTGGCGCAACCGGGTGAAACCGGATATCCCCGAGAGTATTCTGACCAAGGCGCCATCGGCGGAATTGCGGCCCGATCAGAAGGATCAGGACAGCCTGCCGCCTTACGATTTGCTGGATCAGATTCTGGAACTGCATATTGAACAGTGCCAGTCCGCCGAAGATATCATCGCCGGCGGTTATGATCGGGATACGGTTCGCCGGGTGCTCAAGCTGGTGCGAATCGCGGAGTTCAAAAGAAAGCAGGCGGCGCCGGTGCTGAAAGTGACTTCACGCGCATTCGGTACCGGATGGCGCATGCCTATTGTTCGACAGGAATAAATACATATGAATATTTCAATTATCGGATTGGGAAAATTGGGTTCGCCCATGCAGGCCGTGATGGCGCACAAAGGGCACAAAGTGGTGGGCGTGGATTTGAATCCGGCCACCGTGAACGCCATCAATGCGGGAAAAGCGCCGGTGAAAGAGCCGCGCCTGCAGGAAATGATGGATGGCAGCCGCGAGCGGATCTCGGCTACGCACAGTTATGAAGAGGCCATCCTCGGGACGGACATCACCATGATCATGGTTCCCACGCCATCCGGGTCCGACGGACGCTTCTCCATGAAGTACGTGATGGAGGCCGCGGAAAAAATCGGGGCCGTCCTGAAAAAAAAGGCGAAATGGCATTTAGTGGTGCTTTCCAGCACCGTGATGCCGGGATCCACCGGCGGGACTCTTTTGCCGGCACTGGAAGACATCACCGGGAAAACCTGCGGTCCCGATTTCGGCCTGTGCTACAACCCCGAGTTCATTGCGCTGGGCAACGTGGTGAACGATATGCTGAAACCCGACATGATCCTGATTGGCGAATCGGACCCTCGCTCGGGCGCGATTCTGGAAGAGTTCTATCAGGGCGTGTGCGAAAGCAATCCGCGCATCCGGCGCATGAATTTCGTGAACGCGGAATTGACGAAACTATCCGTCAATACTTTCGTCACTACGCGGATTTCCTACGCCAACATGCTGGCGCAGGTTTGCGAAACGCTGCCGGGCGCGGATGTGGACGTGGTGACCGCGGCCATCGGCTGCGACACACGCATCGGGTCGAAGTACCTGAAAGGCGCACTGGGATACGGCGGCCCATGTTTCCCGCGCGATAACGTGGCTTTTTCCGCGCTGGCGCGCGCCAACGGAGCTCCAGCGTTGTTGGCGGAAGCCACCGACCAGCTCAACCGCCAGCAAGTGCCGCGGTTAGGCGCGATGATCCTGGCGAAGCTGCCGGCGGGCGGCACGGCGGGAGTATTGGGGCTATCCTACAAGCCGGATACGGGCGTTATTGAAGAATCGCAGGGTGTTGCGCTGGCCAAGTACCTTTTGCAATCCGGCGCGAAGCTGGTGGTCTACGATCCGGAAGCGATGGAGCATGCTCGCGAGCAGTTGCAAGGCCAGGTGACGTTTGCGGCGAGCCCATCGGAATGCGCCCGCCAGGCCGATGTGTTGGCGATCACCACGCCTTGGCCCGAGTTCAAGAAATTGACTCCGCAAGATTTTAAGCGTTCGGCCGGTAAGCCGGTGGTACTGGATTGCTGGCGTGTTCTTGCGCGCGAGAAGTTCGAGAGTGTAGTGGACTATCTGACCTTAGGCTATGGGGCGCCGCAGGCCGCCCGCGTTCCGCAGGCAATGGCGGCAGAAGGCGATTAGAATTGTAGTGCACGCTCCGGTAGCGTCGTCACGCTCCCTTGCGGTCGCGGTTCGGAACGATGTGCCCAGAATTACCAGTCGTGAGCATTCAGCCGGGTGTATGCATCCTGCTTCCCGTCCTCAACGAGCGAGCGAATATCGCTGAGTTGCTGGACCGCATCGAAAAAGTTCTGGCGGGCGTCCCATGCAGCGTATGCATTGTCGACGATGGCAGCCAAGACGGGACCGTGGAATACCTGGCAACGCGAGCGGCACTGCCTCAAAGCAATCTGCACCTAATCCGGCGCGTGAAAAATACGCGAGGCTCGGTGCGGGGCAGCGCCTTGCATCAGTCACTACTCTGGGGATTAGCTAACACAACTCACAGCGTTTTTGTGGAAATGGACGGCGATTTGTCGCATCGCCCGGAGGAGCTCCCGGAAGGCGCCGGCCGGATCATGCGGGGCGAATGCGACCTGGCGATTGCGTCCAAATATGTTCCGGGCAGCCAGGTGACCAACCGTCCCTGGGGCCGTTTGATGGTGAGCCGCGTGTGTAGTTTTGCGGTGGGCGCCGTAATCAGCCCGCGTATCCACGACTATAGCAACGGCTACCGATTCTATTCCAAGGCTGCCGCAGAAATGGTTGCCGATCACGAGATCCGCTATGCCAGCCCCATCTACCTTACCGAGGTGCTGGCCCTCTGGCTTCGCCAAGGCGTTCGCATCGCGGAGTTCCAGACCATTTACGTGGGCCGCAATGAGGGCGTGTCCAAACTTCGCTTCCTGGACCTGTTCAAGGCCGTTCTAGCGATCTTCGAGGTGAGTTTTCGATACCATGTCACCGGATTCAAGCGCGTGGGACGAGAGGCGTCGCGAGCCGCGGCGAAGGTAGCTACAGCGGGCGCTTCCGGCAAGGCCGTCCAACCCCCGCGGTAGGGCTAGTGCCTGAAAAGTGCGTTGAAGACAGCTTCGCTCCGTTGAAGACGTTGGTCCGTGATTGAGACAACGGCACCGACTCCCTGACGGTTGCGGCTCTGCAAGGGGGACCTCATTCCGAGCCGTGAGCGTAAGCGACCGGTGATTTGGTTTTTCAAGCGTCTTCATCACTCGCCTTTCAGACACTGCTAGGCTCCAGTGATTTCGACTCCGGTGTATACTTTCATTTAACGGGAACATCTGGGGAACGTGTGCGCGCTCTAATAACAGGTTCGGGCGGCTTGGTTGGTTCCGAGTGCGTTCGTTTACTTTCCGAACAGGATTGGGACGTGACCGGCATCGATAACGACATGCGCCGGCAGTTCTTTGGGCCGCAAGGTACAACCGCTTCCGTGGTGGAAGAACTGAAGCAATCCTTTCCGAAGTACCGGCACCTGCCCCTGGACATTCGGGACCGCCAGGGCATCCGCGACCTGTTGGAACGGGAACGGCCGGATTTTGTTATCCACGCCGCCGCTCAGCCCTCGCACGATAAGGCAGCACGCATTCCTTATGACGATTTCGACGTAAACGCCGTGGGAACCATGAACCTTCTGGTGGCTGCCCGCGACTTCTGTCCGGAATCCCCCTTCTGTTTTACCAGCACCAACAAAGTTTATGGCGACCGGCCGAACACGCTGCCGCTGATCGAGCAGCAAAAGCGTTACGACTACGCCGGCGGCCTGGATGGGATCGATGAATCGATGTCCATCGACGGCTGCCTGCACTCCCTCTTCGGGGCATCCAAAGTTGCCGCGGACATCATGTGCCAGGAGTTTGGGCGCTATTTCAACATGCCGGTTGGAATATTCCGCTGCGGCTGCCTCACCGGGCCTCAACAAGCCGCCGTGGAGCTGCACGGGTATCTGGCCTACATCATCATTTGCGCGGTTACCGGCCGTCCCTACACCATCTATGGCTTTAAAGGAAAGCAGGTGCGCGACCAGATCCACTGCCGCGACGTGGCGCGTTTGTTCCTGGAATTTTATCGGCGCCCCAAGATCGCCGAAGTCTACAACCTGGGTGGCGGCCGGGCGAATAGTTTGTCAATTCTAGAGACCATCGATTTGCTGGCCGGCATGGGCTTCGGTCTGCAATATCAGCAGCAGCTTGAGAACCGCATCGGCGACCACATTTGCTATATTTCCGATTTACGAAAGGTGCGGTCGCATTTCCCGGATTGGCACATGGAATACGACTTGCCAAGGATCGTGAACGAGATCGTGGAACGGCATCTGCACAGCACGAATGCGCAAATGGCTGGTATGCAGATGGGCGCAAACCAAGGCAAATGAAACTCTCCGTTGTAATGCCGGCGCGCAATGAAGAAGGCTGCCTGGAGGAAACCCTGGTTAGCCTGGCTCAGACATTACAGGCGCAACACATCCCATTTGAAATCATTGTGACCGACGACGGAAGTACCGATGAAACCGCGCTTAAGGCCAATCGCCTGGCCGTCAAGTATCCCGAGATCCGGCTGGTTACCAACACGGGCCGGCACGGGTTCGGCATGGCAGTCCGTGCCGGCTTGGACCATGTCACAGGCGAAGCGATTGCGGTGATGATGGCCGATGGGTCCGACAGCCCCGAGGACCTGGTGACCTACTATCGAAAACTTCTGGAAGGCTACGACTGCGTTTTTGGATCGCGATTTATTCGCGGCGGTTCTGTGTCGGGCTACCCCGCTCACAAACTCGTCCTGAATCGCATGGCCAACCGGTTCATCAAGATCATTTTCAGGATTCCCTATAACGACGTCACCAACGCATTCAAGATGTACCATCGGGATGTGATTGAAGGCATGCAGCCGTTAATTTCTCCGCAGTTCAACCTTACGGTGGAGATGCCGTTGAAAGCCATCGTCCGCGGCTATACTTATGCCGTCGTCCCCATTCATTGGACCACCCGGAAAGCCGGCGTCACAAAATTGAGGCTCAAGGAGATGGGCAGCCGGTACCTTTTCATCGTGATGTACCTGTGGCTGGAGAAACACCTGTCGCGGGGCGACTATCATCGCCCGGCCAGCCACGAACCTCGCCCGAAGACAGACCATATTCATGCCTAGCTCGGTTCTGGTAACAGGCGGAGCGGGCTTCGTCGGGTCTAATCTTGCGCTGGCGCTGAAACACCAATTTCCCGATCTTAAGCTGGTCGCGCTGGATAATCTGCATCGACGCGGTTCGGAGCTGAACCTGGCGCGGTTGGCCTCCGCGGGCATCCAGTTTGTTCACGGCGATATCCGTTCGCCGGAAGATTTGAACAATCTGCCCGAGACATTCGATTTAATCATCGAATGTTCAGCGGAACCGTCGGCGCAGGCCGGCTACAACGGCTCGCCGGAGTATCTGATCCAAACCAATCTGGTGGGCTGTTTTCATTGCCTGGAACTGGCGCGGCGGACGCGCGCGGATTTTATTTTCGTTTCCACCAGCCGTGTGTATCCCGTGGAGAAGCTCAAAGCGCTGTCTCTGAGGGAGGAAGAAACCAGATTTGTCTTGGATGACGTGCAACCGTTCCCTGGCGCCTCGGCGGCCGGAATCGGCGAGGACTTTCCTTTGGACGGAGCGCGGTCGCTCTACGGCATGACCAAGCTTTCCGGCGAACTGATGGTCACCGAGTACGCGACCGCTTATGGACTGCGCTGTATCATCAACCGCTGCGGAGTGATCGCCGGGCCTTGGCAAATGGGCAGAACCGATCAGGGCGTTGTGACTTATTGGATGGCCGCCCACTATTTTCGCCGCGAGTTGAGCTACATCGGTTTTGGGGGACGGGGCAAGCAGGTGCGCGATTTATTGCACGTTCAGGATCTTGCCGGGCTGATCGCCGATCAGGTGTCTCACACGGACCGGTATGCGGGAAAGCTGTTCAACTGCGGTGGAGGTTTGAGCGGCAGTTTATCGCTGCGGGAACTGACGTCGCTGTGCCGGCGGATCACAGGTAACACAGTTCCCATCGGAGAATGCGCCGAGACCCGGCCGGCCGACGTTCCGATCTACGTTACCGATCAGCACCGGTTGACGGAATTCAGCCGCTGGCGGCCATCCCGAACCCCGGAAGACATTTTGGCTGATACCTACCAATGGATACGCGAAAACGAAGCAGTATTGAAGCATCTCTCGCCAATGTGATACATTGCTGGACGGGTTTTCCGCTGACATTTTGAATTAGTTTGGGTCGCGCCCAATTCACTCAGGGCGCGGTCCGTGGACTGGTAGTAGTAATGAGTCGCGTCCTAAGCAGGCATTCACTCCGCGAAACGCTGACCACAGCGTGGACCTCGTTCGAACTCCCTTCCAGCGCGCCGGGCCCGGAAGCTCCGCAGATTCAGCGCCTGCAGAGGCCGGTGGCGGCATTTGGCTGCTTCATTGCATTGTTGGTGATCCTGGCGGCGTATTTCACGGATCGAAATGGAGACATGGATGAACTCACGTTCTACAACCCGAGTTATATGGTCTCTCATTTCGGGAAGTGGACCTATCCAGGCTACGCGCATCGCACCTATTTTGACGATCCGGTAATCACACATCCGCCCCTGCACGTCGGCCTGATCGGTTTACTGGGGCGCATCGGATTTACGTATTACTATGCCGAGGCTACGCCCACGGTGTTTTTCTTTCTTCTGGCAATTCTGGTGATTCTGCGCGGACGCTTTCCAGCGCCGGTAAAGTTGGGACTATTATTTTCGATCGGTTTCCTGATGCTTACCGGCGAAACCTTTGCGTTGTGTTTCGGGACCCGTCCGGAAGGTGAGTTACACGCCGCGTGGTTTGCCGGACTGCTTCTGTTGGAATCCGGCCGGCTGGAGGACTGGAATCATCCAAAGCTTTTCGCCGGCGCCTTCCTGCTGACGTGGGCTTCGGGCGTTCATTATTACGCCGCGCCTGCGTTCCTGGGCGTGCTGGTCTACATCGTGTGGGCACTCTGGGGACTGGGCTGGAAGCAGGGCTCGACGCGCATGTTTGCGTTGTGCGCCGGCGGTTGTCTTTTCGGTATACCGTACACCGCGTTCTATCTGGCGCCTTACTTCAAGAAGATTTGGACGGCCGTCCAAGCCAATCAAGGGAACCAGGGCGTTCTGGTGGCGGTGCGCACACATCTGGAATGGTATCGAAAATGGTCTCACCTGGATTACGTTCCGGCGCTTCTGAGAAAGCCCTTTGGGCTGGGGATTCCGCTGTTGGTATTCTCTACGGCGATCCTGTCGCCGGTTCGCGCCACTCGGGGATTGGCTCTGGCGGCGCTGCCGTTGCAACTCTTCATTTTCGGCTTGGCCTCGCATAAACTATCCGGCTACTTCATCCACGAAGTCGGGATCTTCGCCGCCGCGCTAGGCGTAGGAGGGATGGTACTGGCGGAACATTTGTGGCGCCGGGTGAAGATACGGGGGTTCCAGCAGTTATTTCTGCCGGCCGCGGCGTCGCTGATGGTTGTCTACCTGGTGGCCGGCAACCTGGCGTTGCGCGCAGCCATCGTTTCCGAGGAGCCGCATGTCCAGGAAGCGGATATCGCGCGCGCCGCATCGCGTACCATCCTGGGCCCGCATGCGCGGGTGGCCGGCCGCTTGGGAGCATGGTACTCCTCGGGAGCCGAATATTGGTGGGATATCGAGAGCGACATGCTGGGACCCGATCCCAAAAATCCAGCCACGTATTTTTCTAATTTCGATGCTGCCGCTGAATACGCGCACATGAGCGAAACCACCCAAAACTCCAGCATCAGCTCCTGGTACGCGAGCGGCATCCTGAAACTTCGCGGATTTTATTTTGGAGAAACCAACGAACAACTGCAGATTGTGCTGCTCAATACCACGCCCGCGCCGCACGTGATCGGATATGCGTCCAGGAACCACCAGCTTTACCGATTCGAAGAGCAACCGGACGGCGATTATGCTGTGCTATCGGCAGTGTGTCCCATGACTCCGGAACTCCGTGAAGATCGCTGGTGGGGCCGTTGGGACGGCACTTTCTCGTCCATGCTCCGCCTGCCGGAACGAAGTTCGGAGCCGGCCAGCGCTGTCCTTACGGTACTTGCACCCGTCACTCTTGCGGAACCGGCCGGATGGATGACGCGATCCTGCAAGAGCATTGGGAAAGTATCCGGCACTCTGCTGCTGGCGGATCGGGAAGGCTTAGTCGACGCATTGCGCCGGGAAGATACGCCCATGTCTTTCTTGCGCAACATGGAGGATCTGCCCGGCTACTCGAGTCAAGGCTTGAACCACGCAATGACACCGCCCGCCGGAACGGTCCGCTTGAATCAAATACTCTCGCTTTCGGCGATCCAACCGACGACAGCACAGGCCCGCATCGACCGCGTTCCACAACTCCGAATCACCACGCCGCCCACAGATGGCGCGTTCGCGGCGGCCATTCCGGTGACGCATCGTGAATCTGTGACGGCGCCTTGCTGGGTGCAACTCCGCTTAAAAGTCATATCCGGACGAATTGGCTTCGCTGCGTACAATGTTCGGGCAGGAATTCTGGCGCGCACCTCGGCTCCGATCCTGAAGAGCGTCCAGCCGATAGATGTTGTCCTGGCGGTGCCCGATCTTCGGGAGGCCACATCCATTGTCATCTTCAACGACGGCAATGTGCGCGCCCAAGTAGATGTGCTGGATGCCGCCGTCCTGACCACCGAATTACCGCGGCACCAGTAGCGCGGCGTCCAGGACCTCCACTTGGGAGCTGGTCGAAGTCTCGTTGGTGATAATGATCCCGGTCGCGCTACGGAAATCAGGAACGCGCAGGGCGATGGTCTGGGGATAGCGCGCAGCCCCAATGCCCAGCGTATGTGCCAATCCGTTACGCGAGTTGAATGCTTGAAAGCCAACCCGGCCGGATAACACCCGAAGCCGGAGCTGCACCCAGCACGGACCTTTGACGGACTTGGCATGATGCACCGGAATGTATCCACAGAAAGCTCCGGGGCTGGGTAACATCGTCAAGCGCCGCTGGGGGCCAGGGTCCATTTGAGCACCGTTCCAGGCCTCGATCCTGGAGAGATCGATCACATTGTCCAGACGAGCGGCATCGGCCGGCGGTATCTCTGACGGTGGCAGCCCAATCCCGATATAGCCGGGCATCTGATCCAGAGTCCTGTAGAAATGCATCGGCGCATCCTCGCGGCGTAATTTCTCCACCATCGCTTTCCGGTCGGCTAACAACACCGTTCCAGGTATCCGGGACAATGTCCGGCACGAACGGCTGATCCAATCCGCGGGAGCGGAGGCGATCTGCGGCGCGAGCACTGTTACCAGTACGCGCCCGGTGTCCGGCGAGGCGCTGGGGATTTCCAGAACGGTAAGAAACACATTCGGCCAGTATCGGTACCAACCCCACTTACTGAGGCCGGCCTCCTCCGACTGCGGACAGACGGCCGAGATCACCTGGTAACTACCCGCGGGATCCTGCTGGAAGCGGTAGAGCTGGTTGTTGCGGCTGGCGTATCCCACCAATTGCGCCGGCTCTGCGACGTTCAGCAACACCATGCGGAGTTGATCGTTGGTGTCTCCTAGATAGAAGCCGCGCAGTTTTAATGTTCCATCGGCGAACCAGCCCGTGACGGTGACCCCGTTCGGACCCACGCAAGACCCTGGGCAATCCACCAGCGCATCCAGGTTGGAGGCGTAAGTTCGTGGATCGTACCCCACGTATCCGAGCTGAATGTCCCCCTGAGTATCATAGAAATGTGCGGCGCCCGAAGCGTACCATTGGCCCCAGTCGGCGCCCACCCGCGCATTGGGTCCGAGAATCTCACGCGAAGCGGCGCGCGCTACTTCCGCCTCGTGAATCCGGGGCTCCATGGACAACGTGGCGGCTTTGAGCATCGGGCTTCCGGCCACCAGATGAGTGGCCAGCAGCACTGTCGCCAGCGGCAGGACACTCCATTGAACTGCCTTTGGAAGCCGCACCGAGAACCGGTCCAGTAGCACGAGCGCTCCAATGGCTACCGCTCCGGCAAACAGGGCCACTTCATGCACCAGATACTGACTCAATTTGTGCCATGCGAAAAAATACAAGAACACTTGCAGCGGTAGCGCCGCCAACGCCAGGCCGCGCGTCCACCGCACCGCCGCGAGAATCGCAGTGGAGTAGAGCATAAGCGGAACTCCCCACGACATGGCTTTCAGCACCAGCGCCATATGACTGCCCAGGCGAACCCACTCGGCGTACATATCGCGATGCCATTCGATGGACGCCCGCAGTGCTCCTTCTCCGGGAGTGACTCCCAACACGAACTGGATCGCCTTCCGGTAAGGCCACAAATAAAACACCGTGTAGGGAACTCCAAACAGGCATCCGCCCACTCCCAATGCAACCAGCGGCGGCAGAGCTCGTTTCCAACCCAGGCTCAGTACGGCCCACACCGCGTAAACCAGCACTCCCAGAAATGAGAAACCGGCGTAGTAGTGTGTGCCGGAGGCCCAGGTCAGCAGCAACGCGCCAGCCGCCAGGCTGCGCCAATTCCAGTTCTCCAAGCGTCCGGATTCCAGCAGCACCAATCCACAAAACCATGCGGCATGTACGTGGCCCTCCGGACGGGTTCCAAACAATTCCGTCCAGGGCATGGAATTGGCCGCCGCCATGAGATAGCCGATGGAGAACAACAATCCCAGCTTGACCACATCGGGAAACGCGCTGCGCACGATGCATACAATCGCCAGCAAAAACAGCAACACGGTGGGTGTTGCCTCGGCGTAATAAATGGTCAGGCCCAGGCGGGAGAACGTGCCGATCAAGAAGGTATGAATGGGCGGGTGCGTGATCACGGGCTGGTCAAAGAACCAGCCGGCCACGTAGGATGGAAACGTGAGCTTGCCGAAATGCGCCAGCATGTAGGGAGGATTCTGAAATCCCAACTCATCCACCCAGCCGCCCCGGTCGATGCCGTAGGCGGCGAACAGCACGAGAAACGCCACGAACCACGCAAAAAAGACCACCGATTTCCTGCTCGATGTTTCGTTGCCCAGATTGAAACGGGTCTGGCGAAGCAGACTGACATCGTCGGCCTCATCCGGCCGAGCCACTGGTGCGGTCCGAGACATTATCATCTAATCTACAGGAGCGCGCGCCGCATGTCTTCACCTTGATGCTGTGGTCCCCTTCGTGTAGAATCGCATTCGTACAATGCCCCTGGCTTACCTGCTCGCAATTCTGACCCTTCTGGCGTGCCTGGGCTATGGTCTTGGCCTTCGGAGACTCGCCGGGATTAGCGGAAACCTGGGCGATAGCGGAGTTTTGGGGTTGGTGTGCCTGGCTATTCTCGGCTGCGTGATCCATTTTTTTTCCGCGCTGACGATAACGGCTCAAATGGCCACGCTCGGGGCCGGGATCGCGCTGGCGGCGGTTTTTGGCCGCGATTTGATCCAGCTGAGCAAGCAGAATCCGGTAGCTATTTTTGTAGGCTTCTCGGCTTTTCTTCACCGGCAGGCTTTCACGTTCTATGACACCGGCTTGTACCATCTGCAAACATTCCTGTGGAACAGCCAGTTCCCCATTACGCCCGGCTTGGGCAACCTGCACGGAAGGCTGGCATTCAATTCGACACTTTTTGTGATTGCCCCGTTGGATGACCGGGCGGGCATCGGCTGGATCTCAAACCTGGTGCTGGTAGTGTTTGTTTTGATGTCGTGCTACGCGCGGATTTCCGAGGTGGCGCGGCAGAGCGCGGAGTTCTGGTTCCTAACTCTGACGACACTCATTCTGGCTCTTGCTCCGGCCGAACTGTCTTGGGCCGGAGTCTTAAATGGAGACGGGTTCGCGGCCATCCTGGTGGTTTACTGGTTCTCGGTTTTGCTCTCTTACCCGGCCCAGCCGCGGAGCAACCTGGTTTTGCTGTTGCTTACGGCCGCATTCGCGATCACGGTGAAGTTGAGCGCGGCGCCTCTGGTGATCCTGACGCTTTTCATGCTCTGGCTGGAGCGGAAAGCCGCGGATATTCGCCTGCTGGCGCCGATCGCGGTAGCCGGGGTCTTACTGGGCGTGTGGATATTAAGGGGAATGCTGCTTTCCGGATGCGCGGTGTATCCCGTTCCCCAAACATGCATCGCCAAACTTCCCTGGGCGGTTTCGCGCGCTCAGGCTGCCTACGAGTTGTTGGGGATTAAATCCTGGGCGCGCACACCGCACCGCATCGACTACGACAATGTTGTGGGCAATTGGGGCTGGCTGCAAGAATGGGTGGTCCGCAGCTTGGAGGATTGGAGCGCCCGGTTACTCGCGATTGGAGTGATCGCCGGATCCTTATGCCTGTGCCTGGGAATCCGGGTCAGCCGCTGGATGGCGGGCGCGGCCGCAGCCCTTTGCATCTGCCTGGCATATTGGTTCTCGAGCGCGCCCGACGTTCGATTCGGAAGCGGATATTTGGCCACCGCCGGAATTCTGGGCCTCAGCATCGCGTGCGCGGCTTACTTCGCGCACTTCAACAATTCCAACTTCGCGCAGCGGCTCACGCTTGAGGCGATTGCGGTGGGAATGCTGATCGGGGCCGCCGGCATCAAAAAATTCGGCAACACCTGGACCGTCAAAGACCCGCCGTCCTTCGTCAGCGTGACGGCTCCGAATGGTAAATCGATCTGGGTTCCGCAAGTGGTGGATCAATGCTGGGATCACCAGCTCCCCTGCACTCCATACTTCCATCCTGACGATTTGCCAAGAGTCCGCTGGAGATGACGGACCCATCGGCAAGTCCAAAGTATGCAGCGGAACACAGGAGCGTATTTCTTTTCGCTTGCTTTGTGGCTGCGCTGGTTTTGATCTCCGCGTATTGTACCGATCGAAACGGCGCGGTGGATGAGCCGGGGTTTCTGAACCCACCCTACATGCTGGCCCACTTCGGCCGTCTCACGTTTCCCGTTTTCCCATTCAACGGATTCTTCAATCTTCCCGTGATCACGCATCCGCCGGTTCACCTGCTGTGGATCGGATTATTGTGGCGTGCGGGTTTCACCCCGTATTACGCCGAAGCCACGCCTACCGTTCTGCTGATGTTGTTATCCATTGCGATTGTGGTGCGCAGCGCGTTTCCCGCCGCGGTGAAACTAGGCTGGCTGTTCTCCATCGGTTATCTGGCGGGGAGCGGCGACGGTTTGACTCTATGCTATGGATCGCGCCCGGAAGGCGAGATCCAGGCGGCCTGGATGTGCGGTCTGCTGTTGCTGGAGACGGGCCGGCTGGAGGCTTGGGATGGCGCGAAGCTTGCCGCCGGAGCGTTCTTCCTCACCTGGGCGTCGGGGACGCATTATTACGCGGGCCCGGCGGCGGCGGGAGTGGCGGTCTATTTGGTCTGGGCGATTTGGAAGCTGGGTTGGAAGGAAGCCAGACCGCGCGTGATCGCCATGTGCCTGGGCAGCGGCCTGTTCGTGCTCCCCTATCTGGCGCTCTACGTGATTCCTTATTTCCGGGAAATTTCCACCACCATTCGAAATACAGTGGGCCACGGCGGCGTTGCACTGTCAGTGGAAAGGCACCTGGCGCTTTACAAGAATTGGTCTCAGGAAACTTACCATCCGGCGTTGGTTCGCAAAGCCATGGCGCTGGGAATTCCTCTGCTGGTATTTTCGACGGCCATCCTGGCGGCCATCCGCTCCACGCGCGGTATCGCTCTGGCTGCATTGCCGCTGCAGCTCGGCGTCTTTCTGCTGGTGTGGCGCAAGATGCCCTACTACATTGTTCACGAGTCCGTCTTTTTCGCCGCCGCGGTTGCGATTGGGCTGCTGGTATTGAGCCATTATTTGTTGACGCGGTGGACCCCGAAGTTCGAGCGTGGATTCGCGCCCCTGGCCGCGATCGTACTCGCGATCTGCATCGCGAAGGGCAGCCCGATGTTGGCGGAAGCGCGTGTGACCGTTCTGCCAAGGGTGCATGAAATGGAGCTGGCGCATGCCGCGGGACAGCGCATGCTGGGACTTCACGCGCGAGTGGGCGGCCGCTGGTGGGCGTGGTACGCCTCCGGCGCCGGGCATTGGTTCGATGTCGAGCGCGACCTGCATCTCGGATTCCTGGAATTCGATCCCGCCACGTACATGCGGAATCTGGACGCTCTGGAAGTATGTCCGTCCATGGATGAACCCGGCCGGCCCAACAGTTGGTATGCCGACGGAACACTCCGGCTTCGCGGGTTCTATTTTGCACAAACGAACCCCACGCTGCGCTGCGTCCTGCTCAGCGCGCAAGGCATTACGCCACTCACCGGATACGCCGAGGTGAACGATCAGCTCTACCGTTTTGAGCAGAGCGACCCGGGCGATTACGAGGTTCTCTCGGCGGTCTGTCCAGCGGGCGGACCAGACTGGAGCGATCCGGGGAAGGGTGTGTTCTCTACCGTTCTCATGCTCCGCGATGGGCCGGAAGCCAAGCGCCGGCTGGTGACAGTGCTGGCGCCCAGGTCCTACATAACACCTCCCGGTCCGGCCGGCCGCTCTTGCCGCGAGGTTTCCAGGATTCGGGGGACGTTTTTCCTGGACGATTGGAAGGGTGTGGTGGATTGGTCGCGCAAGATCGATCCACCCATGCACTTCTACCGCAACATAGAAGACATGCCGGGTTACGCGGGAGTGGGCTTGCCGGCCAGCTCGGTGCTGCCGTCCGGCGTGAGCCCGGTGGACAATGTGGTTCTGGATCTTTCCAAGCTGGAAATTTCGCGAGGTGCACGATTGGAGCACGTCCCACAGGTGCGGCTCACCACCATCTCACTTCCCGGCGCTTTTTCAGCGAACCTGCCTATACCGAATCATGAAAGAGTTACTGGACCCTCCTGGATTGTGCTCACGCTCCGCGTCCGCAGCGGCCGGATGGGTTTCGGGGCCTTCGATCGATTCAAAGGCTTACTCGCAAAAACGCAAGCCATCAATCGGTCCGCGGAACCTCAAAAGGTGGCGCTCTTTGTACCCGATCTGAGCCATACCACCGATGTCATCCTGTTCAACGATGGAACGGGCCCCGCTGAAGTGGACATCTTCGAGGCTGCCGTGATGGCGCGGCCTTAGTTCCGGCGTGAACGAATATCGTCGATGCTATGATGGGCAAATGTTTGCGTCCGTATGCTTTCGAAACACTTAATGCGGACAGCGAAATGGTTGCGGTGGGATCCCGCTTATCTGGTTCTCGGACTTCTTCCATGGTTCGTATTGGCCGCCACTTCCGCCTGGATTTACAATCCACTGAGCGGCATTGACCACTGGATTTACTTCGGCTACTTTCTCAACTACCCGCGCTATGTCGCGGACTTATTCCCGGACCGTTATTACGGCAGCCGGCTCTCCTGGATTCTACCCGGATACCTGTTGCATCTGTTCCTGGATCCAAAGACCGCCCGCTATCTCTTGCATCTGAGCTTTTACTATACGGCTGTTCTTTCCTTATATGGCCTGTTGCGGAGAGCAGTTGGTTCCAGGACAGCTTTGCTCACGTCGGTCCTGTTCGGCACGCATTCATTTTTCCTTGGCGCAATCGGCTGGGACTATGTGGATGGCGCCGGAATAACCTACAATCTGCTGGCGCTGCTCTGTATCTCACAAGCCGCGGCGTCCATCCGTCCCCGTCTTTGGCTGTTGGCAGGCGGCGCCGCTGCCGCAGCCATGTTCTATTGCAACGCTTTTTTAGTAGTGTTTGTGCCGTTTCTTCCCGCGCTCTTCCTCTATCAAAAGCACCAGGGATTTAGCCGGGACACGCTGCGGGGCTTGCTTCGGTTCGCATTGTGGTTTACCTCCGGAGCACTGCTCGTCACTGTGCTTTTGGGAGCGGTGAATTACAAAGTTGGCGGCGGATTCTGGTTTTATGCTCCATCGCTTCGATTCGTGGAAGCCAGTTCTTCCAAACCGAACGAGTTCTTCACGCCAGGGTGGAATTGGGCGGCGACGGCATACTGGCTTGGCCTGCCGCTCATAACGGCGCTCGGAAGTATTTTTTGGTTGTTCCTGGGCGCATTCCGCCGGACGTTTGCGAAGCGCGATCTAAGATTATTCTTCATTCTGCAATTCCTGGGTTGCGCCGGGATCATGATAGCCTGGCACATTGCCGGCGGGCTTGGCCTGCAGGTATCTTACTATGCCAGCTATCTTTTGCCGTCCGCATTTCTCGCCATCGGGTGCATGCTCACGCTCCGTTTCGAAGGCTGGCCGGCCTGGACCTACTGGCTTTTCCTGGCGCTGGTTGCGTTCGCTTTTGTAGCCAGTCTCAAGCTCGCTCCCGCGGGAATCGCAACGCAGATGCATCAAATCGGATGGGTGCGAGTGTCGATCGGCGTCGGCCTTTGTTTCGCGCTCAGCGCTTTTTGGGGGAATCGCCGGCTGGTTTTGCTGTTAATTTTATCCGGGCTCTGGTGGTACCAGGCGGCGTTGCAACCATCCGATCCGAAGGATGCCGCGGAGACTCTGTCGCGAATCGCGGAAAGCGCGAAGCTGGTGGGCGAACACACCCATGAATATCCGTTGCGCTTCTGGTACGACGCCGGCGAGCCGTTCGGGCCGGAGTTCAATGCGATCAATTCCGCCTATCTCGGGCGTTGGGCGCCGGAGGCGATGGTAAGCCGGAATTTTCCCGCCATCGCGCCGGAAAGTTCTCTCCAGCCTGGCGTAGAGGGCGTGATTCTATCCGGCCGCGACGATGCGCTTCAGCAGGCCAACCGGTCGCTGAACGAAATTCATCTGCAGGCACGAACTTTTGGAACCGGAAGGATTGACCGCGCCGGCGTCCGGTATCAATTGCTCTTTTTTCGTGTGGAACCCTGGGGCACCGGGGGCCCAGAGGTTCCGCTGAAATTAGGCGAGACACCTGGCGCGGGGAAACAGCTTGCGTTATCGCCGGCATCGGATGCGGCGCCGTTCCCGGCGGAACGGTGGGTCTTATGCTGGTATCCGCCCACCGATGGACGGCTGGAAATCCGTCCCGATGGCGTGCATGTGGCCACGCATGCGGGACGCTTCAGCTACTCAGCCCAATATCCAGTGTTTACGGCCGTCAGATCCGGCTACTATCGTTTCGTTCTTCAGTATGAAGACCTCCAGGGAGGTCTCCAATTCGGGGGCTTGTCCGGCGATTCCTCGCACTGGGTTGTACCGGAGAGGGCGGCCCGAAGAAGGAGGGGAGGCGTTGGGACGATAACCGCTTACGCATCTCTCGCGGCTGGGGAACAGGTGGTTCTCACGGTATGTAATTTCATCCCGCAGGAGCCGGAGCATAGTTCCACATTTGTGATTCAATCTGTCCGGGCCTTCGCCACTTTCGATCCATAAGGCAACCAGAGTTGGCAGGCGGAAGCACCTGTCCCACATTTGCCGGGTTAGGTGGAGCGGATGAGTTGTTCGTAGATTTCTCCCATGCGATGCGCGGACGCTTGGATGGAGAAGCGCTCACGCAGGAACCTGGCGCCGGCCTGGCCCAGGCGCTTGCGCCGCGCGTCGTCTTCCAGCAGAGTCTGAAGCGCTGCGGCGAGTCCGGCGGCGTCGCCGGGCTCGAATAAGAGTCCGCGTTCGCCATTCCAAACCAATTCCGGAGTGCCGCCCACATTGGACGCCACTACCGGGCAGCCGCATGCCATCGCCTCCATCAGCGCATTGGACAGCGCTTCCGATAGCGAGGGAAGCACGAAGATATCCATTGCGCGCAGCCAGTCCGCTACCTGGTTGGTGGAAAGAGCAAAAACGCAATCCTGGCGAATGCCGAGCGATTCGGATTCCGACTGCAGGGATGGCAGCATGGGGCCATCGCCCACGATGGCCAATTTCATTCCTGCGCGGAGATGCCGGACGCGGGCGAATGCCTGGAGCAAAGTGGGCAAGCCTTTTTCGGGACGCAAGGCGCACACCACGCCGATTACGAAAGAATCGCGAGGCAGTTCGGCCGGCCGGGGCGTAGAGAGAGCGCGAAACGTTTCCAGATCGATGCCGTTGTAACAAAGCTGAATCTGGCGCGGGGGTACATGCTCATCCCGCTCCAGGTGGCGGCGTACGAAATCGCAATTGACCACGATGGCGTCCGCCAGATGGTCCGTCATATGGAGCAACCGGCGATAGCCGCGCGGGATCAGGTCGCGATGGGAGCGTTGGCTGGATACCATGGCCGCTGAAGTAAGGAACCGCCCCGCTGGGACAGCGAAAACGGCGGAGGGATAGTCGAAGCTGTGGATCAGACGGATTTTGTGGCGGCGCACATAGCGAGCCAGTTGAAATGCACCCGGCACCGCGCCTGGCGAGAGGAAAGAATAGACGGGGAAATGGGCCACCGGGACACCCGCGTCTTCGAGTTCGCGGCGGCCCGAGCCTTCCGGATGGAAGCATCCGGCGTGCGGCTGGAATCGCGAACGATCGAGGGCTTTTGCGACTTCCCGCAATTGCCGTTCGCTGCCGCCCGCTTCGAGCGCGCGAGCCATCAGCAGAACCGGCCACGCCATTAGAACTCTATATCAGCACCCGAATCGGGAATTGGCAAGTCTAGTCGTGTTTGAAAGGTGCGTTGAAGATAGGAACGCTCCCTGGCGGTCGCGGTTCCGTAACCACCAACGAAGCATCGTTCCGAACCGCGACCGCAAGGGAGCGTTCTCGTGTCATACTGATGACGGGAATTCCGAACCCCTTGAACGCTCGCAAGTCTCGCCGGCCGTACCTGCTGTTATTGCTGGTCTTCGCGGTATCGCGCATCGTATATTACTGGCTTGGGGTTCGCTTCGATGCGCGCCCTCTGGGGACATTTTTCCAGATTATCGACCCGGAGTTGTTGCGGCATCGGCTGCTCGAAAGCCTGTATTATCTGCATGCCCATCCGCCCGGGTTCAATCTCTACGCCGGTATTCTGCTGAAGCTTTTTCCAACCCACTATGCCGCGGCATTTCATGCAATGCACCTGATTTTCGGAGCGGCGATCTGCTGCATGATTTATCATCTGATGCGAGCCTGCGGGGTGCATTCAGCAATCGCCTTCACGCTCTCAGCGCTGTTCATTGTGAGCCCCGGAGTGATCCTGTTCGAGAATTTCTTTCTGTACGAGTATCTGGTGGTATTTCTGCTGCTCGGGGCAGCCACGGCTCTTTATCATTTTTTCCGGCAAAAAAATCCAGCGTATGCCGCGGCCACGCTCTTCGCCGTGTTTCTGCTGGTGCTGGTTCGCAGCCATTTTCATCTGTTCTACTTACTGCTGGTATTTGCGTGTCTGGTATATTTCGGCAAGCCCAGACGCCGGGCAATTTTGGCGGCGGGCAGCCTTCCGGTACTGCTGACATGCGCGTTCTATTTAAAGAACTGGATCCTGTTCGGAACCCTTTCCGGCAATACCTGGATGGACATGAATATGGATGTCATTACGTCGCACCAGTTGACGCCGGAAGAAGCCCGGAAGCTGGTGGACGAGGGCATCATCTCGCCGGTCTCATTGATCGACGCGGGCGCGCCCCTTTCGGCTTACGCCGGTTTCATTACCCAGCCGCCCAGAACCGGAATTCCGGTGTTGGACGAGCAGGTGACTTCGACAGGAGCAACCAACTTCAACAACCTGGCGTTCCTTCAGGTTGACAGGTACTACATCCGGGACGGGTTCGCAATTTTGCGTCATTATCCGCGCGCTTATCTGCGCTCGATTGAAAAAGCTTGGTTCTCGTACTTCCTGCCGACCGGGGACTTCCCGTTCTTCGATCAGAACCGTCAGAAAATCCGGGGCATCGATCGCTTTTTCAACATCGTGTTCTTCGGCCAATGGAAGGATGCCAGTGATCGGAAGCATCTGCGGGCGCTGGAGGCAGGGGGACACGGCTGGGGCCTGATCCTTTATACCGGAACGTTCTTAATGGCCGGCCTGCCGCTGCTGTGGGCGGGCGGGATCTATTGTTTAATTTCCGGCCGGCGAAGGAAGACGCTGGACGGCGCCGTCATCGCGTTGTTGGTCTTTATGCTCTTCACGATTACCTACCTGACCGGGGTGGCGAACTTTCTATCGTCGTTCGAGAACAATCGATACCGATTCCAGGTAGACGGCTTTTTTACGATCCTGTTCGGCATGGCCTTGGAGCAAGTCCGCCGGGCGTTCTCCGATGAGGGACTATCCAGCTCAGGCAAACCGCTGGAATTCACGCGGCGCCGGCGCGAGTATTGGGACAACGTGGCCCTGACGCTGGATGCCGCGCCAAGAATCCGGGCATACTACCGGCAGCGGCTCGGCCAGATCTACCGTTTTCTGATCCCTCCCGGAATGCGCGTGCTGGAATTGGGGTGCGGGGAAGGCGACCTGTTGGCCGCGGTACGCCCGGCGTTGGGCGTGGGAATTGATTTATCGCCGAAAATGATCGAACGGGCGTTGCGGCGTCATCCGGAATACCGGTTTCAGGAAGGCGA
>Ga0302326_10006472_pt1 | contig 26281 bp, 23 predicted proteins | sample Palsa_T0_3_FD_202264 | JGI IMG/M metagenome (GOLD analysis project Ga0302326, IMG submission 202264) | Peat permafrost microbial communities from Stordalen Mire near Abisko, Sweden - Palsa_T0_3 | ecosystem: Environmental > Terrestrial > Soil > Palsa > Peat permafrost | place: Sweden: Abisko... | reverse complement strand
ACGACGGCGCGGTCAAGCTCGTCCAGTTCCACCCGTCCTACACCTACGAGGACTTCTTCGAAGGCTTCCGGCCAGAACCAGGCGGCAGCGGCACCCTGACCTTCACACTGCGCGCCGGGCCGTTCCGCGATTTCGCCGAGGCGGCCGGGGCCAACCCCACCACGGCTTATATTCTGATCATCGATGAGATCAACCGCGCGAACCTGGCCAAGGTGTTCGGCGAGCTGTACTTCCTGCTGGAGTACCGGGATCAGTCGATCAGCCTGCAGTACTCCCCGGACAAGGAGTTCACGCTACCGCAGAACCTGTTCATCATCGGCACGATGAACACCGCAGATCGGTCTATCGCGCGGATCGACACTGCCATGCGCCGCCGGTTCGCCTTCGTGGAACTCGATCCGCGCATCCCTCCGGTGGCGGGCCTGCTCAGCTGCTGGCTCGACAAGCATCACCTTCCCCAGGAGGCTGCGCTACTGCTCGATGAACTGAACAGGCGGATCGCAGACTCCGACGCGGCGATCGGCCCCTCGTACCTGATAGACGAGAAGATCTACCAGCGCGAGGACGGGCTCGACCGGGTGTGGCAGTACGAGATCATGCCGCTGCTCGAGGACCTGTTCTACGGCCAGCGTGACCTCGACGAGCTTTACGGCCTGCCCAGCCTCCGCAAAGCCATCGCCGCCGCGCCTGCCGAACCGTGACACCCATAGAACTCGACGAGCTAGGGCCAGGCGTCGAGCGGCTGCTCACACCAGAACAGGGACGATCTCTGGCTGCCTCCGGCGTCGTCACCGCCACGCCATCCCCTTTCCGCCCGGGAGCCTGGCAGATCGGTCCCGCCGGGAAGGTCGGTGCGGCCAGGGTCGGCGGCATCGAGATATACATCAAGCCCAAGGTCCCCATCGCCCGGCTGCTATTCCTGGCGGGGTACGCCCTGCACGTGGCCGCCTGGCGGCCGCAGACGGTCCCGGTGGCCGAGGCCGCGGATCTGGTTCCGGCCGTGGCCCAGGTGTTGTGGCGGCAGACCGAACGGGCAATCCATCAAGGCCTGCTATCCGGCTACATCCTCGTTGAGGAGAGTTCACAGGTGCTGCGAGGCAGGCTGCGCGAGAGCGAGCAGCTGCACCGCCACCACGGCCTGCCGCTCCCGCTGGAGATCCAGCACGATGAGTTCACCATCGACATCCCGGAGAACCGGATCCTGCGGACCGCCTGCGAGTGGATGCTCGCCGTTCCTCGCGTGGATGCCGAATCGCAGCGCATGCTCCGACGGCTGCTCCGCGATTTCAGCGACGTCACGCCGCTGCACCGCGGCGAGCAGATCCCCGACTGGCAGGCGACCAGGCTCAACGCCCGCTACCACGCGGCGCTGTGGCTGGCCGAACTCGTCTTGCGCGCGACCTCCGTTGAGCATGAATCCGGCACCGTGGCTGTGAACGGCTTCCTCCTGGACATGCCGCGGCTGTTCGAGGACTTCGTCACCGTGGCCTTGCGCGAGGCACTCGTATCGGGATACGGCGGGCGCGTGGACGATCAGGACCGGAATCACTTCGACGAGGCAGGGCAGGTGCGCCTGCGGCCCGACATCGTGTGGAAAGTGCGTGGGTCAGCGGTCGCCGTCATCGATGCCAAGTACAAGGCCGAGAAGCCAGCCGGATACCCGAACGCCGACCTGTACCAGCTGCTGGCCTACTGCACAGTCCTCGGCCTGCGCAGCGGCCACCTGGTATACGCCAAAGGCAACGAAAAACCCGGTCACCACGTCGTCCGCCGCTCCGGCATCGAGATCTTCTGTCACGCTGTTGATCTGGACCAGCCACCAGACGAGCTGCTGGTTCAGATGAGCGACCTAGCCGAGCGCATTGCCGCGACCCGACTTCAGCAATTTATTACTCTGTCAGTGTCATTATGCGTGGATTTCCGCGCCGGTACTTGGCTGGACGGGTGCTTCGCCCACCAAGCGAGTATTGACACCGATTCAACTGGCGATCTTCCTAGCCGCAAGCAGTCACCCCCGCGACGTACGTACATACCGCACTTGAGCGTGTGTGCCTGCAGCAAGGCGCCGAGCCAGCGATTCCTCGTAAGTCGTGACGAGGATTTGCCGTACGTGCTTACCGGCTGCGGCCATGAGGGATGCGGTGATTCGCCTATTCTTTGGATCCAGATGCTCGAGGGGTTCATCGAGCCAGAGGAACGAGGCACGTGTCGACGCGCCGAGGACTAGGAGGCGGACGGCGAGCAGCGCCACGACTTTCTCGCCACTGGAGAACTGTGCGAAGGGAATCTCGTGTATCCCATAAACGATGACGAGCCGACCGTCGGCCCGCAGCCGCAGTGCTCCGCGCTCCCCGAATACTTGCTTCCACCGGTGACTGATCTGCAGTGCGAGGGGATCGATGCGCTCGGAGAGGATCGTATCGGCAGTGGCTCGCACAACTTCGGCGGCGACGCTTGTTACTGCTTGGCGCCGGTGAGCGAGATATGCCCGCTGTGCCTCGTGGGTCGCCTGTTCCTCATCGGTGATCTGCGTGGCAAGCTGAGCATGTCGAGCGCGTGCAAGGGCTGCCTGGTCAGCGAGCCGTTCCGCTTCTTCGCGAGCACCGTTCATCGCGAGCTCGGCGGTGCTCACATCGAGGGCGGAATCTCGGGGGCCCGTTTCGATATCGGGTAGCCTCAGCGCCTGGCGGCTCAGGGCCCGGACTGTGCTGAGCCGTTCAGACACGGACTCGATCAGGGCGCTGATCTCACACTGGCGGGCCGACAGGGTCGCCGTGTCCTGGTGGTGGGCCTGGTCGGCACGGGCTATGTCGTAGGGCGATAGTTCTCGCCGGCACACCGGGCACTGGGCTCCGGCGGCGTGCAGCCCGGCTGCTGCGGCGCGCACGGCAGCGAGCTGTCCTGTAATCGTTGCTGCTTCGCTGCGGTAGCTGTCGAGAGTTTCGGCGGCGGCGGCCTCGGCTGTTTCTAGGCCGGCGGCAAGTGCGGCCGGCCCGTCGATGGAAGGGGCCACGTCCCGGCCGAGGTACTGGCGCGAGGCCGAAAGCAGCTCGGTAAACGCCTGCCGGGCAGCTGCTGCCCGGGCTTGTGCTGCCTGGTTCTCTCGCACCTCGCGCAGTCGCCTCTGAGCGGCCTCAAGGTCTGCTTGCGCGGTTGCGTGCGCTGTCGCAGCGCTGGCCCAGGCTGTCTCGGCCTCCGCTGACATGGTGCGGAGCCCGGCTAGGTCTGCGGCTGCGCGGCGGGTGGCCTGGCGGATCTTCTTCGCCTCTGCGTCAGCCTCGTTATGGAGGCGCTGCAATTCGTCTGCGGCGGCTTGGAGGTCATCGACTCCGAAGACGCGGCATAGGTGAGCCCGCAGGTGAAATGCCCCTACAGTGTCGTCGGCGACCTCCGCGCTCGGGATGAGGGTCGTCCTGCTGAGAAATTCGCGTGAGGCGCCGAATGTGTCGGTCATGAGACGGCCGACCGCCTCGTCGTCAAGGTCGGCCTGGTCCACCCGGGCGCGCACTGTCTCTGATCGTTCGGCGACCTGTCGTTCGATGCTGAGAGTGCGTCCGTCAGGAAGTTCAAAGTCTACTTCGACACGGGTATCCGACGTCCCGATTCGCCGGGCGGCCTGGGCGTCGACACCGGATAGCTTGCCATAGAGGCCCCAGGCTGCAGCCTGCACCAACGATGTCTTTCCCACCCCATTCTCGGCTACGACGAAGGTCAGGCCATCATCGAGGTCGACGGTCAGGTCCTCGAAGGCCCGCCAGCCCTGGAGGTGCAGCCGACGGATCACGCTGCCGCCCTGGTCATGCGAGTTATCTCGCCCTCAAGGTCGACTGCTCCGGTTCCATGTTCGGCAACAGCGACGACGAGGGCGGCGAATACGGCTTCGTGGCCGATCAGCGCCCGGTACGCGCGTGCCTTATCGCCCCGATAGGGCCGGGCGGATTCGCGTCCGATGATCCGCCCGGCGATTTCCGCGGCGATCGCCGCGACGTCGAGCGGCTCGCTGAGCGCACGGTCAAAGTCAGCCGACTCCCATTCAGGTGCGCACTGCTCCAGCATCTGCCGGGCCGCCATAGCCAGCGGCAGGGGCGGCGTCCATTGAGCGTGCGGCTCCCCGCGGGGCGCGGTAACCGTGCAGCCGACATCGGCGGCCGTCAGCACCTGCGTTAGCAGCTCATCGCTGCGCGCGGCCACGATGCCGACGCGGGTGGTGTCAGCATCACCGTCGAACAGCCTCTCGGCCAGGGCGCGCGCTTCGTCATCGGCGATGGGCGTGTCCGTGTTCATCAGGACAAACCGGGCCCGGAGGTCAAGGTAACCGTAGACCACCGTGCCGCCTGATGCGATGTCAGCCCGGGCCCGGGCGTCAACGCCGGCGAGGACGTCCCGGACGTTGGCCGGGTCGGCAGCGCGGTCCGCGCCGGCGGGGCTGAGGGGCAGGAGTCCCGCTAGGTCGGTGCCAGCCAGAAGCGTTTCGACGGACGGCCGCGATGCGTGCGGGTCGATTCCGCGGCCTGCTTCGAGGCTGGCCATCAGTTCCTCGGCCCGCCTGCGGTCGTCCTCGGTGAGGTGGTCGAGCGTCGGTCGCCCAGACATCGTGCCCTCGAGGTAGTCGAGGAACGCCAGCATCACGGCGTCGACCGGGTCATCGTAGTTTGTCACTGGTCCTCCCTTCCGGCGTGTTAGCAGTCGTGGGGAACGCCGGATCCTTGCACGCAGCCGCATGCAGAGTCTTGGCGACTCTGACGTATATCTGGCCCACGCCCTGAGGCGTCAGCCCAATCTCGGCGGCCAGCGCGGCACGGGTCCGGCCGCCGTAATGAATCCCGAAGAACACCGCCTGCTCGCGCTCGGTCAACTGCTCGCGGGCCAGGCGCAGCAGCACGAGCTGCTGCTGAGCATGCTCGAAGGCGCGCTCGGGGTCGTCACGATCATCGGCATCTTCCCCGAGAACGGCGACGGCGTCGTCAAAGGGGACCATCGTCACATCGTCGGGCGTGCCGGGGTCCGCGCCGGCGGCCCGCCGACCCCTCGTCGCGCGCCGCAGCGCCTCAAGCGCCTTGTTCCGCGCGATTCCGACGCTCACGGCCTCCCATGTCACCTGCAGCCCTGCCGGGTCATAACTGAGAAGCGCGAGCAGCGCCTCCTGCAGGATGTCGTCAGCGGACTCGCCGCCGTAGAGCGCCCGCTCAGTCCCAGGATCCGCTCGTCCCCGGTACATGATCTTCTGGATCTGCGCGCTCATGTTGTCGATGATCGTGTCCAGCCGGGCGCGGTCAGCCATCAGCGGGTGGCTGGCGAAGCGCGCTGGCTCGTTCATGTCGTCCTACTGTTGCGCAGCCATGGCCAACCGAAAGCGACGACACGAAATTTTCTGCGCTTTCGCTGACGGCCGGGCCGACGACAGAAGGGTGAACCACTCGCCCCGGGTGCAGTGAGGAGAACAACACACCGATGACCGAGTCTGCAAATCTTAGCGATATCCGCCGGCCCGTCGAGTTCACCATCGACGGCCGCCCCCACGAGACCACCGAGCGGAGGCAGACCGCAGCCGACTTGCTGCAGCTCGCCGGCCTGAACCCCGCCCTCTACGACCTAGGTGAGCTGCGGGGACACGGGCAGCAGCCCGTACGCTACTCCGGCACCGAGATCGTGAATATCCACCAAGGCGAGCGGTTCGTGTCCATCCGCGAACGCGCTGACGTGGCCTGATGACCGAAACCGTCGAGGAGTTCATGGCCGGCCTGGGCCGCCTCGGGGCGAGCCCCGAGCGGCGCGGCGGCCTTGTCGCCTATGTTGTCGAGCCGGTCAGCGGCCGCCTTGCCGGCGAGCTCGTCACCACGGCGGTCGAGTCCGCCGAGCTGGCAGCGTGGCCGATCGCGCCGCCGCACTGGCTGCACCTGCCCGCCACCATCACGTTCGCCAGTACCAACAGCCAGCCGTCCCCGCTGCCTGGCTGGCTCCGCCATTCCCGCCAGATCACCGGCTGGGGCGCTGACCGCGACCCGGCGCAGGCATGGCTGGCACACGTCCGCGGCGTCGTCGGACAAGCCCGGTGACCCGCCGCGCATCGGTCGCCATGACCGCCAGCACCGAACGACAGCTGCAAGCCCACCTGCTGCGCGAGGACGGCCAGGAAGACATCTGCGTGGCGACGTACTGCCCGTCAACAGGCACGACCCGCCGCACCGCGCTCCTGCGGACCGTGATCCTGCCCGAACCCGGCGAGCGGGAAGTCCACGGGAACGCGACCATTACCGGCGAATATGTCCTGCGAGCCGCGGCCGCAGCCCAAGACCGCGGCGAGGGACTGGCCCTGTGCCACAGCCACCCCGGTGGCAGCGGCTGGCAGATGATGAGCGATCCGGACCGCGATGCTGAGTCCTCATTCGCAAACCTCGTACGCGAGCTCACCAGCTTGCCGCTGGTCGGCCTGACCCTCGCCGGGCACGACGGCCAGTGGTCCGGCCGCCACTGGGACGTCGCGGCCGGTACCGAGGTCGGCACGACCGACTGCGAGAACGTCCGCATCATCGGCGACCGGCTCACCGTTTCCTGGAACGACGCGGTGGTTGCGTCGCCCGCGCGGCGAGCCAGCCAGGCCCGGACCGTATCCTGCTGGGGCGCTCGGAAACAGGCAGACCTGGCCCGGCGATCCGTCCTGGTGGTCGGCGCTGGCAGTGTCGGGCTCGACGTAGCCATGCGGCTGGCCGCAACCGGCATCATGACCATCGGCCTTATGGATTTCGACACGGTCGAGCAGCGCAACCTCGACCGCCTAGTCGGCGTTACCACCACCGATGCGTGGCTACGCCGCCCAAAGGTCCACACCGCCCGCCGCCTGCTGACCGAGAACGCGACCGCCGCCCGTCCCACGATCAGCGCCTGGGAACACAGCATCTGCGAACCCGAAGGGCTCCAGCTGGCGCTCGACTTCGACCTGGTGATCTGCTGCGTCGACCGGCCATGGGCCCGGGCCGTGCTCAACGCGATGGCCTACCGTGACCTCATCCCGGTCATCGACGGTGGCATCGCCATCGACGTATTCCCCGACGGTGGCGGCATGCGCGGGGCCACATGGCGATCGCACGCCATCCGGCCCGGGCGGCCCTGCATGAGCTGCAACGGCCAGCTCGACCTCGGCGCGGTGACCGCCGACAGGGAAGGCACCCTCGACGATCCTGCCTACATCGCCGGCCACAACAGCCAATCACCAGCCGACGGCGGGCAGAACGTCGCAGCCCTATCCATCAGCGTGGCCGCCGGTCTCCTCGCCCAGTACGTCAGTCTCAACATCGCACCCGGCGGCATGGGAGAACCCGGCCCCCTCCAGTACCTGCTCAGCACCCACACCCTCGAACACCTCGAATCGGCCAGCCGACCGGGTTGCTCCGTCGAGGCACTCATAGCCGATGGCGATGCCGGGCCCCGCCTCACTGGCCGCCACATCGCAGCCGAAAATAAGCGCCACGACCGGGCCCGGGCGCAACTGCCGCTAGCCATCCTCGCCGGACAGACAGCCGACGACCTGGTATGGCGGTGGCGCTCAACTCTGACCACCGCCGGGCGGCGCGCCCTTCTCCGATCACCGGCTCTTGGACGAGATCCGTCCTCGACATCGCGCTAGTGAGCGCCCGATCGGATCGGAGGTGATTGTCGCTGGCTGCTGACTTGCGTGTCGATCTATCCGAGATCGGACTGAGGTCTATCCTCTGCGTTGTGTCGCTTGCCCGCCGAAGATCGGATGGCTGGTCCTAGTTGTTTCCGCACATGGGAGGGAGGGTTAGCTGTGTCCGGCGAGATTCCCGACGTTGGTGATCTCCGGGGCCGACTCTGGTCTGATGAGCCGTCGAAGATCGACTTTCTGGCTGCCCGGGCGGTCGCTGAGACTATCTCTGACGCCGTCCTCGACGATAGCCTCGACCCGCTTGCGATCGGCCTGTCCGGGCCTTGGGGCAGTGGTAAGACGACCGTGCTTGAGCTCATCAAGCTCGATCTCGACAATCGCAGCGACGCGGGCGATGGCAAGACGATCCTGACCGTTCGCACCGACCCGTGGCGCTACGACCCATCGGTCGGCGCCAAGGAGAGCCTTATCGCCGAGGTACTCGACGTGCTGACCGCCGAGCTCGAGAGTAAGCCTGAGACCAAAACCGGCAGGGCGATCAAGCTGCTCAAGAAGCTGGCCAGGCGCGTTGACTGGGCGAAGGCGATCAAGCTGGCGGCCAAGACGTCGCTTGCTCTGCAGATTCCGAGCGTTGATGACCTAACCGACCTGATTCGCGAGCCGAGTGAGGATGAAGCGTCCGAGGGCGAGGTCCGCGGTCTTGCGGGATTCCGTGCTGAGTTCGAGGAGCTGATGTCGTCGGACGAGCTCAAGCACATCCGGCGGGTGGCCGTCCTGGTCGACGACCTCGACCGTTGCCTAGTCGACACCGTGGTCGAGACGCTGGAAGCGATCCGGCTGTTCCTGAGCGTTAAGGGCATGGCGTTCGTCATCGCTGCTGATGAGGAGCGGGTCGCGGAGGCGATCCGCGCCAAGCTGCCAGAGTGGACGATGCCCGAGGAACGACCCGGCGGTAAGGATGCGCTGCCGACGGAGCCACCGTCCAAGCTCTACCTGCACAAGATCGTTCAGACGACGGTGCCGCTGCCGGCGCTCGGCGCATTCGACACCGAGTCCTACGTATTGTTGCTGCAGCTCCAGAACCGCGTCGATCCGCAACTCACCGATGAACAGCTTCAGGCTGTCATTGACGAATGCACGAAGCTGCGCGGTGTCGGGGCGCTCGATGGGCTGAAGACGCCGACCGGCTTCGATATTCAGCAAGAGCTCGCTTTCGCGCATCGGCTGACCACGATCCTGTACGAGAAGTTCATGGGTAATCCCCGCCGGATCAAGCGGTTCCTCAACGATCTCAACATCCGCCGATCGATCGCCGCACGACGGGGGATTAGCCTCGACCTGGACGTCGTGGCCAAGCTGATGGTGCTTGAGGTGCTGCTGCCCGATCAGTTCCAGGAGGTGTTGTCCTGGTTGCGCACTGGGGAGCTCCGCGACCGGTTGAGCGCGCTCGAAACCCTTGCCAATACGTCCAAGACCGAGGAATCGGACGACACTGCGAGCGCCGACGAGGCCACAGCGCAAGAGCCTGAAATGGAAGAAACCGAGTCGGCGTCCGGGAGCTCTGAGAAGGACGCCAAGGCTGTCGCCGAGAGAGAGACCGCCGCGCCGGTCGCCGTTGTGCCTGTTTTCAGTGATGACTTGATCCGATGGGCCAAACTGCTGCCGGACTTGAAAGAGATCGACCTGAGCCCTTACCTCCACCTGGCGGCATCGTTCAGTGGCGATCTTTTGGTCAGCCAGGAGCTGCCGCAGCGCCTGCGCGATCTATCCGTGCAGCTCATGGCGCTGCGGACGGTGGACCGCATGCTGCTGTCGGAAGACCGGCTGAAAGCTCTGCCTCTTGAGGACGTCCGAACGCTGGTTCGCCATCTCGGGTTGCGGGCGCGGGACCGAATCCAGGAACAGCGTGGCGCGGTCTCGGGCATCGGGCGGTTGGCGGCCGCTCATCCGTCGGTCGTTCCCATGGCACTCGATGCGTTTCGACGGCTTCCGGTCAAAGACTTGATGGTCGCAACTGCGATGCACCTGCGCGGACTCGCCATCCCCGGCATGGAGGACGTCATCACCGACCTTACGAGTCGGATGTCCGATGGTCCCGAGAAGAAGGCATTGACAACGGCACCCGCCACAGTCGGGCGACCCTGATGGGCACCAAGGGGTCTTACTCCGGTGGTGGCGGCGCGGCCGGCGACACTGTGCGTGAGGGTCTGGATGATTGGCTGGCGTCACTACCCGGGGAGGGGGGTGGGCCCGTGGCGGTGCCGGATGGGAACCATGCGGGCTCGGGCCAGGCATCGCCTGTGACCAGTGGCTTGTCTGCCGCCTCGCGGGTATTGCCGACAATCGCACTGTTTCGATCCGCAGGTAGTGGCGGCAGCTCTGGCCGGCAGCGCACCAGCGGGAGCTCTCAGCTCGGCCGGTCGGCAGCGACGTCGGCCCGCGCGGCCGGCCGTGGTGCCGCGGCGGCATACGCGTACCGCACAGGCGATGCCCAGACGCTGCGCGAGCTTGGTCTCGATTACGGCGCATTGAGAGCAAATCCGAATATCTTCGACGTGGCGAATCAGATCGCTCAGAAGGTGTGTGAGGATCTGCCGCCCGGAACGATCGAGACTGAAGAGCTGCTTTACGTGGTCGGCAACCTGGCCGAATGGCTGATGGAGACCGGCGCGGCGGGGGTGGCACCGTCACCTGGGCAGATCGCCCAGGAAGCCGTCGCCCTGATCCTGGCAGAGGCATACCTAGTCGAGACGGCTGCGAAGCTCAATGACAAGGGCATGTCAGGCCAGGAACGAGCTGCGTTTGAGGACGGTATCCGGCAGGCATGTGAGGAACTGGCGTCGCAGGTCAGTCTGTCACCCTCGGGCCCAACCGCCGATGAGTTCACGGCTGCCATCGAGAACGGGCTTGAGTACCTGCGGTTGCTCTACGAGGACGCGGCCGATGGCTGACTTCGGTCTCAAATTCCAGATCCCTACCGCAGTGTCGCGAACCGACGCTAGGACGACCTTCTACTGGCCCGCCGAGGGCACGGGCAGCTTCAACACGCCGCTTGGCCCGCGCCTCGGGAAGCTCGGGCCGGTGAAACCGGCGAACATCGACCTTGTGCGGATCGCGGCGATGGCCTACGCGGCCGACCGTTCCATACCGCGCGCGATCGGCCGCCGGTTGAACTGGACGAGCCGCGTCATCAAGGTAACCGTGCCGGTATCTAAGCCCGACGCTTGGAACGCGGTCGCGGACGATCTAAAGGCCGTGCTCGACTTCTTGTCCGGGGACTCCTGGACGCTGGCCTTCCGCAGCGGCCGAGCACCGCGGGAGATGGCCGCCGAGAACGCCTATCCAACGGCAGAGCGCGTGGTCCTGCTCAGCGGTGGCGCCGACTCGGCGGTCGGGGCGTTCCTGGCACGCGCGAAGTCGTCCGAGCACATCTTGGTCTCGCACATCGGGGCAAGCTCCATCTCGCCCATCCAGAAGGCGGTGGCGGAACAGATCCGGGACCTCCTACCGAACGGCTTGACCCAGCACCATCGGCAGGTCACGTTCACGCGGGCGCGGAAACAGCCCGGAGGATACAAGCTTCCCAACGAGCCCTCCACACGCACGCGCTCGTTGCTATTCCTGGCGCTCGGGTTGGCGGTGGCGTCGATGAACGGTATTCCGCTGTGGATCCCGGAGAACGGGTTCGCCTCCCTTAACCCCCCGCTCGGGGCCGACCAGCTGGGCAGCCTGTCGACGCGGACGACTCACCCCTGGTTCCTGTCGGAACTATCGCGCGTCGCAACGCGAGCCGGCGCCCAGGCGGACATTACTAACCCGTTCGCAGACAAGACGAAGGGTGAGATGTTCCGCTGGGTCGCAGACGAACTGGGCGATGACGACGCTGCATCCACGTTCCTGAGCTCGACGAACTCATGTGCCTTCACAAACCGCAGGTGGTACGGAGTGGCGGCTGATCAACACTGCGGCACATGCTTTGGGTGCCTCATGCGACGCGCGTCGTTTGCGGCCGCCAAGCTGACCGATAAGAGCATCTATGTGTCGGACGCGCCGCCGAACGTCGAAACCGCAGAGCGCCTCCGGATATCGTCGATCCTCCCGAGCATTCAGGGCTTCGTGGGACGCGGCCTGCATGTCGGCGACATCGCGGCGATGCGGTTGCCGTCCGGCTATCTTCCCAGCACAGCCCGCGACCTGTGCGAGCGCGGCAAGAAAGAACTGGAGCTTCTCGTGTGAGAACAACTTGGCCGCCGCTGGATACCCACGCGCACATCGACGTGGTAATCCCCGCAATAGACCTTCTCGAACTGCGAGCTGTGGTCTTCGCGGCCAGCCGCAGCTTGGCAGAGTCACGCCAGGCGATCTCCCGCCAACCAAAGGATCTGCTCACCGTCTGGGGCTTGGGCCTCCACCCTGGCGTTAGGACAGCTCTGGACGGCTTCGACCCGGACGAGTTCAGCGCTCTGCTGGACAGGACGGCATACGTTGGTGAAGTCGGTCTCGACGGCAAGGTCAAGTCGAGACTCACCCAGCAGCGAACGCTCCTGTCATCAGTGCTGACCATGCTGCAGGAACGTCCCCGCATGACATCGCTTCACAGCTACGGCGCCACCAAAGAACTGATTGAAGAACTCGAGCGAACCCCGATCAAGGGCACTGTTCTGCATTGGTGGCAGGGCGACAGGGCGACCACTGAGCGAGCTGTCGAGCTTGGCGCGTACTTTTCCGTCAACGCCGCCGGCCTTCGCCGCGGCGAAGCATCAGGCGCGATACCACTCGACCGGTTGCTACTCGAGACAGATCATCCAAATGGCAACCGTGCATCCCCCGCGCCACGCCAACCCGGACACGTGAGCGACGTTGAAGCGGCTCTTGCCGACCGGTATGACCTGACCTCGGCTGCGCTGCGCGAAAGAACCTGGAGGAACCTGAGACGACTAGTCGATGACGCTGGGTGTGGTCACCTCCTGCCAACACGAGTGAGGTCAATTTTGAAAGCCGTTCATCAGGACGACGGATAGTCAAATCGTTTGTCTGCGAACGAGCAGCGGCCCGCAGAGACATGAAGCCGTCGCCTATTCGGATTGCAGCTCCGAGCCGCCCAGAAGCTGGGATAGCCACAAATGGGAGCCAACGCAATCAGCCACCCCAGACTCAGCCCGACGCACTCAGAATGTTCATGCAGGTCAAGGGCTCCCCATTCGACTCAGTCCGGCAGTGACAGACTTTGCAAAGCGGGTCAACCTGAGACGTCTTATTCAATGAACCGCAGCCCGAGGGGGACCAAGGCGATTCGGCTAATCGCCTAGTGCAGATATGTAATGCTCAGTGCACAGTGCGCTGCGGACGTGGTGAGGCAGGCTGATGACCGTGGTGGAAGGCCGAAACTTGCCCACGGTATTCGGGCGGCGAGCGCTGCCCAGGCGTCGCGCCGTGCTGCCGACGGGTCGTTCGCGGCGCCTTACGCCCGGGCGGCATTAAGATGCAATTCTCCGGCATATGGATCGGCCATAACGACGACTTCAACGCTCCCGTCTGATAGTTCGATTTGCCGGGTTTCCGTCGCCAAGCGGCACAAGACTCAGCTAACGTAGAAGAGCATCCACGTTAAGTCCGAGTATTTGCTAAAGAGCGGATATCACGTTTTGTTCTTGTAAACTTGGCCCGCGAAGATAACTCTCGACCAAAACGGGAAGAAGCTCTCGATCGACAATGACTATCCCTTCCGTCTCCCACGAACGGAAGTTGAGCGGATAATCCGTCACCAGAACTGAGAGCACATGACGAGCTTCCGCGCCCTGTTTTGTCCTGCGGAACCACTCAGTCTTTCGGACCAAGTTTCGGAGATACCCCGCGGCGTCTTCCTCACCCAGCCCTCCCAGAAGCGTCTGCAATCGTGAAAGATTGTACGGAAGCTTAAGGCATTTGCACTCAATCATAAGCGCGAATCCATTGGACTCAATTCCCAGCACATCAATCTCTCCAGGCGGTGGGCCAGCGTGCCCTCGCATATCGATAGTGCCATCCTGCGTCAGCCAAGCGCCCGCTTCCGATACATGACCAGCACGGAAGCCACAGGATCTGAGGTAGCTCTCGACGTCGTTTTCGAAGGGACGTGAAAAGAGTAGCTTGTAGACAGACTCAACGCGGCCGAGACGCCGGTCCGTTTGCAGGTCGTAAGCGGCAGCCTCCAAGTAAGAAGTTAGAGAGTCAAGCACGTTGAAACCGGAGGTTGCAAAGACTTCCCTCATTCTGTCAATACGCATTATAGGACGGTCAACGAAAGCATGACGTAGATCGAAAGGCTCAAGGGAGTTACGCCATTTAGTTTGCCAGAATAGAGAAACAACATGTCTTTGTACGGCAGCGTCTGCTGCTTCGGGCACCTGGCTAGCAACAGCGATCGTCTCAAGTATAGCAACTCCGTTGAGAACGTTTTCGGGGTAAACTATGCCGCGAGCCTCGGAAGCCAAAGTCACTAGCACCAGCCGGGCCCATACTCCCGCCCAGAAATCCTGATCTGTAACCCGCGAAAGAACTTCAAATAGAATCTCCGGGCGTCCTTCTACTGCCTCAGTAGATCCTCTAAGCCGAAGCAATGCCAGTCGAGTAAGAGCGCCCTCCCCCTCAAATATTGCTTCAGTCAGCAGTCGCGAGAAGCGTTGAACTGTTCCACGACGATAAAATGCGCGCACGAACAACATGCGCACTCTCTCAAACGCGTCATTCCATTGTAGCTCGCCGCTGCGGTACGTTATTTCACCCTCACCGATAGTGCCCGCCATGATCGCTTTCGAGCTTAGCAGACTGTCCAATGCCCCCGCGGTTATTACTAGATCAATGAGTGACCGCTGGCTTTTGGATCCTACTGCGTGAAGCGCCATCATCTCGGTCCATAGCGAACCAGCCGCCAGTTTGAGCGCCGGGCCGATCCAGAAAGGCTTAGTTTCTGCATACTCAGCGTAAAACCTCGGAACCGCCTCATGCAGTGCTGGAATAAACTGATATGCAGATGCTTGACGGGCCAGGCCGGTTAGGTGATTCGATAGCTGCCTAATTGGCCGGTCAAGCTGCCGAGGCTCACTAATTGTCAAGCTAGTTACGTTTGTGAACGCAATGTCATAGAGTGTTTGCAAGGGATCCGGAGGGAGGTCGTATTCCAAGAGCCCTCTTGCCAGTTCTTCGCTCTGACGATAAAGCCTGGAATCCGTAAAATAGGCTCTTCTTCGGTCTGGCCTTTGCTTCATACTTACTCTCATATGATGGGGATCGCGGTCGCCGATTAGAATTATCTGATTAGCTGCATGCCAAGTAAGCACACATCAGAGGACTAGCAGCATTGCGAAATTATAGTCTCAAATGAAGGCTTAGCCTACCATCTCGTCGGCTCACCCAGGTGATCGATCATCGGCATGTGTGGGTATACCGATGTGAGTGGAGCATAGTTTGGCTCAGTCGGCTGCGGCCAGCCGTTCCAGTTCGCTCGCCAGCGCAGGTCCTTTGGCCCGCCCGTGATCCCGCGCGACTGAGCCAAGTCGAGATAGATCTTCCTTAGGTCGCCGTACTGATGACGCGTTCCACGTCGTCACGTTCATCGGGAGGTGAGGAAGGCTGCGGTCATCGTCCTCCGTGGGCTGATCTCCCTGCCGGTGAATCGCCGCACGTGTCCGGCTGCCCGCAGTGTCCCCCGGGCGAAGCTTGGGGCCGCCTCTGCCGTAAGCGGCCCTCGTTGCCGACCATACTTTCACTTGCCGTGGATCGCGCGCACTGCTGCGCTCACGGCAGCTAGTAGGCCGCCCGCCGCTGCGATCACCTCGGCGATCTCCACGGGGGCGGCGGGCCGCAGGGCCACGGCCAGGAAGGCTACCAGCGCCAACGCAGCAAGGACCATGATGGTCCCGGCCGCTACCCCGCCTTTCTTGTCGTCACCTGCTCTTGTTTCTTCGTGCGGTAGCATCCTGCACCTCTCTCTTCGCCGCGCTTGGCGCCACCGTGGTAATGGCTCCTATCCAGCACGCCATATCAAGCGGGTGTCCGGCCAGGCCGAGCGCCGGGATCCTGCCACTCTTCGGCCAAATCAGGCACTACTGCGGACGACTGGGTGCTGTGGGTGGACAACAGGCTGCAGGAGCGGGTGTCGGGCGGTACCGTTAGCGGACAGCTGCGGACGTGAGCGGACAGTCCGCCTAAGTCATCGGACGCCTATGGGTGATCTTGATCCGGCCCAGGCCGCCAGCCTCGGTGATCTGGCGAGATGCTTGCGGCAGGTTCGTCTCCGGGCCGATAAGCCGTCTTTCCGGGTGCTGGAGGAGCGCACCAAGCACGCCAACGGGTTGCTCCCGGGGACGAAGATCGAGCGGGTTCCGTTGCGGCGCAGCACACTCAGTGAGGTGCTGCAGGGACAGGCGTTCCCACGCAAGGGCTTCTTGCTTACGTTCGTCGAGGCCTGCGGGGTTGACCTGGAGGCTGACCACCGGTGGGAACGGGCGTGGGATCGCCTAGCCGACCAAGATCGGGATCAAGATCGCGAGACGCCGACTGGGGAGCTTCAGCGTGAGGTCAATGAACTCCGCCAGCAGCTGCTGAAGCACAGCATTTATCCTGAAGCCCCTCAGGCGCTCGCCAACCCGGCCGCAGCGGAGCTGGATGCGGTACGGGACGCTGGCGGTGAAGTTCTCGTCTACAGCCTGAGTGATCTCAGGCAACAGGCGGCCCGCGTCATGAGCGAGATCCAGGAGAGCGGGATGCCTGCCTTTATTACCAGGAAAGGACGGTTCGTCGCCGTCATCACGTCACTCGCACCTGGGCAGGTCGAATCACGGGTCCTTGCTGAGTTGGCACGCGAGATCGGAAAGTGAGAGGGGCCTGATGGGTAGGGTGTTGTGGTCGGATCAGGCCATAGTCGATCTGGAGCGAGTCGTCGAAGACCACGCTGTACGAGAGCAGTTGAAGAGGAACGCGGAAGAGATCTTGCAGAACATTCCGTCTCACGCTAACGCCGCTGACGAAGGTTTCGAGGGCGAAATCATGTGGCATCGCGGCATCGCCCAGGAGCAAGAACTCCAAGCGAACGCGGAATGGCTTCCGGAAACCCGAGAGGGTCCCCAAGTCTGGGACTACTTTTTGTTCTACAGAGAGCGGCAATCCGGACAAGGCTTCGAGATCCTGGCTGTCCGCAGTACTCATCAGGTAGCGGGCAAGTGGGTACAGATGAACAGGGAGCCCGGCCGCGCCCGCGAACCGCTCGCCGACCAGGCGGCCCGCAGGGTGGCTCCCGCAGTGCCCGAGGTCGGGCTTGGTGGCGTGACTCGGGACAGGGGGCGTCCCGTCGATCGCGACTTGGCCGTGGATCGTGAAACCAACTGGGCGGCTCGCAGGGTCGCTGTGGCAGCACGCGAAACTACCCTCAAGAAGGGAACAAGGGTCAGCGGCGTTGACCGCAGCAAACTGGCGACGCTCCTTGGCAAGAGGTACGACTCCGGTGAGAGCATCCGCTCACTAGCTGCATCGACCGGAAGATCGTACGGCTTCGTCCACCGGATTCTTACAGAAACGGGAGTAAGCTTGCGCGGGCGCGCCGGCGCGACTCGCCATAGCAAGAAAGAAGGTAATATTTAGGATACCGTCAACTCTGAAGCCGCCGCCTGACACCCAAGCTCTTGGAATGTTCTGGCTCACGATTATCGGCTCTCGGATGCTCCACGGCGTTGATCTCTGGATCCAGAATTTGCAGTATGCGGATCTGCGCACTACGTAAATCGGGTCGCAGAGTGGCCTAGCATAAGGCGGGCAGTATCCGCGAGGACCCGCCGACTAGACACCCATGTGCGCTGATGCTGATAGCCTTATCAGGCTTGTTAATCGACACACTCACATCGGCATTCTCTGAACAATCAATGTGAACTCTAGAGTTGAGGCATCGCCGCAGGTCAGCAATCTTTCGTCGACGCTCAAGGCCAATCGGGGCTGGGCATCAAGAAGCAGCAGCGAGGAGCGGTGAGCGACCCCTTCGGCACCGTATGCCCGCTTTCTGCACTGCCGAGCTAGGGGCCAGACCTGCCGCGACTCGCCGATCGGGACATTTCGGTCAGTGTCGCGGCATCATCCTGGCGGTCATACAGGTCTCTGAGCTGCGGCAACGTCTCGGTCGTTCAGTTAACAGGCATGTGCGGTTATCCGGTGACCTGTGTCGCCCCCGCCCACTCGGCCATTTCCGCGTCCCGGGCGTGGCCGCGAGGCGGCCGGGCACTCCCCCGTCGGCTCGGACATCTCATGGACTTCGGGTTCGCCAGCTCTCCGTTCTTCCGGAACAACGATCGGATCGGCACCGAGCTACAAGCAGCCCGGGTCGATCTTGGCGTATTGGGCGGCTCCTAGCCTTCCAAATGCTATGGGAGCCAGAATTGGGAGCCAACGTGTTCAGACGCCCCCAGACCCAGCGCGACGTCGCCAGAACCTTCTCGCAGGTGAAGGGCTCCCCGCTCGACTCAGTCCGACGGTGACAGACACCCTAGAATTCCCTGACACGGAAGAGGTCACTGGTTCAAATCCAGTACGGCCCACCAGTTCAGAGAGCTAAATAGAACACCTCGAACAGCCTCTGGGGGCCATTCCGGGGGCCAAGATATTCGAGGCGAGTAGTCGCTCGTTCCGCCGGGCCACTGTCCTGTCCCATCTGATCTGAGTCAGCCGTCGTGAATCTGAGTCATTAGCTTGTTGGTCTCGCTGACCTAAGTTATCGGCGATTTGTCCCGAGGTTCTGGGTCCTCGATGTGGCATCGCGGCGTTCTGAGTAGAGGTGCTTACGGTTGCCGTATCGGCGAGGCGGCATGGGCGCAGACCCGTGACATCCTCGCCCGCTGCGGCACCGATCATGCCACCGAGTCCGAGATCGCCGGCGCAGTGGAGGTCCTGCGTGACAAGGCCGGACACGGCGCGGCCAGGCCCAGGCCGGCCAGACGTAGACCAGCCTGGGCCTGCACCCGCGCCACGGCTCAGCCGGACGGGCTGCCCACGACTGAGAACCTCGACCCGCTGCCGCCGGAGACGAGCAGGACGGGCTCGCGGCGGTGATCCCGCTGGCCACATTAACCACCTGCCGGGAGAACACGCGGCCACCAGCCTGGAAAACTGGCGGCCGCCAGCCCGGAGAAACCAGGGCACCCAACCGGAATTCCTAGGCTCTGGCCGTTGACACCGCCGGCGAGGTGCCCGCGCGTAGCCGTCCGTTCGGCGCGGCTGTTGAGGCGTGATCGAGCCACCTGTGGTGTTTGCAGAAGTGGCTGATTGGGGTATGCGCGGTCGGCTGCCAGCATCCGCTCATGCATGAGCCGATGCCTGGGCGTCAGCGTTTGACAGCGCGCGCAGCTGCCAGCGCGTGGGCGACGCCGTCTGGCTGGGTAAGACGGAAGGCAACGTAGCTCTCCGGCGTCGTGTCGGCGCCCGGCAAGCCGCTGACCACCCGCCGGTCCGTTGCGAGCCCGAAGGACACCGTCCCCGGCTCCAGGTACAGCGTAAACTTCGCCCTGGCATCGTAGGCCCTTGCAGGATCGGACCAGCCCAAGTAGGCCTGACGCTGGCCACCCTTTCGAACGTCCGGCACATCTGGCACATATCCCATCTGTATGAGACCGTCCGCGGCTTCCCGGATCCTCCCACCGCCGCGCCGGACCAGCTCCCCGAGCATGCCGTCCACCGTACTGATGTTGAGGCTGGTGGCAGGCGGGACAAGGCGGATCCGGATCTCAGTACCCGGCACAGCCTCGATGGTGATGGTCTGAGTAGTAGACATAACAACGACCTTCCGTATCTTCTATGGATATTACATGGAAGATATGCGGTCGGACCGTGACTGTAAAGTCACAGTGCGCACGCGGCAGGCGACCGCGGCATGACCGCGACGAATGGGCGGCCCAGATCACCGACGCCGCCGCGATCCGCAGTCCGTCGCCCTGCCCGGCTGCTCGCCAGCCCGTACTGGCGCGAACGGGTCCTCGGCTGGGCCGGGCACGACGAATTCACCGCTGAACAGCAGCGCACCATCGCCCCCGGCTACGCCTGGGGTTACCGCCCGCGCGCCCGCTGGCGCCACGGCAGCGACGATCCGCTGCTCGAATGGCGACTGCCTACCCGCCGCCTCACGTTCGAGCCGCTACCACCCGGCCATGCCTGGAACCTGCCCGAAACGTCCAATCGCCAGCCGCAAGCCCAATCACCGGCAGGAACGCAGAAACTCTGCGTGACTCAGATCGGCGGGACGATCCGGTCCGGCAAACGCCCAGGCGCGCACGCTCATGATGCCGCTGGCTGCGGTCCGCGATTTCGGCGCAGCCCGGTGGCGCGACGCCGTCGTGCCGCGCCGCAACGACGAGGACCGGGAGCGGGTGCGTGATCTCCTCCGGGAGATCGAGTACGCGTGCATCGACCCCCTGGTGAAGTACGCATTCCCGGTCACCGTGCTCCCCGAGGGAACGCCGCTCGAAGCGGTGTGCACCATCTTCGAGACCCTGAACCGCACCGGCAGGCCGCTAACTCCGTTCGAACTCATCAGCGCGCGGGCATTCGCTGGCGGCCACAGCCTGTACGACCTGTGGAACAGCGCGCTTGAGGGGCACCCCATCCTCGGCGACTTCGGGGTCAAGCCCTACTACCTGCTGCAGTGCATCGCTCTGCGGCTCGGCGTCTCCTGCAAGCGGCGATCCGTCATCAGCCTGCCCGCCGATGACATCGCCCGTGGCTGGGACTCCGCCGTGGCCAGCATTGCTGCCGTCCTCGCGCTGCTTCGCGACGAATGTGGCGTGCTAGCGCCCAAGTGGCTTCCCTACGAGCCGATGCTTATCCCGCTGGCAACCGTCTGGGATGAGGTCAAGACGACGGCCGGGCCGGCGCAGGGCGCCATGCGCTCGAAGCTCAAGCGGTGGTTTTGGTCCGCGTCGTTCACCGGTGAATACGAGAGCTCGTCAGCGACCCTCGCCGAACGAGATGCGCCAGCACTCAAGAGCTGGCTTGCAGGCGGGGACGAACCAGAGGTGGTCCGAGCATTCGGGTGGAACCGGGAGCGGTGGCGCACGGTCACCACCCGGCAGCAGGGCCTGTACCGTGCCACGATGGCCCTGAGCCTGCTGCAAAGGCCACGCGACTTCCACACCGGCGCGCCGCTCACTCCCGAGCTCATCGAGGCGGGCAAGATCGACGACCACCACGTCTTCCCGCGTGCATACCTGAGAAGCATCGGGAAGGGCGACGCGGTGGATTCCGTCCTCAATCACTGCCTCATCGACCGGGTGACGAACATCCGCATCAGCAACCAGGCACCATCGGCCTACCTCGACGAGATGCGCACCGAACTCGGCCCCACCCTCAACGAGGTGCTACGCAGCCACCAGCTGCCGACCGGGCCGAACAGTCCGCTCAACACCAACGACTTCGAGGCCTTCCTCGACTGGCGAGAGCAAACCCTAGAGGACGCGCTGGCGGCAGCGACCGGCAAAGGCACCCCCGCCGGAGCCATCCGGTCCCCCGAGCGATCCTCACTCGACTTGCAGGTGGAAGGCGTGGAACTGGAGCTACGCCGGATCATCACCGATACCCTCACCGGAGAGCCAGACGCACTGCCATCCCATGTGAGCGACAAGATCAACGAGCGCATCACCAGCGCACGACGCCGGAGTCCGGGCATGGGAAACGGCCACTACGACTCACTGTCCGGCAAGCTGGAGTATTGCGACCTCCGCGAACTCCAGGACGTGCTCACCTCCAAGACGCTCTGGCCGCGATTTGCAGAGCGGTTCGGGAGCAAAGAGATGCTCAACGTGCGGTTCGCACAACTAGCCGAGCTACGCAATCGCCTTCGCCATAGCAGGACGGTCGATGACGTGACCCGCAAGGACGGCGAAGCCGCTCTCCTCTGGTTCCGGCAGGTGCTCGCTCACGGATAGCGCCTTGGTGATTCCGTGCACCGTCAGACGTCGTGCACACGGCATCGGCCAGATGACAGGGCGGCGCCTTCAACCCGGTATTCTGATGGATCTGGCGGCGACCTCCTCGACGTGAAGTAGGCCTCGAGCCGGTCTGGGCGAGTCTAGAAGCTTCGCGAAGTCCTGTTTCCCAGGGCGAATGACCGTCCAGACTCCGCCAGAGGCTGGCGGCTCTTCACCGGATGGCTCCCCAACTTGACCCCCAGGCGACGACAAGATCGCGAAGGTTTGGCGCGTTAGAACAAAAGTTGAACGGAGTGTCCGAGGCGCTCGCCGACGCCGTAAGGTGCCGGCGGGTGATACAGCGGGTACCAGTCCCGGCCCTCAACTCGTCGTTGCTGTCAGGGCAAAGTCTCTGTGCGAGCTTTGATGCCCTCTCTGCAGTTATGGGTTATCTAGCGCCCGCCGCAAAATCTCCGCCGGGGCATTGCCGCCTCAGCAAGCCCAGACCCTTTCTCGGCTGCGAGTCTCCGAATGCGAGACAGCAGCACGACTGCCTCGGATTCGCTGTCAGCTGAGGCAGCCGCCCAGAGCATCTGGTTGATCTCCCCGTGTACGGCTGGTACCACCTGCACAATCACGCCGTGAGCTTCAAGGGTCCACGGCGTTGATGAAGACCGGCAAGTGGGTGGCACAGGATGTATGCGTGTTCAGGGTGATCGCGGAGGAACCGGACCAGTCGGCGCTCGGCACCGGGATGCAGGTCCATCCGGCGACGTGGCTGTCCTTAAGAACCACGCCGCTCGTGACTGGAACTCTGACTGGGAACTGAGCTGGACCTCTCGGTACCGAGACAACGCGGACAGTGTCCCTCGCGAGCCGGACTGACCGGCGCCTCTATCAGGTGACCTAGCCGCCTGTCCGGCCCCTGGTTGCGCGCAAAGTTTCGATAGTTCTGGCTCTACAAGGGCATAATGCGTTCGGTTTCGATGCTGTAACTGTTAGTAACGCCAGTCCGGCCGGTGGTTTCGCCTGTTCTATCGGCTGGGCTCCAAAACAGGCTCAGCCAGGCAGGGGTGTGCTTGACATGCGGTTCACTAAGTCGGCAGCGGTGCTGGTCCCGGCCCTGGCGTTGGCGGCCGCTACCCTCTCTGCCAAGCTGTCGTGAGGCACCCGCCCCTCAGTAACCACTGACCACCCCGAGGGCGGGGATGGAGATTTCCCTGAGATGACCGTGACCGTGCTCGACCGTGCGCTGGTGGCCGGCGATGCTGGAGGGGTGACCGGCGAGCGGCAGGAGCGCCCGGATCCGGAGGTGCCCGAGAAGGCCCGCCGGCGGACGTTCACCGCGCAGTACAAGCTGGACGTGGTGGCCGAGTATGACGCGGCGCCGACCGGCGAGAAGGGCGCGGTGCTGCGCCGGGAAGGGCTGTACTCCAGCCACGTGATCGAGTGGCGGCGGGCCCGGGACGCCGGGGCGCTGGCGGGCCCGGCGCGGCGGCGCGGCCGGCCGGCGGCTGATCCGCGGGATGCGCAGATCGCCCGGCTGCGGCAAGAGAAGGCCAAGCTGGAGCAGGAGCTGGCTAAGGCCCGCTTCGTGGTGGATGTCCAGTCAAAACTGCAGGCGCTCTTGGAGACGATCTCCGAGGGCGCGGACACCGAGCCCGGGTCGAGTTCGTGACCGACGAGGCGATCGCCGTGATGGCGCCGCGGATCGGCACCAGGGCGGCGTGCGCGGCGGCCGGCGTGCCGCAGGCCACCTGGTACCGGCGGCACCGGATCAGCCCGGCTGCGCCGAAGGCAGCCCCGGTCCCGCACGCCGAGCGGGTCCAGCCGCGGGCCCTGGCCGCGGCCGAGCGGACGGCGATCCTGGACGTGCTGCACACCGGGCGGTTCGCTGACCTGGCGCCCGGCGAAGTCTGGGCGACGCTGCTGGACGAGGGCACCTACCTGGGATCGGTGTCCACCTATTACCGGGTGCTGCGCGAGGCCGGCGAAAGCCGGGAGCGGCGCGCGCAGGCCACCCACCCCGCCGCCGTCAAGCCCGAACTGGCAGCGGACGGACCGAACCAGGTGTACTCCTGGGACATCACCAAGCTGCACGGCCCCGCGAAATGGACCTACTACTACCTGTACGTGATCCTGGACATCTACAGCCGCTACGTCGTGGGCTGGATGGTCGCCACCTGCGAATCTGCCGCCCTGGCCGAGAAGCTGATCGCGGCGACCTGCGACAAGCAGGGCATCACCCGCGGCCAGCTGAGCATCCACGCCGACCGCGGCTCCTCGATGACGTCCAAGCCGGTCGCGCTGCTGCTGGCTGACCTCGGCGTCACCCAGTCCCATTCCCGCCCGCACGTCTCCAACGACAACCCCTACTCCGAGGCGCAGTTCAAGACGCTGAAGTACCGGCCGGGGTTCCCCGCCCGGTTCGGTTCGATCCAAGCCGCCCGGGCGCACTGCCAGGAATTCTTCCCCTGGTACAACAACGAGCATCATCACGGCGGGCTCGGCCTGCACACCGCCGGTGACGTCCACTACGGCCGCGCCGCAGCCGTCCAGGCCGGGCGCGCCCAGGTCCTGACCGCCGCCTACCACGCCCACCCCGAGCGCTTCGTCCGCAAACCGCCCGCCCCGCCGAAACTGCCAGGCACATCCTGGATCAACCCGCCCCAGGAGAAGGAAGCCGCTACTCAGTAAAAGCCACCCAATGGCGCCCCGGACAGGTTGACAGATTCCGCTATGGCGGCCTGCGGAAGCTCGGCTCCGGCTAGCCAGAGCAGCGTCGGCTGCACGTTTGGTGAGCAGTCATGAGGTTTTCAGCTAAGTACCCCGCAGGTCTGGCTGCTCTAGCCGTTGCAGCTCTGGCCGGGTGCGGAGGCGCAGCCGCTAGCAGTCACCAGACTCCCAAGACAAGTGTGTCTGCTGAGTCTGTTCCGACCGGCGACCTGCAGGCCGACCAGACGATCAAGGCCCAGGGCCTCGCGGTCACGTGGGACATGACCACTGCTGATATGGCCGGAACGCAGATCACGGGCGCGGCTCTGTCGAACACGACCGCAGGCCCGGACATGTACGTCCTTTTTCTAGCGACCCCGGCCGCGGCTACTGAGTTGGCGGGCACGATGCAGGGCTACGTAGGTCCGTACACCGACGCTCAGGGCAACGACGTTGGCAGCGTCTCGATTCAGGTCAACGGCTTTGAGGTCATCGTGTCGACGGATTCCACGCCCGCGATGTCGTCGTTCATCAACGCGCTTAAGCACTGACCAAGTTCTACACGGTAGAGGGTCTGGGACATCAGCCCTCAAGTCGGCAAGGAAGTAGTCATGAGGTTTTCAGTCAGGTCGGTAGTGGTGGCCACGGGTTCGGCTCTAGCTCTGGCGGGAGTGCTGGCTGCGTGCAGCTCGAGCAGCTCCAGTTCCACGGGCTCGGCTACCACAGCTGGCTCATCCGCCCCGAGGCCGTCGGCAGTCACGTCGCAGGCCGCGCCTGCTAATCCGCTGACCATTGTTCGTGAAGCTGGCGCTACGGTGCAGCCTGGTGAGGTGTACGGGAGTTCGACCGTGCAGGGTTGGCTGGGGGGAGACGGTTCTTTCAGCAAGAGCGGTCAGCCCGACGACACCTACGAGAGGGTGACCGTCTACACAATCCCGCCGGGTGAGACCGGAGCGCAGGCGTTTGCCAGCACTGGGTTTTCGTCGTCCGACAGCCAGATCGTAGTCACTGGCCCTACGTTTTACATGTACGTGTATCCGCTCCAGAACGACGAGGGCGACAGCGTATTCTCTGTGTCGCCCGCGACGATCGCCGCTCGGGTGCACGGCACGGTGCTGCAGCCGACTAGCTAGGCTCACAAGGTCTTGGATATCTGCGTCCGGTGTGAGCCGTAGTGGACTCCGCCAATCTCTCGCTAACTGTTTCGAGTCCTGGTTCCTACGGGCATAAAACGTAACTGCTTGGTGCTCTTCTAGGTAGAGGGACCGTAGGTTCCGCCGTACCCTCCCGTAGGGAGGCGAAGGGAAGAGTTCAAGTGAGAAGTTCAGACAGCAAGATGGCTGCGCTGCAACAGGCGTACGACGCCGGCCATCCGGAGGTAGCCCTGAGGATTCTGGGCGGGTCAGTTCGCGTTTACACCAGGTCCCCGAAGTCGAAGCCCGGCTGGCAGGTGGCCGACTATCGCAACCCGTATCCGGAGGGTACTGAGTTCGTGGTCCTGGTGGACTCCTACCGCACCGGAAGGCCTGAGGGGTTCTATGTCGTCCCTGTCGCAGACGTTGAGCAGATCCTCGCGGATCACTTCCGCGCCTCGTTTCCGAGCGGCGTGCGCCCGGTTAGCCCCGAGTCAACTCACTCGGTCGTCACGGTGGCCTCCGTGAGCCAGTACCGCGACGCCTGGAACGCGGCTGAGTAGGAAGATCTCCGGCCGGAACTGGGTGCTCAGGAATGGGTGGCCATGTACTCGATGACTGCGTCGGCGTCGCGGCTCGTGGCGTACAGGTCGGAGTCGGGGTCGTCCTGGGAGACGCGCCACAGCCCGTCCCGCTTGTCCCAGTAGGCGGTCCAGGACAGATGCTCGGCAAGGAACGCGGCGATCTTCGCGGCCGCGTGGGGGGTGTTGCGCGGCGCTGAAGATGCCGACATAGGAGGCGTTCGCGATGCCGATGTGGGCGGCGTTTTAAGGCCCCGCAGCCGGGTTGCTGCGGGGCCTTGATGGTGATGGCACCGGTGGCCGTGGGCA
>Ga0302326_10006470_pt1 | contig 26286 bp, 27 predicted proteins | sample Palsa_T0_3_FD_202264 | JGI IMG/M metagenome (GOLD analysis project Ga0302326, IMG submission 202264) | Peat permafrost microbial communities from Stordalen Mire near Abisko, Sweden - Palsa_T0_3 | ecosystem: Environmental > Terrestrial > Soil > Palsa > Peat permafrost | place: Sweden: Abisko... | reverse complement strand
CGTGGGTCTTGTCGAATTCCTCGGCGACCCAATTGACGATCACGTCGTCCCAGTCCTTGCCGCCCAGACGGTGGTCGCCGTTGCTTGCGAGCATCCGGATGTGGTGGCCTTCGATCCGCATGATGGTGACGTCAAAGGTGCCGCCGCCAAGGTCGAAGACAAACACAGTCTGATCCGAGTCCAGCTTGTCGAGGCCGTAGGCCAGCGCCGCCGCGGTCGGCTCGTTGATGATCTGAAGGACGTTCAGGCCGGCGAGCTGGCCGGCGTGCAGCGTCGCGGTGCGCTCGGCATCGTTGAAGTAAGCCGGGACGGTGATGACCGCGTCGGTGATCGCCTGCCCAAGATATTTCTCGGCGTCGTTCTTCAGCTTTTTGACGATGATCGCGGAAAGCTCCTCCGCGGAATATCCCTTCGAGTTGAATTCGCGGTGGAATTCCGACTTGCTCTTGCCCATCTCGCGTTTGACGAAATCCACGATCTTCTCCGGCTCCGAAACGGCATTCTGTTTGGCGAGCGTGCCGACGATGGCGCTGTTGCCATCGAAAAGAATGACCGAGGGAGTGATCCTCTCGCTCTCAGAATTGGGAATGATCTGCGGCTTGCCGTACGCGTCTATGTGCGCCATCGCGCAGAAAGTGGTTCCGAGGTCGATTCCGATGGCTTTCCGGGAGGATGGCGGCGTTGGGGAGGGAGTCATTTAGGCAAATTACCAGTAAAGATTACATCAAGCATGCGGTATGCCAAAAGGTTGTTTTGTATCATTTTTGAGAATCCGCGGACATATCCACCAGATACCCTTCTTTCCACTTCTTGACCACGACTTCCTCCGGACGCAATATCCGGTCGCGCCAGGTGAAGCCGGGTTTCACCCTGCGGATGATCTCGCCATCTTCTTCGGGCAACTCGGCGTGCTCGACGGAAACGGCGCGCTGATTCTTCTTATCGAGCTTTCCGGGCGCCGGTTCAAGCAGCTTCACGTCCATTCGCGACATGACCTCGAGCAGGAAATCCACCGCATGATCCAGGTTCTTGCCGAGATTCCTTAAAAAATCGAGAGCAACCGGACTTTGGGCCGCGTCGGGAGCGCTCGCGCCTCCCGCGAAATTCGTTATCTGCCTGCCGATCGTCGAGAGGTCGTCATAGAGGCAGACCAGATCCCGGACCAGGGGCTTCTGAATCACTTCAAGGAGAAATCCGTCGCGATATCCTTTCAACTCCTCATGGAGCGCATCGAAAAGCTGCTGGTTTATCGCGCTCCTTTTGTCCAGCGTCTCCTGGACCCCGGCCATCAACGGGGGGAGGGCTGTTTGCATCGATGCGGTGACTTCCAGTCTCGAAAGGACCTCCTTGTTCTCGACGGTCGCGCGAGTGAGGGCCTCGAGCCCGATCACCAGCGGCCGGAGCATTTGCAAAAAGGAGGGCACCGCCTTCCGCTCGACGCGCTCGTCGATTTGCTGCTGGGCATCCACAGCCAGCGATTTCATCTGGCGGTCAAAATCCGTCTCTTCCAAGGGCATGTCGTACAAAGACATGGAACGTACCTTAGCGAAATTCGAGCCAACCCCGTGGAATTTCTCCGGGTGCGCTCCTTTTTTTTGGCAACCGAATGCACCGCTAACGCTGGATACCGTAGAAGCGTTGGATGGAACGCGTCAAACCCGGGATGTCGTGCTCGGCGGCCTCGACATCCACGCGCAAACCGAGGTCGCGCATCGTCGCGGATGTCACCGGCCCGATGCTGGCCGTTTTCAGGCCGGGAGGAAGCGGCAGCTTGAGCGCGGTGAAATTCTCGACCGTCGAGGAACTGGTGAAGGTGATCAGGTCGGCCCCTTCCTCCTTGAAGCGGGCGATGCCGCCGGAGACATCATCGGTTTCGGGCACCGTCCGGTAGGCGATGGCTTCGTCCACGATCGCCCCCATCCTCTCGAGCTGGCTCGCCAAAACGTCGCGGGTCACTTCCGCCCTCGCCAGCAGGATGCGCTCGTTCTCGATGCTTTCGTGCTTTTGAAACTCGCGCACGACCGCCTCGGCGATGAACTCGGCGGGCTGAAGATCGACCTTCAAATGGAAATCCTTCACCCGCTGGGCGGTCGCCGGGCCGATTGCCGCGATCCGCGCGCCGCCGATTTCGCGCGCGTCGTCATACAATTTGTAAAACATCTCGAAGAACGCCTCGACGCCGTTTGGACTGGTGAAAACGATCCAGTCGTAACCGTGCGCATCCTGGACCATGCGGCCGAATTCGAGCAGATCCGTGGGCGGTTCGATCCGGATCGTGGGCAGTTCGAAGACGTCCGCGCCCAGAAGGCGAAGCCCGGCGCTCAGCGCGCCTGCTTGCTTCCGCGTGCGGGTGACGACGATGCGCTTTCCGAAAAGCGGCCGCGTTTCATACCACCCGAGCTTTTTTCGCAGCCCGACCACGCCGCCGAATACCGTCACCGCCGGCGGGCGAAAATCCGCCTCGAGGGCGATGCGCGCGATGTCCTTGAGAGAGCCCTGGATGGTGCGCTGCCTCCCGAGCGTGCCCCATCGAACCATGGCGACGGGCATCTCGGGGCTGGCGCCATGCGAGAGCAACGCCTCGGCGACTTTCCCGATCCGCTCCGTCCCCATGAGCATGACCTTCGCCCCGGGAGAAGCTGCAAGTTGCTTGTAGTCGATGGCGCTTTCCACCTTCTCCGGATCTTCATGCCCGGTGAAAATCGTCACCTGCGAACCGTGCCCGCGATGGGTGACCGGTATTCCCGCGTAAGCAGGGGCCGCGAGCGCCGAGCTGACCCCCGGCACGACTTCAAACGCCAGGCCGGCCGCTGCCAGCGCTTCCGCCTCCTCGCCCCCGCGCCCGAACAGGAACGGGTCGCCCCCCTTCAGCCGGACGACGTTGCCGCCCGCGCCCGTCTTCTCGACGAGCAGCGCATTGATCTGCTCCTGCGTCATGGCGTGATTTCCCGCTTTTTTTCCGGCGTAGATCAACTCCGCCGAGCGCGGCGCCCATTTTAAAATCTCCGGGTTGCACAGGTGATCGTAGAGGATGACGTCCGCCCGCTCCACGCAGTCGCGCGTTTTTAGCGTCACCAGCCCGATGTCGCCCGGGCCGGCGCCCGCGAGATAACAAATGCCGGCAGGTTTACGGCGCATAAATCATCCTGAATAACTCGTTTGCCACGCGTTCGGGGTCGTCTCCCTGCGCTTCCCCAGTTCGTGCAAGCGCCCCCGCCTCGTCAAAGACGATCGCCTTCATCGAAAGCCGCGTGTCGCGCAGCGACGTTCGCGCTCCGACAGGGAGATTGCAATCGCCGTTCAGGAGCCGCAGAAACTCGCGTTCCGCGCGGATGCAACGGAATGTTTCGCGGTGATTGATCGGACTCAAGAGAGCCATGACATCAGTATCATCCCTCCGCGCTTCGAGGGCAATGGCTCCCTGGCCGATGGCCGGCAGCATTTCTGTCAAAACCTCGGCGTGGAAGAGCGCGCCCGCCTCGAATTCCAACAAGCCCCCCTCCACCCGGTATCCGAGCCGCTCGAGGCCCGCCCGCGCGAGGACCAATGCGTCGAGTTCCTCCGAATCGCGCAGTTTTCTCAGCCTGGTCGGAACGTTGCCCCGCATTTCCCGCACTTCCAGGTCGGGCCGCATTCGAAGCAACTGCATTTTCCGCCGCACGCTTCCCGTGCCGATGGCCGCCGCGGCCCTCAGCCCCCCCAAGCCTCCGGGAGTTTTCGCAATCAACACATCCTCGGTCCCGGCGCGCTCGAGCACCGCGGCGATGACAAGGCGCTCCGGCAACCGCCCAGGCAAATCCTTCAAGCTATGGACCGCCGCGTCGATGCGGCCATTCAGCAGCGCTTCTTCGAGTTCCTTCGTAAACAGTCCCTTCACACCGCCCTCCGCCGCCGTCGCAGTGTTTTCTCGTTTGTCGCCGGAAGTGGTGAATATCTCCGTTTCTATCTCGATCCCCCGGTGGGCGTTGCGCAGCGCTGTCTCGGCCAGGCGCGCCTGGGCAAGCGCCAGCGCGCTCCCCCGCGTGCCAAGGACGAAGTTGCGCCCTCTCAAGAGCGTGAAACCCTGCACCCGGCCGCGCGCAACGGCGGCTGGAGGGCCGCTGCATTCGGCTGGATCCCTCCCGCCAGCCAGCCCCAAAAGTCCGTGACATGCCGCTCGATCATCCCCTCGCACACCGAGAGCTCCTGGCGGCGAATCTCAATCGAGCTTCGCGCAATCGCCTGCAAGGAATCGATATCGTAAAGAAAAACGCCTTCCACCTTGTTGACCGCGGGTTCGATGTCGCGCGGCACCGCGAGGTCGATGGCGAAAAGCGGACGGTTCTTCCGGCTTGCCATGATTTTCTCGATCTTCTCCCTTGTCAGGATGGGATGCGGCGCCGAGGTGGAACTGATGATGATGTCGAGGTCGCGGAATTCCCTTTCCCATTCATCGAAGTGGATCGCCTTTCCTCCCAGTTCCGCGGCGAGGCGCGCCGCGCGATCGTAGGAGCGGTTCGAAACCAGAATGCTCTTCGCCCCCCGCGAAAAAAGGGCGCGCGCCGTCTGCTCGCTCGCTTCGCCGGCCCCGAGGATCATGACTTTTCTCGGCGAGAGATCGCCGAAAATTTTCTCCGCGAGGTCCACCGCGACGGAACCGGCGGACGCCGGCCCGCGAGTGATGCTGGTTTTCGAGCGGACTTCCTTTGCGACACGAAAAGCGCGCTGAAACAGTTTGTTGAGGTGCCGGGCGGTCGTCCCGCCGGCCGAAGCCGTCCCATAAGCCTTCTTCACCTGGCCGAAAATCTCCGTTTCCCCGAGCACCATCGACTCGAGGCCGCACACGACGCGAAAGAGATGCCGGATGCTGAGCGGGGCGTCGTAGCGATAGAAAATCCCTCTTTCCCCGCTGCGCAACCCAAACTGTTCGCCGAGGAATTGGACGATCCCGTCGAATCCCTCCTCGGCCGTCTCGCTGGCCGCGTAGAATTCGACCCGGTTGCACGTCGAGAGAATCACCGCTTCGTCAATCGCCCGCGCGCTGCCGAGCCGCAGGGTTGCGAGGGAAAGATCGGCCTCCGGCACCGCGAAGCGTTCGCGCAATTCGACGTGCGCGGTGGCATGGCTGATCCCAAGACAGATGACGTCCATGTGTGGTTCCCGAAAGCTCTTCTAGAGAGGGCGTTGTTCCGAGATGAAGTTGATTCCCCAGAGCATAGACATCATAAGGCTGAATGCCAGCACGGAAAACAGCGCCACCTGGCGAGGCCCGACGCTATGGCGTTTCTCCGCCATCAGCATAACGCCGTAGAGCACCCAGACGCAAATCGACCCGGCCTTTACCCAATCCAGCGGCTTGCCCACCGCAAAACCGGAAAGGAGCCCGACCGTCAGCAAGCCGAACCCCGTCCGAAGCAGGCGGCTGTTGGCCACCGCGAGATCGGTGATCGGAGGGAGATGGAAGAAAATCGAACGCAGCCGCCGGGTCTTGAGTTGCCTTTCCTGGGCGAGATACATCACGCCCGCCACCCCCGCCAGCGCGAACGCCCCGCAGGCCACGACCGACACCGCCGCGTGCAGTTCGATCCATGGATTCGGAGCCGCCCTTCGGAACGGCGGGGAATCCAGCGGCGCGGCCAGCGCGAAAGCCTGCAAGAGGAAAACCAGGGGCGAAGTAAACGCCCCGAGCAAGGAAAGCCGGTAGGCCGGCCCGATGACGAGGTAGAGGAGAACCACCGACCAACTCAGGAAGATGAACACCTCGAACAGATTTGTGAGGGGGCAGCGCCCGAGCGCGTGTCCGCGTTCGAACAGGAAGGCCGTCTGGAGGAGAAATCCGCAAGCGATGGCGGAGAAATTAAAGGGCGAAGCGCGGTAAGTCCCCGCGCGCAGCGCGTACACGGTGTAGCAAAATCCCAAAAGGAAACAAAACGTGCTGGCGATCAGGAGTGGATGATCCATCGGCGACCGGTATCATAGGCGTCGGCGGCGGGCTTTGCAACCGGGCGGTCCTAGGAAACAGGAGGTGATTTCTCGCTCTTCTGCAGAAGCTTGCCGTGCAACTCGGTCGTCAGCGTCTCAATGCGCTGGGTGAGATCCTTGGTGAGTTCGGTCAGTTTCGTGTTCTGCCCCAGCAGGTCCGCCATTTGCGCGGCCTGTTGGGCCGCCGCCTTCTGCCGCTCCTCGCTCGCCGTTGCGAGGGCTTCCCGGTGCTGGGCATCGGCTTCGGCGTGCGCCTTGTCGCGGTCCGCCTGCCGGGTCTGCGCCAGCAGGATGAGGGGCGCGGCATAGGCCGCCTGGAGGCTGAACGCAAGGTTCAGCAGGATGAAGGGATAAACGTCGAACTTGGTCCACCCGACAACGTTCACGCCGATCCAGACCGCGACGATAACCGTCTGCGCCACAAGGAAGATGGGCGTCCCAAAAAAGCGGGCGAAGGCTTCCGCCTTCAGTGCGAACCAATCACTGCCAAAGACCGGGGCTAAATGAAGATGTGGACGATGGAAGCGGAAGTGGTTTTTACCCGGTGCTCCGGGTTGTCCGGATTCGGAGTTTGATGGGGTTGTCTCCATGAATCTGATCGTTTTTGCCAGCCCCGCCTGCTTCAAGCAAGCTGATAATGCTCGCGCTGACGGCCAAAAATCACGCGGACGGATATCTCACGCAAAGGTCGCAAAGGAAGAGGGAGGAAGCGCTATTACCTAAAACGGAATGTCGTCTTCGGCGTCGAGGTCGGGGTCGGCGGCGGCGGGCTTGGGAGGAGGGGCGGAGCGCCTCTGTGCGGGCGGGGGGCCGCTTTGGCTGCTTTCGCCGGCATCGGAGCCGCCGCCCGTGCCGGGCTTGGCGCCGATCAGTTGCAGGCCCTCGCCGACTACCTTGAGCTTGCTCCGTTTCTGGCCGGATGTCTTATCATCCCACGTGTCGAGCTGGAGGCGGCCTTCGATGAAAACGGGACGGCCTTTTCTCAAGTATTCTCCGGCGATTTCGGCCTGGCGTCCCCACAAGGTCACATCCACGAAGGTCGTTTCCTCGCGCTTTTCCCCGTTCTCGGAGGAGAAGTAGCGGTTGATGGCAAGCCCGATCTCGGCGACCGCGGTCCCTTTCGGCGTGTAACGCACTTCGGGGTCGCGCGTCAGGTTTCCCATCAGCATGACTTTGTTTAGATTTGCCATGGTGGGAGCTTAATGCGTTTCCGCGGGCTTGGGGACTGTTTTTGCGGCCAATCTCTGGAAGTGCTGGCGGTAAACGTCCGGGTCGAGCTTCAGCTTCGCGCGGAGTTTCTCCAGGAGCTGCGGCTCGGCTTGGAAGATGAAGTTGACGAAATAGCCGGAATCCAGCGGGCCGGCGACGTAGGTGAATTGGCGCTTCTCCATTTTCTGGACTTGCTCGACCTCGGCCCCTTCCTTCTTGAAGTCGGTCTCGAGGCGCTCGATCATTTCGCGCACGTTTTCGTCATTTCCCCTGGTGTTCAAGACCAGCAATCCTTCGTATCTGTTTTTCATGTGGGCGTAGTTTAGTTGAATTTGTTCATCGCGGCAACCGCTCCGTTGCTTTGGGCGTATTCGATGGCGGCAACGGCGCGTTCCAGCGATTCTTCGAACGCCTGCGATTCCTCGGCGGTGAAACGGCCGAGCACGTGGCCGGTGAGGGTGGCTTCGCCGGGCCCGCCGATTCCGATCCGCAGCCGAGGCACTTCCTCCGTGCCGAGCGAGTCGATGACGGATTGCAGCCCGTTATGGCCGCCGGAGGAGCCATTTATCCGGAGCCGCAATTTGCCGACGGGAAGCGCGGCGTCATCGAGCACCACGAGTATCTCGGCCGGGGCGGCCCGGTAGTAGCGGGCGATGGCGGAGACGGGTTCGCCGCTGCTGTTCATGAAACAGGCGGGTTTGCAAAGGATGACGCCTTTGGATTTGGCGACCTCGGCGAGCCCGTCCTTATGAAAGCCGGCTGCGTCGAGCGCCGCGAGCCGGTCCACGACGGCGAAGCCGGCGTTGTGCCGCGTTCCGGCGTATTCGCGCCCCGGATTTCCCAAACCGACTATCATGCGAAACAAGGGAATGGCTTGACGGTTTTCCCCGCGAAAGACGCCTGTTACTTGGTCTTTTCCTCGGTCTCTTCCTTCTTCTCCTTGATCACTTCGGGAGCGGTGGGGGCCTCGACGACGGCGGGTTCCTCCTCGACGGCCGGCGCGGAGACCAGGAAGACGGTGAGATCGGCGTCGTCCCGGGCTATGACGCCATCGGGCAGCATGATGTGTCTGACGTGGATGGAATCGCCGATATTCAGGAGGGAGACATTGACGGTGATGACATCGGGCAGATCCTTGGGAAGGCACTCGATTTCGAGCGAGCGGACGCTCTGTTCGAGGATGCCGCCGTAGTTCTTGACGCCGGTCGGCACTCCCACCGGTTCGATGGGAATATCGGCCTCGATGGTTTCATCCATCGAGACGGCATGGAAATCGACGTGCAGAATCTCGCCGCCCAACGGATGGTGCTGGACTTCCTGGATGAGGGCCATGCGGCTGGATTTCTGCGGGCCGTCTTCTATCTCCAGATCGACGAGGACATTCTCGCCGGCGACGCGGCCCAGGAGCCGGCGGATGTCGCGGGCCGAAATCTGGAGGTTCTGGGGCTGCTGTTTCGCGCCGTAGATGACGGCGGGCACAATGCCTTCGAGTTTGAGTTTGTTGACGGCGGAACGGCCGGCGTGCGAGCGCGTTTGCGCGGTGAGTTTAACTTGCTTTGCCATAAAATTAAGATTTGTCCTTCGAGTCGTGTATTTCGAAAAGCGAACTCACGGACTCGTCATTATGAATGCGTTTGATTCCTTCGCCAAGTAATTCCGCTATGGAAACCACATTAATCTTGCACCCTTCGCCGCAGCGGACGGGGATGCTGTTGGTGGTGATGAGTTCTTCTATGTGCGATTTCCGAAGGCGCTCGATCGCCAGATCGGAAAGAACCGCGTGGGAGACGCCGGCGTAAATCTTCAGCGCGCCATGCTTTTTGAGGATTTCGGCGGCGCTCGCCAGGGTGCTGGCAGTCTCGGTCAGGTCATCGACGATGAGGACGTTTTTGCCCTCGACGTCGCCGATGACGTAGAGGGCGTCGGTCTCGGTGGCGCTCTTGCGGCGTTTCGCGACAATGGCAAGGCTCGCCCCGAGGGCTTGCGAATAGGCGGAGGCCATCTTCAGGCCGCCGACATCGGGAGAGACAACGACCGCGCAGTCGAGTTGCCTGGAGCGAATATATTTCAGCAGCACCGGCAGGGCGAAAAGATGGTCCACGGGGATGTCGAAGAACCCCGCGACCTGCTGGGCGTGGAGATCGACCGTCAGGACGCGATGAACCCCGGCGGCAACCAGCAGATTGGCGACCAGCTTAGCGGTGATGGGCACCCGGGGCTGGTCCTTGCGATCCTGTCGCGCGTATCCGAAAAAGGGGATGACCGCGGTGATTCGCGACGCGCTGGCGCGCCGGGCGGCGTCCACCATGATGAGGAGTTCCATGAGGTTCTGGTTGCTCGGCGGGCAGGTCGGCTGGACCATAAAGACATCCCGGCCACGGATATTTTCGTTGATCTTGACGTAGGTCTCGCCATCGGGAAAAGAACTGACGGTGGCGTCCCCGAGCGGCACCCCCATGGAGTCGCAGATTTCCCGCGCGAGCCCCAGGTGGGCCGAGCCCGAGAAGACTTTCATTTCGGTATAATTCCGCAGCATGAGGGGAGTCTAACGGGCGTCCGCGCCGGACCACAAGCCGGGGGTTTGGATTTATTCTTCGGCGAGCAGCGCGAGCGGGGTGCGCTTCCCGTCCTGGCGGCTGATCGCAAGCCCCGCGCCGACGGTTATCGCCATCATGACGGCGATCGCCGGCAGCGCGACGACAAGCCGGGGAACAAACCGCACCTTGAAGACAAAGAACGCGAGCCCATAGGCCGCGCCCACGGAAAGGACGATCCCCGTCACCGCGGCGAAGAACCCGAGGAGGGCGAATTCGATCACAAGGATGGAAAAGACCTGCCTGCTCGTCGCTCCCAGCACGCGCAAAAGCGCTTCTTCGCGCGCCCGTTCGTAACGGCTCGAGAAGAGAGCCGCGGCGAGGATCATCACGCCCGTCAGGAGCGTAAAGAGAGACATGAAGCGAATGACAAACGCCACCTTGGCAAGGACCGCGTCCACGGAGGAAACGATGGCTTGCAGATCGAGAACGGAGATGCCCGGGTATTGGCGGACGATCTCGCGCTGGAGCGTGGCAGATTGCTCGTTGCCGGCAGCCCGCGACAGGGCGATGAATGTCCCCGGAGCGTCCTCGAGAATTCCTTTTGGAAAAATAATGAAAAAGTTCGTCCTGAACCTCTTCCAATCGACCTTGCGGATGCTCCCCACCACGGTGTCGATCTTGACTCCTTGCACGTCGAAGGCGATGGGATCGCCCACCGTGACATCGAGGTCTTTCGCGATGCCCTCTTCCACCGAGATCGGCGCGGGCCCTTTTTCGGCTGTCCACTCCCCGGTGAAACGCCCCTGGACGACGGTTTCCGTCGGCGAAAGATGGTCCCGGTAGCTCGAACGGTAATCCCGGTCGAGAACCCACTCCCGGATGTGCTTTTTCGGATCGCTCCGCAGTTGTTGGATGGAACGGCCTTTCACCGCTTCGAGCCGCATCGGCACCATCGGCACGCGCTCCAGCATCGGCGCACCCAGGCGGTGAAGGAGCGAGGAAAGCCCGTCGAGCTGCTCGGCCCCGATGTCGAACAGAATGATGTTCGCCTCCTGCGGCCCCCCGGTCGTGAGATTCCCGAGAAGCATGCGTTGCGCGAAGAAAATGGTGAGAACAAGAAATGTCCCGAGCCCCAGGGATAGCATGAGCAGCACGGTGCGATTTCCGGGCCGGTAGAGATTGGAAAGGCCCTGCCGCCAGACATAGGGCCAGCCGGATCGCAGATATTTATGCGCCGTGAAAACGATCCCTCTCGCCACGAGCAGCAGGATCGCCAGCACCCCCGCGAGCGCTGCCGCCAGGGAGAGCCCGTACCTCCAGTTCCCGGTCTGGAGCACCGCGAAGGCCGTGACGCCCGCCGCCGCCAGCCCGTGGAAAACCCAGCGCAGCGGGTCGGGCGTCGCCTCCGACAGATCCGGCGCCCGCAGCGCCGAGAGCGGCGAAACACGCCGAAGGGAAAGCAGCGGCAGCATGGCAAAGAGCCAGCAGAAGACGATCCCGGTCATCAGACCCGTGAGAATGGACGGGAAGGAAAGGCCAAACCCGATCCGCACCGGCAGGAAATCCGCCAGGATTTTCGGCAGGCCGGCCTGGACGGCGACACCGGCCAGCACGCCTGCCAGCGAGCCGAAAACGGCGAGCGCCATCGTCTGTATGAGGTAGATAGCCAGGGCCTGCGCCGAGGAGCAACCGAGGCAGCGCAGAAGCGCCACCGAGCGGACGCGGGAGCGGACGTGCAGATGGATCGCCCCGGCCACAGCCGTCGCCCCGAGGAGAAGGGCGACGAATCCCGTGATGTTCAGGAAATGGTACAGGTTTTCCATCTCGCGTCCCAAATCCTTTTTGCGCTTCGCCACGGTGTCGCAGGCGAACCCGCGCGCTTCCAGTTGCTTCACGGCGGCCGGGATGCGCCCCGGGTCGTCCAGCTTGAGGTAGGCGAAGTAACTCGCCAGGCTTCCCCTGCGCAGGAGGCCCGTTTTCGCCAGACGCTTGAGCGGGATGTAAACGCGCGGCGCCAGCGTGGAAATGGCGAACGACTCGCCGGGCGCTTTCCGCAGGCCGCCGGCCACGGAGAACGTCGCATCGCCCAGCTTCATCTCGCAGCCCGGCTTCTCCCCGAATTGGAGCAGGAGGCTTTCATCGGCGAGCGCGGCGTTCCCCGCGCGAAGCGCGCCTTCCGCCGCGGCCGGCTCCGTTTCGAGCCTGCCATAGAAAGGGAAAGCCCCTTCCGCCGCCCGCACCTGGACGAGCCGCGTCCCCTGGCTGCGGGGAAAGAGCGCCATCGAGACGAAGCGCACCTCGTGCGAAACCGCGCTGCCCAGCGAGCGGAACAAGCTCTCGTCTTCCGTTGTGAAAGGCCGCCGGGATTGGACGGCGATGTCCGCGCCGACGAGCGTCCGGGCCTGGTCGTCCACGGCCCGCTGGAGATCGGCGCTGAAGGAACCGACCGCGGCCACCGCCGCGACGCCGGCGGCGATGGAAGTGGCAAAAAGCAAAAGGCGCGCCCGGCTTTTCCTGCTGTCGCGCCAGGCCATGCGCCAGCTCCAGGGATCGGCGAGAGGAGCTAATGCCGGGAAAAATTTAATTTTGGTCGGATTTACCGCCATTAGGCGTAATTAGGCGTGATTGAGGGTTAAAGCATCCTCCCACCTTCGTGCCTTTGTGTGAGAATTCTCCATGTGAGATAAGTTTCGCACAGGTATTTCCAAAAACCCAGGGTTCCATTGGCTCGGTTGGTTCCATTGCGCTAAATTTTCATTTTAGGCCCTGGGAATGGGCGCAAATCACCGGAATCAACATGATACGCCTGACCCGAATGGCGCTTAGTTAAGGCGGTTTTGGGATGATTTTCTCGCATCGCGTTTCACAACTCCGGGAGCCGATCCGAGGAGAGCTCTTTCGCTCAATTCGCGCATTTCTTTGAGGATCGTTTCGAGCTTTCGATGGTTGGCGATGGCTTCCATGATCAACTCGGCCTGATCCTTTGAAAGCGAAACGGTAAAGGTCTTCTTATTGACCTTGCGGGTCCTGCGATAAGCATGCGGCGGGGTATGCAGAACGCTGCCCTGGCAGACCCATGGCAGTTGGGCCAAGGTGGATCTATCGCGAGATAGTGGAGCCTGAAAGCCGGGCAAGCCGAGAACTCTCTTGTCAGCCGGAGGATGATCTTATAGGAAGAGGGGGATGTGCCGCAGCCCCGTCGCGCTCCTTCGCGTTGGAGTGTTGGTTGCCGTGATTCTTGCATCACGGGCGAGGGGAGATGTCTCGCAGGATTTGTCAAAGGAGTCCAAGGACATGTTCCGGACGGACGTCAGCCCGCGATCCGAATTCACCACGACGGGGTTCGTTCAAGCCACCTTCTACCCTTTCCATGATGAATATCCGGCGAATTTCGGCCTGCCTTTCAAGGATGAGGTTACCGCGCGCTACGCGCTGACAACGGATGTAACCGTCGAGCTTGTGAAGGCCGGCGTGTTCGGACGGCTTTACCTTTTTTTGCCGCTGGGCGACACCCGGCCGAAGACCTCCTATAACTTCAGGGCCGACCCGATCCTGCTCGAAGTCCAGCCGAGCATCGGTTACAGTTGGACGCCGCACATGGACGTGCGCCTGACTTATGACCAGGCATTCGACCTCGGCAAGTTCACTTCCGTGAATGAAGTCACTCCCTGGCTCTCGCTCTCGATGCGGTACGGAACCACCAAGCCGCTCGATCTCGGCGGCCTCGCGGAACTCTCAGGCTTTGCCGAATCGTTCTTCTTTTTGCCGGGATTCGAATATCCCGCCACGCCGGGAGCTTCCCCAGCCGGTTATCCCGTGAAGGATTTCAGCCGCGCGCAGATCGTCAATGCCCGTTATGCGCTCGGGTTCAATGCAAGGCTTCAGCCGAAGATCAAATACCTGGACCGGCTCTTTGTTTTTGGCGACCCCGAGCTGTTTTTTGGCGACGCGACCCTGGCGGATCACGACCGCTTCGGCGGCGAACCCCTTACCGTTTATCTCGAATGGGGCATCGGAGTGCAATTCACCGAAAATCTCGAATTGCGTTTCACCCACGGAGAGTTCGATGACCTCGGCGGCGCGCCGCCCGGCCTGTTGAACTTGAGGGGAGACGGCATCTCCCTTCGCTATTGCTGGTGAAGCGCGAGCGAGCGGTAGATTTTCTCATAGTCATCGACCATTCGCTGAAAGCTGAACCGTTGGACCGCGTGACGGCGCACCGTGGCGCGATCCAGCCCGACGGCGAGCCGCACCAGGCCCGCCAGCTCGTCGATCGACTCGTGATGGAAACCGGTGATGCCCGGATCGACAACCTCCCGCACGGCGCCCAGGTCGCGCGCCACGACGGGCGTCCCGCAAGCCATCGCCTCGATCATGACCAGACCGAACGGTTCGGCCCACTGGATCGGAAAAACGAGCGCCGCCGCCCCGCGCAACAGTTCGTTCTTTTGCGAATGATTGATGGGACCGAGGTATTGGACGCTTTCTCCGTCGATGAGCGGCTTTATGCAGGTCTCGAAATATTCGTTCTCCTCGGCGTCCTGTGGACGGCCGGCAAGGAGAATGGGGAGCCCGACGGTTTTCGCGATGCGGATGGCGTCGAGCGGATTTTTGTCAAACGACATGCGCCCGAGAAACGCCAGGTATTTCCCCTTCTCGAAGGAAGGGGCGTAGGCGGCAAAATCGCATCCGTTATAGACAACGGGGATTTCCCTTCCCGGCGAGCCATCCCCCAACGAGGAGACCTGGTAACGGCTGATGGCCGAGAGCGCAACGCCGGGATAGCGCTTTGCGACCCATTGGTCATCCTCGGAAAGAAAGGTGTGGAAAGTGAAAAGAGACGGGCTGGCGCAAAGCGCGCCCATCGGAACCCATTGGGAGCCGAGATGAAAGTGAATGAGATCGAACTCGCGCGCGGAAAGCAGAGCTTCGGCGACAATCGCATTGGCGTAGTATTCATAGGTGGAAGCCTCGCACGCCGTCATCAAGTCCAGGAGGTTCCGCTCGCAAACGGACCGCAGCCGGGCGCTCGTCCTGGAATCGCCGGAGGCAAAGAGGGTCACCTCATGGCCGCGCCGCACAAGTTCTTCACAAAGGAGATGGACGACAAGCTCGATGCCGCCGTAGGTCGCGGGCGGTATGCTCGTCCAAAGCGGGGCGACCTCGGCGATGCGGAGGTTTTTTTCCAGCGGTTGCACTTGCTGTTTTTTGCTGATATGCGAATGGCTTGTCCACTCCAATGAAGTTTTATTCGCTTGCCCGGTTCCTGACGGTCTCGGCCATTGCATTGCTGCCCGTGGCGGCCCGCGCCCAGTTTCCGGGTGAGTCGCCGTCGCCGGCGAGCAGCCCCGCCGCGTCGCCCAATCCTTGGCCAACCCCAACGGCGGCGCCGCCCGCGCCGGAGCCATCCGCCCAGGCGGCGCGGGCCGAGCCGGTGCAAAGCCGGGAGATCATCACCCGGTTGCAGATATTCCTGGACCAGCAGGATTTCGGGCCGGGGAAGATCGACGGGCGGTGGGGGGAATTCACCGGCAAGGGCCTGGCGCACTACCAACGGGCTCACAAATTGCCGGAGACCGGGAAACTGGACGCCTCGATCCCCCTGGATTCCGTTTACCCGATTTACACCACGTATCAGCTCACCGCGGTGGACGAGAAGTCGGTGCATCCCACCCCGGCCAAACCGGCGGAGCAGGCGAAGATGAAATACATGGGTTACCGCTCGCTGCTGGAGTTTCTCGAAGAGCGATTTCACTCCGACCCGGATTTTCTTCGCAAGATCAACCCAGGGATGAAGATGGACGGGCTGAAAGTGGGAGACACCGTGCGCGTCCCCAACGTCGCGCCGTTCAAGCTGGAGGAGTGCCGGGAGATCGCGCACCTGCCCGACCAGCCGCTGTTTCTAAGCCGCACGATCTACATCAGCCCGAAGGACAAGATGCTCGATCTTTACGACGGGAAGAGTCTCATCGCCGCGTTCCCAATCACCCCCGGCTCGACGAGCCTGCCCGCGCCTCCCGGCGTCTGGATGATCCTCGGGATCGCGGAAATGCCGTGGTTTCGGTGGGATGAGATGATGCTCTACCACGGCAAACGGAGCAAGGACTACTTCGACATACCGGCCGGCCCGAGGAATCCGGTGGGCGTCATCTGGATGGCGCTGGACAAACCGGGCATCGGAATCCATGGGACGAGCACACCGGAAACCATCGGCCGTTCCGCCAGCCACGGCTGCATACGCCTGGCGAACTGGGATGCGATCCGGCTATCGGGCATGGTGACGAGCAACATGACCGTCATCATCGAATAGCGGCGCGAAGACACCTAAACAGTGCCAGGGGGATTAATTAGCCGCACGCGACTTGGAAAAATCCGGTCGTTCACTTCGACTTGGCGTAATCGACCATTCCTTGGAAATCGACGACTACGGCAGGCTCGTCGCCCACGGTCCAAGCGTCGTGGCCGGAAGGCAGCAAGGAAACGTCGCCTGGCTTGCAGTCGAACTCAGCGCCGTCGTCCATGCGGATACGGAGGACGCCCGAAACGTGATACTGAAAGTGCGGCGCCTCACAGCTCTTCGTCCTGGCGATGGGCTGCACCGAATCCGCCCATCTCCATCCCGGTTCAAATACGGCGCGAGCAACGGTTGCGCCGCCGATCTTGAGGAGTTCGAGTCGTCCATTCGGGAACTCGCGAATCTCGTCGGCTTTCCCAAAGCTTTTTACTTCCGCGGTGTTCATAATGTTGTTGTATTTTCTTGGATCAATTCTCTCCACTTCAATAACGTTGATTATCCATATGATGACAAGCGATATGAGTCATCGAATAGCACGATCCGCAGTCCCACGGCTGCGCCTCGTGATGTAGATGCACAACCGGTAAAGCACGATTCCGATGACGGCCATGGAGATCGTCATCGCGCCCCCTCCGATAATCGCCACGCGCATCTCCAAATGGGACTCGCAGTAAAACATCAAGGCCATAAAGATTCCCTCCGGCACGGCCGACATCAGAAGCAACAAGCCCGCTCCACCCATCAAGCCGGCCATGCGCCTGGATACGGACATCCCCGGCCGCCCTAGCCTTCCGACGAAGCGACCGGCTCTTGCGGGTAACTCGCCGCCAATCGTGTGACAACACGTTCCATGAGAGCTTCCTGCATCGCCGGCAAATTCTCCCCGGTGGTCGCAACCGTCTCGAAGACCGGCGCGGGGTTCGGCCGGTTGTTTAGAAGAAAATCGACGTAGTTTGTGGGGGCGATATCCGGAAGGTCGCGTTTATTGTATTGAAGCACGTAAGGCATCTCATCAAGCGCGGCATCTTCCTTCTTCAGGTTTTCCTCGATCTCCTGGAGGCTCTTGACGTTGTCTTCCAGTTTTTCCCACTGCGAATCCGCGACGAGAATGATCCCGTCCGCGTCCCGAAGCAGAAGCTGCAAGGATCGCTCGCTTGAAAGCGGTCCGGACAGGGCGTGGAACTCGAACCGCGTCGCAAAGCCAAAGCTGTTTGGCGTGTCCGCAAGAAAGCTGAAAGCGAGCGTTTTACCGGGTTCCTTCGCGGGTATGGCCAGGCCGCTCAAGGAAGCCCGTCCCTCGTTGCACGAGTGGAGTTTTACCATGGTGGCCGCCCTGCCGGAGGATGGCGGCCCGTGGAGAACGATCTTCAGTTGCACCTCGCGCGCGGTGTAATTGATGATTGGCATGGTTAGAAGCTCCCTGCCATCTGCCCGGCCACCGCATCCAGTTTCTCCCGGACGCCCGGAAGGAAGCCACGGCAGCCGCGATGGAAAACGCAAAGCGAGACGTGCTCGCGGACAAAAAAGCTGGCGAGCGATCCATCGCATTGGAGAGTGCTGCTCCTGAGCTTTCCAAGCCCGAGCCGGGCAGAGTATTCGCCCGCCGAATGAAACAGTTCAGAGCTGATCGTGTGAATGTCGCCCGAACGAAAATCCTTGGGGATTTCCCCCGAAACCGCGACCTGCCCCCCGGAAGCCGCCACGCATCCCTCCAGGCCCGGCAAAGCGCAAAGGAGGCCGGCGATCTTGTCGAGGTCGAGGTCGTCCTCGGTCATGAAAATGGATTGGAGCACCGATTGATCCCCGCCGGTCCGCCGCGAGGGAGCCGATTCCGCGCGGACCTCATCGGAGAGCGCCGGGGCCGGGACCGTTCCTCGCGGATGCCGCCCCGGCAGGTTCTGGAGAATTTCGTCGAGCGGCAAAGCCACACTCGCATTTTCAGCAAGGTTGAAATCGGAACGCACGCCGCTGGGCAACGCTTCAAAAAACCGGTCACGCGGGAGTTCCACGCTTCCCCTGGCGAGTTGCGGTTCGATCCACTCGAAAGGAAAGGTGACGCGGACGCTTTCCGGGAGCGCCTTCAGGCTCTCACCTGCCAGGCCGGGCGGGAGGGAGCGCGCAATCGCCGCGAGACTGAGGTGTATGAGATCCTGGTTGGGCGCCTGGAGATCGGCGAGCGAAATCCGTGGCGGCCTCCGTCGAATCGTTGGTTGTTCGTTCACTGCCTTTAGTGGTCCTCTGCCGTCACGCGGCAGACTTCCTCCAAAGTCGTAATCCCCTCGCGGGCTTTGTCAATGCCAACCATTCGCAAAGTTTTCATTCCCTCACTGGTTGCCTGGTTTTTTATGACGGCGGCGGAAGCGCGTTTGATAATGAGCCGGCGAATGGTCTCCGAAACGGGAAGAACTTCGATGATCGCGGCGCGCCCGAGATAACCGCGCCGCTTGCAACGGTCGCAGCCGACGCCGTGGTAGTATACGGAGTCCTCGCCGTCCTCGATGCCGAGCTTCGCGAAGACTTCGGGGTCGGGCGAAAACTCCTCGCGGCAATTCGGGCAGATGCGGCGGACAAGGCGCTGGGCGCACGTCAGGAGGATGGAACTGGAAATGAGAAATGGCTCGATGCCCATGTCATCCAGACGGGTGATCGCCCCCGCCGCGTCGTTCGTGTGCAAGGTGCTCAATACCTGGTGGCCGGTCAGCGCCGCTTTCACGGCGATATCCGCGGTTTCGTTATCGCGGATTTCACCGATCATCACGATGTCGGGATCCTGCCGCAAAATCGAGCGCAGCGCGCTGGCGAAGTCCAGGCCGATGTCGCTCTTGACCGCGACCTGGTTGACCCCCGGAAGCTGATACTCGATGGGATCCTCGACGGTGACGATGTTGTATTCGGGGCTGTTGAGTTCCTGAAGGACCGAGTAGAGCGTCGTGGTCTTGCCGGAACCGGTCGGGCCTGTGACGAGGATCATTCCGTGCGGCGCGTCGATCGCTTTTCGGAACTGCTTGAGAGTGTATTCGTCCATCCCCAATTGCTCGATGCTCCCGGAGAGAGCGCCCTTATCAAGAAGACGGATGACGATTTTCTCCCCGTGAACCGTCGGGAGCACCGAGATACGGAGATCCACTTCCTTCCCCGAGACGCGGATGCGAAACCGGCCGTCCTGGGGGAGCCGCCGCTCGGCGATATCCAGGCCGGCAAGGATCTTGATGCGCGATGCGATCGGCAATTGGAGAGCTTTCGGAGGCGAACTGGCTTCCACCAGCGTGCCGTCCACGCGGTAGCGGAGTTTCAAGGTCTTTTCAAACGGCTCGATGTGAATGTCCGAAGCCTTTTCCTTGAGCGCCTGCACCAGGATAAGGTTCACGATCTTCACCACCGGCGCGTCTTCGCTCTCGTGCGCCAGCCGGTCGAGATCGATGTCTTCGCGCTTGTTCTGGACTTCCTCGACTTCGGCGGTGCCGGAGGCGGCTTCCTTCAACATCTGGTCCATCGCCGCGCCGGCGCTGTTCACCCCGCTCAGAGCTTCGTTCACGCTCCGCTCGGTGGTGATCATCGGGACGATATCGAGCTTCGTCCGCTGCCGGAGATCGTCCAGCGCGAGGACGTTGAGAGGATCGGCCATCGCGACGAAAAGCTTGTTTCCCAGCTTGCAGATCGGCGCCAGTTTGTAGGCGCGCGCCATTTCCTTGGGAACGAGATCGAGTATCTCCTCGGGCACCCGGACCTTGGAAAGATTGATGGGCGGCGTGTCCAGGCAGCGTCCCATGCTGATGACCATGTCCTGCTCGGTGACGTACTGTTTGTCCGTGAGAAGCTTGAGCAGCCGCCCGCCCTGCTTCTTCTGGATGTTCATCGCTTCATCCAGTTGCCCGGGCAGAAGCAGGCCGTCTTCGATCAAGACATCCGCGATCCGTTCACCGAAGGATTTGATGCTCATACGCCCAAATTAATCCCGCGCGTCGAGCCTGTAGGTGTCCCGCAGCACCTTGCAAATGGCCGCCGGGGCCGCCAGATGCCATTGGATGTTATAGTCGAACAATTGCTGCACCGCTTCCTTGCCCATCACATCGAACGGATTGGCCATCGCGACCATCACCGTGCGGCTGATCATGTCGAAGGGGACGATCAACCGCCCGAGCGTCAGGCTTTCCGGCAGCATTTTTACGATCTGCCGGTCCACGTCGTAATAATCCAGCGGGATGAACGCGAACTTCGAGCGTTCGAGGATGCCGCACAGGAGGGCGTCGAGGGAGACAACGTGGCTTTTCGCGATTTCGTCGATGAGGGAGGCGGCCAGCGCCTGGCCGCCGAGGTTCTTGTTCGTCTTTTGGACGTGCTCCATCGCTGTCTGCACCACCTCTTCGGGCGCGAGCCGGTGTTGGATGAGAAATTTTGCGAGCGGCTCGTTTCCGTCGTTATCCAGATTGTGCGAGACGTCGTTCTTCACCGCCTCCGACTTGCGCGTGGCGCCGGTCGTGATGAGATCCGCTTCCTGGGCCAGTGATCCAAAATCCAGGGCGATGTTCCCCTGGGCCGCGGGCTGGCCGTTTGATCCGCCCGAGTCGTGCAGCTTGGCCGTCACCTCTTCGAGGAGCATGGCGACCTCCGGCGAATTCGGCTCTTTTTGCAGGATCCCCTCGTACTCCTGGAGCGCCGAGGAATACTGCCCCATCGAGGTATAAGTGTCCGCCAGCTTGCGGGTTACGGTGAGCGCCTCCTTCTGCCTCCCCAGTTTCCAATAGGCGTCCTTCAAGATTTCGAGCGACTGGCAATCGTGTGGATTCGCCTGCGCTATTACCTCGAACATCTCGATCGTTTGAAGAATCTGTTCCTGTTCTTCCGGAGAAACATTGGCACTCATCGTCAGCACTCTTTCGAATTTAAGCTAGAACCGTGCCTTTCATGGCGGGCTGCCAGAATTGAGAGCTTTTATTTCCACGGCGCGACGTAGGCCGCGAACGCGTTCACCCTGCCGCCGTTGAAATAGGTCGTCCGGCCAAAAAGGAACGAACTGCTCTTTTCGTCGAACCGCAGCACGCTCGGGGCCTTCGCATTATTCGGGTCATAGACCTGAAAGAGGATGTCTCCGTTGCCGAGCCGTTTGCAGCCGTAAGCGATCACGCAATGGTTGAGCGGGCGAAACCGTGTCAGAAACACCGCCTGAATCTTGTTTTCGTCCGTTTTTTTGGCGACTCCCTCCGCCAGCTTCTTCTGCCAGATCCGTGGGAACGGCATCGCCATCCGCCAGTTCCCCAGCCGGAAATAGCTCGGCCACCAGTTTCCGAGTTCCCGCTGTAAAACGCGCGCATGCGCCCCCGAGAAATCCCTCAAGTCCGCATATCCCGGAATGACGGTTTTTTCCCCTGCCGGCATCCAGACCGGAATGCGGCAGATGCGCCGGATGAGCTTCACGGTTTGCGCCTCGGAGAGTTTCGGCCGGCCCGGGTCGAAGCGGACGAACCGGTGAAACTGAATGACCGCCCGGCACATCACGAAACAGCGCCTGGTATATTCCGGCGGCTTCGCGCGCTGGTGCATATGAAGATTTCCCTGGGCGTCGATGCTGTAGGCCCACAAGGTATCGTTCGAGAACGCGAAGGTATCGCGCGAGAAGTCAAATTTCTCCGATGCCCGGGCGGAAAGGAGGACGGCGCTCCAGATCGCCAGGGCAAGAAAGGAGCGGAGGAGCGAGCGGTGGGACACGGGCGGTCGAGGGCTTTACCGTTGCGCGCCGAGCAACTCGCTCAACTTGACGGGGTCGCTCGTGGGCAGTTGGCAAGTGTAGTCCTCGCACAGGTAAGCCGCCGCCTTCCCCCCCGGCGAACCCGCCGTTTTCATGAAATCCAGCCTTTCCGCCAGCCATTTTTGCCCTTCGCCGCCGTCCGCGCCCAGAAGGATTTTATCAGGAATGTAATGGCGGTGAACCTCGCGCAGAAGCGCCCGCGTGTCACCCGCCGCCGTCCCGCCAGCGATGACGATCTGAAGCGGCTTGTCCAACGCGAAATCGAGCGCGACCAGCATCTGCGGCATCGCGGCCGGCATCTTGTGCAACTGCTCTCCGAATGCCGCGATTGTTTTCTTCGCCTCCCCCTCGTAACCGGCGTTGCCGGTAAGTTGGGCGAGCCGCAGCAGATTCAGCGCCGAAACCGAGTTGGGCGACGGCTCCGCCCCGTCGTAATCCTCCTTCATGCGCAGGAGGATGTTCGGATCTTCGCCCGTCACCCCGAAATAGCCGCCTGCTCCTTTGTCCTGGAAAAGCTCATCCTGCTTTTTTTGAAGCTGAACCGCCCACTGGAGCCATTTGATCTCGAAAGACGCCTCGTAGAGGTCAAGGAGTCCCTGGATGAGGAACGCGTAGTCATCGGCGAATCCCGCCGCCTTGCCCGGCCCCTCCCGGTAGCTGCGCAAGAGCGTCCCCTTGTCGTACAGATGCGCCTCGACGAAGAGCGCCGCCCGGCGTCCGGCCTCGAGATAGCCCGGGTCGTCGAGCACCTGCGACGCGCGCGCAAAAGCCGAAATCATCAATCCGTTCCAGGCGGTGATGACCTTGTCGTCGAGATTTGGGCGGGGACGCCCGGCCCGGACCTCGAAAAGCGCTTTCCGGCTTTGCGCGAGGCTCTTTTGGATATCCTCCTCGGTCCTGGAAAAATGCGTTGCGGTTTCCGGGAGCGTGTATCTCTGGATCAAGGTATTTTTCCCGCTGAACTCCCCGTGCGGATCGCTCTCCGCGGGGGCGTTGCCGCCGGGCTCTACCCCATAAAAGTAGTCGAAGATTTTTGCCGGTTCATCGCCGAGCGCGCGCTGGATTTCATCCTGCGTCCAAAGATAGAACGCGCCCTCGCCGCGCTCCGGTTTTCCGCGCTCGAACAGGCTGTCGGCGTCTTCGGCGGAGTAAAAGCCGCCCTCCTTGCCCGTCATATCGCGCCGCACATAGTCCAGGATGTCCCGGGCCACGCCTTCGTAGAGCGGGTCGCGCGTGATCTGGAATGCGTCGAGGTAAGAGGCGGCAAGCTGCGCCTGGTCGTAGAGCATTTTCTCGAAATGCGGTATGTGCCAGTATCCATCCACCGAGTAGCGGTGAAAGCCGCCGCCGAGGTGGTCGTGCATGCCGCCTTCGGCCATTTTTCGCAAGGTGAGGAGGTTCATCTCCAGCGCCTGTTTTCCGCGGGCTTCGGCGCCGCCCGCCTTCCGGTCCCGAGCGAAGACGCGGAACAGGAAATTCAAAGTGACCGGCCTCGGAAACTTCGGGGCGTCGCTAAAGCCGCCCCATTCGGGATCGAACCCACGGGCGATCTGTTTGAAACCCGCATCGAGCGTCTCCTTGCCGGCCATGCTCCCCTCGCCGGAACTCGCCGCCGCGTACTGCCGCAGGGAGGCCGTTATCTGGCTGCCTTGTTCCAGGATGCGCTGGCGGTCGGTTTTCCAGATACCGGCGATCTGTTTGAGAATCGTGGCAAACCCCGGTCTGCCGAACCTGTCGGTGGGCGGGAAATAGGTGCCGCCCACAAACGGCTCGAGTTCCGGGGTGAGGAAGACGCTCATCGGCCACCCGCCGCTGCCCGTCGTCGCCTGGACAAAACTCATATAAACCCGATCCACGTCCGGCCGCTCCTCGCGATCGACCTTGATGCTGATGAAATTCGCATTCAGCAGCCGGGCAATATCCTTGTTCTCGAAAGACTCGTGTTCCATGACGTGGCACCAATGGCACGTGGAATAGCCGATCGAGAGAAAGATCGGCTTTTGTTCCTTGCGGGCCTTCGCGAAAGCCTCAGCTCCCCACGGATACCAGTCGACGGGATTGTGCGCGTGCTCGAGTAGATACGGCGATTTCTCGTTCGCCAGATGATTTATTTCGATGGGCGATGCTTCGGTTGTCACGATTCCTGCTTTCCCGATCTCTTGACAAACCACCGCCATACTCGTGAATAGGACGACAGCCAAAAGAGAACGCATGGATTACACTCGGCGCACGGTCGGACGTTTGGCCGGCAATAGCAAGTGGCTATTGGCCCTCCTTCTGCTCGCGGGCTGCTCCTCCGTAAAGGACACGAGCCAGACATTTCAAACCGTCGTCATCGATCCCGGGCACGGCGGCGTGGACAGCGGCACCCATTCAAGGATCGGCGGCCTGGAGAAGGTCAACGCGCTCGATGTCGCCCGCCGGGTAAACGAGGATTTGCAGCACGCCGGCTTCAAAACCGTCATGACCAGGGACTCGGACGTCTATATCCCGTTGAATGAGCGCGCCGCGATCTCGAACCAGCAGGAGAACGCGGTCTTCGTAAGCATTCATTTCAATGATTGCCGGAACCATCGCATCCATGGTGTGGAAGCCTACTATAACTCCGGCGCCGGCGAGCGGCTCGCCGGAAAGATCGAGGGAAACCTCGGCCAGATGGCCTTCGTGCGTTTGATGAAACACGCCGACTTCCGCGTCCTCAAACTCAACCAATACCCCGCCGTCCTGGTGGAGTGCGGCTACCTAAGCAACAACGCCGAGGCGCGCCTGTGCGCCAACCCGGCATACCGCATCCAGATCGCCGATAAAATTGCCGCCGGCATCATCCAGCAACGCTACGGCGAAGAAGCCGCGCGCAAAGCCGTCGAAGCCGCCGCCCGTGGAAACACGACTGCCGCGCCGGCTCCGGCCTCCCGCTCACTCTGGAACTCGGGCTCCCTCACAAACTGAACCCGGCGAGATCGGCGGGAACTCATCTTGCCCGGACCCGCGGCGTTTGATACAATAGCGGTATGACAACGGTCACCATCACCCTTCGAGACGAAGATCAGCACTTCATTGAAAGCGCGATGAAAGCGGGTCGTTATGTGACCGAAAGCGAGGCCGTTTCCGACGCCATCGCGGAATTGCGCGCACGCGAGGGGTTGCGCCAGGCGCGCCTAGCCGAGCTTCGCGCGAAAGTAATGGTCGGCATTGATGAACTCGACAGAGGTGAAGGCTGCGAGTGGAACGTCGAAGGCATAAAAGGCAAGGGTCGGGCGTTAATTGCGTCTCGTAAATCCGCCGGATAACATGAAGCGGGTTATCCGCGCCCCCGCCGCCGAGGCGGATGCCGTGGAGATTTGGTCCTATATCGCCGAAGACAATCCGTCTGCTGCTGACCGCCTTTTGGAACGTTTCGACAGAACATTCCACAAACTGGCAGACCAGCCCCACCTCGGCAAAAGCGTCGAAGAAATCGCGCCCAAGCTGCGACTTTTTCCCATCGGAAGTTATCTCGTATTCTATCGCTCGATTGAAGACGGCGTTGAAATCGTACGCCTGTTGTACGGTGCGCGAGACATAACCGCCGAGTTTTTCCGCGACTAAACCGCCTGGGAAAACGATTCAAGGCTTTTTCAGGGCGGATTCTGCTGATGAAGCGGGATGCCTTTGCGGTAGCGGCGGGTCATTTGAATGGCTCGATATAACAAGAACGCATCCGCCAGGAGGAAAAATATGAAACCGGGAACGAAATGGCTGCTGCGGTTTATGGCGAAGGCGAAAGCAATCGAACTGAGAACGAAGCCCAGCCATAACGCCAAAGTTACGACCAAGAGAGGACGCATCGCCGAGCGCTGTTCGGGAGATTGTTCGATTTTCATGAGTAACTACGGTTGGTCCTGCTTTGCCGGCGTTTGTTTGGCGAGTTGCTTCAGGAAATCGTCCATCTGCTCCCGGGTGCCCCGGACGGCGACCATGAAGCACGTCTTGTCCTCGGCGTGGACGGCTGCCACCCAGTCCTCCTGCGTGAAGACGTACCAGCGATTGGAGGGCAGTTTTACTCCGAAATCATCCGCGCGAAAGATGAAGAAGAGCAGCCCGCTTTCCGGGAAAGGGCCCAGATCCCGGTCTCTCTCGACGGCGATCTGCGCGACGGGAAAGTTATCCTGCTTGAATATCCGGCTGCCGACGGTTTTCATCGCGGCGAACTCGGGTGGCACGTTGAAATCCTCGAAACCGTACTTGAGCAGGAACCAATCGCCGACTTTGCCCGCTTCGGTGATCAACGGGTCGAGCTCGGCCCCGCTCATTTCCTGGGTGGTCGAGATCATCCGGAAGAGCGCTTCGCGCCCCGGGAAATTCTGCATGCGATCCATCCAGAAATAGATGAGGATGCCGACCATGACGACCAGCCCGATGAGGCCGGCGAGCACCGGCGGCTGCTTGAGGGCCGCCCGCCAGTCGAGCCGCCGCTTGGCCGGCTCGGCCTCGAGGCTCTTCATTCTGTCCAGAAGACCTTCGGGAAGAGGAAGGGATTCGACGAGGTTTATCATGCG
>Ga0302326_10006469_pt1 | contig 26287 bp, 22 predicted proteins | sample Palsa_T0_3_FD_202264 | JGI IMG/M metagenome (GOLD analysis project Ga0302326, IMG submission 202264) | Peat permafrost microbial communities from Stordalen Mire near Abisko, Sweden - Palsa_T0_3 | ecosystem: Environmental > Terrestrial > Soil > Palsa > Peat permafrost | place: Sweden: Abisko... | reverse complement strand
GCCCTCGATGGTGTAGATTTGCCAGCCCAACATCGGCAGCAGCGACAAGCTCAGGTATCCGTGCGCGATGGGTCCGCCGAACGGCGATTCTCGTTCAGCGCGTTCGGCGTCGACGTGGATCCACTGATGGTCGCCGGTGGCTTCGGCGAAAGTGTTCACCTGATCCTGGGTGACGGTGACCCATTCGCTGGTGCCTAGCTCCTCGCCCACCGCGTTGACGATGTCGTTCGCAGAGGTGAAAGTTCGCATCTCTTCTCCTACGGGATTAGCGCGGCTGAAAGCGCTGTGCACCGTCGAGCCGCAGCACCTCACCGTTGACGTAGCGATTCGACAACAGGAACGTCGCGGTGGTGAAACCGTCCAAGTCAGCGGGGCTGCCGTCGCGTTGCACGATCCGCTGCGCCACGCCCCAGCCGCCGTGCGCCACGACCGCGTATCGGAAGGTGCCCAACTGACGAGCAGAGTCGATGGCCGACAGGACACTGCCTTCGTCGTTGACGTCAGTGCTGGCAAACAGGGCATCCTCGCCCAACTCCTCGGCAAGCGCCTTGCCTTTGTCCTGCGCCAGATCGGCGATCACCACGGCGAGTCCCTCCGCGTGCAGACGACGCACCGTCGCCTCTCCCAGGCCGCCGGCGCCGCCGCTCACAATCACCGAATTACCGCCGAATGCCTCTACCACCACGGCTACTCCTTCTGATGACTGCGGTTCGCAGCCACTGACCGATGTCAGGCAACAGCAGAATAATCTATCTATTTAGCGGACACGCGCACCGGTCGGTCAGTACCGCATGTGATTGCCGGCGGCGAGGCGACGTCGCTGCGTGACCGCACCTGCCCGACGACGGGACCGCTCTCATACCAACGGCACGTGAATGCAGCCTGTCTTCTACGAAAGAACTTCGACGAGAGTCGAATCGGAGTCGCCGACCATATGACTCTCCGCGGCTTCCAGATGCCGCCGCCAGTGCCGTTGCGCACCTTCGACATCGCCGTCGTCAAGCAACTTGATCAGACGGAAGTAGCTGCGCTGAGCCTGTTTGTTGACCGCGGTGCTAAAACCACGGGGATGGGCGGCGATGAACACGGCATTGTGCGCTTCGATGATCTGGAACAACATGCTGCTCAAAGCGGCCAGCGTCGTGCTCCCTGCCGCGGAGACGATGGCCGAGTGAAACGCGAGATCTTGTTCGGCAAAGGCGTCGTCATCCTCGATGAGCGCTTCGGCGTCACGCGCCAGAGTCTCGATGCCGCGAAGTGCCGATTTGCGCCGCGCGCCGCCCAGCATGCCCACCGCCGAGACCTCGATCTCGGTGCGAGCACGGTAGACGTCACTGAGCGGGGTTCCCTGATATTGCAGAAGAATTCCCATGTAACGAGCCGCAACGGCACCGTCGGGTTGCAGCACCCGGCCTCCGCCACGGGCGCCCCGCAAGACGGTGATGATGGCCTCGGACTCCAGAATCCGGAAGGCCTCGCGCAACGTCGGTCGGGACACACCGAACTCCTGCATCAACACGGCCTCGTTGGGCAGCAGTGCGCCCGACTTCAGCGCGCCGGTGACGATGCGGCGCCGTAGGTTAGCGGCGACGAGTTCGCTGGCCTTGGGAACCTTGACCACCGTCGACTTGGGCATTGCGCCCCACCGTTCCTTTCAGCTCGCAGGCGGCCAGCGGCAACCAATGATGCAGATTATTCCATCTGTTCAACTAATTTGACTCATTATAGTCAACGGTAAGCGACTGACATCACATTCGCTCACGCTGGGTTAACCCGATAATTCCCGCAAATCGGCTTCAGCGCAAAGCTTTCCGATCAACAGGCTTTGACCTGGCGAAAGCGTTAAATGATCCCATCGTCACGCCAGGCGATGATGCGCGCTTCGCTGAAACCAAGCTCGGCCAGGACGCTGCCGGTGTCAGCGCTCAGGGTCGGTGCCGGTCCACGGATACGACCGGGCGTCTCAGAAAGTGTGACCGGAAAATCGGCAATGGGCGCTGGCCGCGGCAGGCCAGGATAAGACACATCGACCAGTTGGCCGCTGAATCGGACCTGCGGATCATCCAGCAGGTCTTCTGGGCGCAACACCGGCCCGGCAGCAATGCCCGCTCGCGCCAAGTCGACCATCACCTTCTCCGTCGACCGGTTCGCGCACCAGCGCCCGAAGATCTCCGAGAGTTCCTCGCCGTGCTCGCCGCGGGCGGTGTCCGTGCTGAAGCGCTCGTCGGCCAACAGATCCTCGCGGTTCACCAGGGTGCACCAACGCTCGAATTGGCGATCCCCCACCACCGAGGCCATCACGAAGCCGTCCTCGCTAGCGACAATGTCGAACGGACCTGACGTCTGACCGCGGTTGCCCGTAGATTGCCGACGGACCCCGAGTACCCGTGCTTCCACCGTTTCCCGGTTGCCCATCAACAGACCGGTATTAAGAAGCGACCCTTCGACGTGCTGGCCCAGCCCAGTGCGCTCCCGGTCCAGCAAGGCGGCCAGTACCCCCATCGCCAGCAAACTGCCCGTGGCGAAATCGATATAGGGCACCCAGCAACGCGTCGGCGCACCGGGTTCGCCCGAGAGCGCGATGGCACCGCTCATCGCCTGAATCGTGCCGTCAAATCCAATCCGGTCGGAATACGGGCCCTCGTCACCAAATGCCGTGGCCGTCACCAGTATTGCGGCGGGATGTCGTGCGTGCAGCGTTTCCCAGTCAATACCCATCCGCTGCCTGGTTTCAGCAGGCAGATTAGCGACGACGACGTCGGCGGTGGCAAGCAAGGCCTCGACGATCTCCTCGGCTCCTTGCCGGTGGGCCGACAAGGTGATGGCGCGTTTGCCACGGTTGCAGACCAGGTACATCGCGCCCGAACCGTCTTCGGCGACGGGTGCGATGTAGCGGTCGTCACCGCCTTTGGGCCGCTCTACGCGGATGACTTCTGCACCGAGATCGGCGAGTAAGGCCCCGCACCAGGGACCCGCCACATGCTTGCCGAAATCGAGCACCCGCACACCCGCCAGAATCCCCGCGCCGGGGCCGGCCTCTGTCGGCACATCCTGGGAGCTCATCGACCTCCAATCGCGTCGGCGGCGCGCAGATGTTCGCTTTCCTGCGCTACAGCTAATTTCGTGGGCAAAACCTCAGTGGTCTGAACGTTGGTGGCGACCCCACATGGTCCGAAGGGGCCGAAACCGGACGTATCCGCCATCGACGATAGTCGTCTATCCGTAATATTATTTTACTTAAATAGCCAAACGTGCCGCTGAGATCACTTTGGATCACGCCAGGGCCTGGGCACAGATCGTTCGCTGCGGAGCTCACCTGACTGTCGTTACACCCTGGTCGCGAGCAGGGACCTTCCTGGGCGGCCGGCCGCGTCATCGAAGTCCTACGCCAGCTTCTTTGAGGGTGCTGTGTGATCCGCTAGCCCTGCCCCATTCAAGCTCACCCACGATCTCGTTGGTGTACTCGCCGGGCGCGGAAGCGTGCCGCCGCACGACGAACGGCGCGCCGTCGATGATGGCCACCGAACCGACGTACGAGATGGGCCCGGCGACGGGGTGCGTGCCGTCGACGAACACGTTGCGTCGCAGACTACGCGGGTTGGCAGCGACTTCGTCGATGCTTCATGCGCGGCCCTTAGCGCGAACACGTGCTCGGCGGCCAGCCGCAACCACTCGTCGAGCGTCTTGGTGGCGATCACATCGGCGTGGCAGAGGTGCGCAGGCGTCTGCACACCTGAGGTTGAGCTAGTTCATCCCAATGAGCTCGGCGATCCGTTCCCGATGCGCCGCAGGGGATCCGAACAACACCTCGCCGGACTTAGCGCGCTTGAAGTAGAGATGCGCGGGGTGCTCCCAGGTGAAGCCGATGCCGCCGTGCATCTGGATGCTCTCGGCGGCGATGTGGTAAAAGGCTTGCGAACAATAGACTTTCGCAATGGACGCGGCCACCGATGCGTCTTCGGCGCCGGCGGCTATTGCTGCGCTGGCGTAGGCCGCCGCCGACCGCGCCGATTCCAGTTCCACGAGCATGTCCGCGCAGCGGTGCTTGATCGCCTGGAAAGAGCCGATCGGCCGGCCGAACTGCTGGCGCACCTTCAGGTAGTCGACCGTCAGTTCGAGCACCGCGGCCGCTGCCCCGACTTGCTCACACGCGAGCGCCACGATGGCCTGGTCGAAAACTTGCGACAGCGTTGTCCACCCGGCGCCGTCTTCACCGACCAACACCGCGGGCGTGCGGTCGAAGGTGAGCGAGGCGAGCCGACGGGTCAGGTCCATCACCGGCAACGGTTCGATCGTCAAACCGGTTGCGGGGCTGTCGATCGCGAACACCGACACCCCTCGGTCGGTGCGCGCGGCAACCAGGATCAGACGCGCTTGAGCACCGCCGAGCACATAGCGCTTCGTGCCCGTCAGCACCCAGTCATCGGCGTCGCGTTTCGCCGAAACCGTGATGTCGGCTTCGTCCCACATGGCAGCGTCCTCGCTGACAGCGATCGTTGCGATCTGCGATCCGTCGGCGAGGCCCGGCAGGTAGCGCGCGCATGCCTCCGAGTCCCCGGACAACAGTAGGGCAGCAGGAGCCAACACCACGCTCGGCAGGACCGGACCGGTGAATAGCGTGCGGCCGACCTCCTCGAGGATGACTGCTAATTCGTCGAAGCCGTACCCGGCGCCGCCGAGCTCTTCAGGGATCGCCAGCGCCTGCATACCGATCTGCTCAGCAGCCGTCTCCCAGGCTTGGGCGTCGTAGCCGAGTTCGCTGTCCATCTGAACCCGCACGTCAGCTTCTGTCGAGTACTTCCGCAAGAACGCGCGCATGACGTCGCGCAGCGCCTCCTGCTCAGCAGTCGTGATCAACGCCATGAGCCGCCCCGCCAGTGCTGTTGAAATTTCCGATGGTCCGACGATCGACCTAGCGCCATGGCCACCGGCAGAAACAGTAACATATTTGTACTGATTGGCTCAGGCACGAGGCAACCCGAGAACGCGTTCGGCGATGATGTTGCGTTGAATCTCCGAGGTACCGCCGTAGATGGTCTCCGCCCGCGACAACAGGAAGAGCTTGCGCGCCGCCGCCGGACCGCCGTCCGCGCCGTATACCGCCTCCGCACCGTAGACGTCCAGTGCCAGTTCTCCCATCAACTGATGGTGGAGAGAGGCGAACAGCTTGCCGCCGGTGGCTGCGGCGGCGGTTGCCTTTCCCCGTTCGGCTGCCGTGTCGTCCAACAGATCCGCCACCACCCGCAGATTCGACGACCGCATCACGTTCACACCGATGTAGGCATCGACGAGGCGCTGCCTGATCAACGGATCATCAAGGACACCTGATGATTTCGCTGCGTCGATCATGTCCGTGACCTCTCGCTGCATCGCAAGCTGCATCGGCATCAGGGCGCTCCCGCGCTCCATGCCCAAAGTGGTCATGACCACGCGCCAGCCGTTGCCGGCACCGCCCACGACCATGTCGGCTGATGCGCGCGCATCGTTGAAGAAGCATTCGCTGAATTCGGTGGAGCGGGCCAGGTTCTCGATCGGCCGCACGTCGACGCCGGGCTGATCCACCTCGACCAGCAGCAGGCTTAACCCCCGGTGCCGAAGCGAGACGTCCGGATCGGTTCGGCACAGCACGTAGAGCCAGTCGGCGTGGTGACCGAATGTGGTCCACACCTTCTGACCATCGATTTGCCAGCCGTCGTCGTCGGCCACCGCCTTGGTGCGCACCGCGGCCAGGTCCGAACCAGCGCCGGGCTCGCTGAACCCTTGTCCCCACATCTCCTCGACCGCAAGGATCTTGGGCAGAAAACGTTGCTTCTGCTCGTCGGTGCCGAAGGCCAACAGGGTGGGGCCGAGCAGTTCCAATGCCTGCGTGTTCACCCGTGCCGGCGCGGCGGCCCGGGCGTACTCATATTCGAAGATGATCTCCTCGGCCAGGCCCACATCGCGGCCGCCGTATTCACGAGGCCAGGTCAATCCGAGCCAGTTGCCCGCCGACAACTCTCGCTCCCACGCGACGCGCACGTCCCAGGCGGCGTCATCGGTCGGACTGCCGATCCCGCGGTGTTCGGCGAAATCCCCGACGAGGTGCTCGGATAGCCAGCTGCGCACTTCCTCACGGAAGTCGGCGTGGTCCGGAGCGATGTCGATATCCATGGGCCGCTCTAAATGTTCAGTGGAGAGTAAGGAGGAAAGGCCGGCGGCCTCTTCTCGGTCAGACTGGCCACCCCTTCGGCGAAGTCCGGCTGGGCCTTGGCCAGTGTCAGCAGGTACTGGGCGCGTATCCGCGCGGCCTCCATCGAGGATTCGCTGTCACGCCAGATCTGCGACTTGATCATCGCCATGGCCACCGGCGACACGGTGGATGCGAGCTGATGTGCGTAGGCGACGGCATCGGTCAGGACATGTCCGTGTTGCGAGATGCGTTGTACCACACCAATTTCTGCGGCTTCCTCGGCGAGAAAGACTCGACCGGAAGCCAGCAGGTCAAACGCGTGGGCCGGCCCGGCGAGTCGCACGAGCATCCAGGCGCTCGCGTCTTCAGCAGGCAGACCACGTTTCGCGAAGGCGGTGCTGAATTTCGCACCGGTCACCGCGAAGCGATAGTCGAAGTTCAACGCCTGGGCCAGGCCGATGCCGGCGCATGCCCCGTTGATGGCACCGATGATCGGCTTGGGGATCGTGGTGGCATAGGTCTGCGGGCGCCGGTTGGCGGTGTAGCGGCCGCCGCCTGATACGTCGGACAACACCGTCGGATCCAGCCCGGGCACAAAAGATTCGCCCGCACCGGTGACAACGATCACCCGCACCCTGTCGTCATCGGCGGCGCGGTCGAGCGCGGCGTAGAACTCGGTCTCCATCTGGGCGGTCCACATGTTTCGCCGCTCAGGGCGGCTCAACGTCACGACGACAGCGCCGGCGTCGTCGACGTCGTAGAGCACGGTTTCAGTCATCGGAGCCCGACCACCTTCCAGTGACGTCAGGGACCGCCGCGTGCTTGGATGACGTGAATTCCGGCGGGCGCTTGGCGAGGAATGACTGAGCCCCTTCGGAGCAGTCACTTTGGCGGCCCATCCACCGGAAGACTTCCCACTCGCGGTAAAACGCTGCCTCCCGGTCGGATTCGGCGAGCATCTCGTACATGAGTTGCTTGGTGGCACCGACCGCCGACGGCGAGGTGTTGTCGGCGATGTCGTGCGCGATTTCGGTTGCGCGTTCAAGCACTCGCTCCCCCGGCACCGCCTCGGTGGCCAACCCGAGCTGTTGGGCTTCGGTCCCGCGGAACAGCCGTCCGGTCAGCAACAACTCCATTGCTGCGCCCACGCCGACCAGTTTCGGCAACAGCCACAGAGAATTCTGCTCGGGCGTCAGGCCGCGGCGAGTGAAGACGAAGCCGTACTTGGCGTCCGCGTTGACGATCCGGATGTCCCACTGCAAAGGAAAGGTCAATCCGATTCCGACGGCGGAGCCGTTGAGTGCGCCGATGATCGGCGTGCGCATCCGCCACGGGCGCGGCCGTGCGCCCATGGTTGCCCTCGCACGCTGATGCCGTTCGTCGTCGAAAGCGAAGGTGGACCCGCCGGGCTCCATGTCAGCGCCGGCGGAGAACAACCGGCCTGCGCCGGTGACGACGATCGCCCGGATGTCCTCGTCGCGGTCGAGCAGGTCTAGCTGACTGTGCAGTTCGTCCTGCATGGCCGTGGTGAAGGTGTTACCCCGGTCGGGACGGTCCAACCACACCGTGCCGATGCGCCCTGCGCGCTCGACCCGGATGCCGTTGGTCGTGTCAGGCACGTGGTTTACCTGAACCGTCGGAGTTGGGCCGCGCCTCGGCCAGTAGACCGGGAATGACTTCGCCCAGTTCCGCTGGATCCCAACGGGCTTCCCGGCTGACCCCGGGACCTGCTACCCAGCCCTCGGCGACCGAAATGGCGCCTCCTTTGACGTTGAAGACCCGGCCGGTGACGTCGGCGGCCTCTGGGGAGGCAAGCCAGACCACCAGTGGCGCGATGTTGGCCGGCGAGCCGGCATCGAAACCAGTGCGCTCCTTGATTTCGGCCATCGCCGCGACGTAGGCGTCCAGTCCCTCGGTCATCTGTGTCAATGCGCTGGGGGCGATTGCATTGACGGTAATGCCCAGCCGCGCCAACTCGTCGGACAAGATCACGGTGAACGACGCGATCGCCGCCTTGGCGGCGCCGTAGTTGGACTGCCCGACGTTTCCGTACAGACCCGAGGGAGACGATGTGTTAACGATGCGCGGATTGTCAACGGGCGTACCGGCTTTGTGCTGCTCACGCCAGTAGGCAACCGCGTGCTTGGTCGGCGCGAATGTTCCCCGCAGGTGCACCTTGATGACCGCATCCCACATGTCGATGTCCATGTTGACGAACATCTTGTCCCGCAGGATGCCCGCATTGTTGACCAGGACGTGCAAGTCTCCGAACGAGTCGAGTGCGGTCCGGATCAATCGGCCGGCGCCATCCCAATCCGAGATGTCGTCGTTGTTAGCGACCGCATCGCCGCCGGCCGCCTTGATCTCGTCGACCACGTCACCGGCCGGACCGACGTCGTTGACGACGACTCTGGCACCTTGACGCGCCAACTCCAGCGCATGTTCACGACCGATCCCGCCGGCTGCTCCGGTGACGATCGCGACGCGCCCGTCATGTAAACCCACGATGTTTCCCTTCCAGTCTTTAACGCGGCGAACCGAATACCGCGCGTGCATTGGCTCCCAGATAACCGGTCTGGGAATCACCGGTGAGCGGCACCGCCTTGCCCTCTGTCACTGTGCGGTCCATGGGCAGAATCGGATAATCCGAGGCCCACATGAGCTTTCGCGGGTTGCGCCGCTCGGCGAACCGCACGATGTCGTCGGGGAGGTACTTCGGCGCCCAACCGGCCGTCATCGCAAACACGTTGGGATGCTTGAGCAGCATCGCGATGGTCTCAGAAATCCATGGGTCGCCCAGGTGACTCATGACGATTTTCAAGTCGGGAAAAGTCAGCGCCACTTCGTCGACCAGGATGGTGCGCTGTAGTTTGGCGGGTTTCATCGGCCCAGGGACCCCGACGTTGACCGACACCACCATGTCCTCGTCGCAGGCCGCCGTGTACAGCGGGTAGGCCAGCTTGTCGTCGATGGCGATTCCGGTGAACATCGGAATGATCCGCACGCACTTGATGCCGTACTCCCGCACCGCAATTCGCACATGTCGGGCAGCCTCATAGCCGAGCCGCGGATCGATCCCGACGCTGGTGACGAATCTGCCCGGGTATTCAGCTTGGATGCTTGCGAGGCGCTCGCAGGTCTCGCGCAGGACCTTCTCCCCGGTCTTGGTGCCGTGCACGAACGGCGGCGTGATATCGCGCGGAGCCTTAGACAGGACTCCGCCGGCGATGCCCAGCCGGTCCATCTCCGCAATCACGTCGATCATGGTCTCGCCGCCCTCGTATGCGCTGTTGCCGCGTTTGAAGCGGGCCACCACGGAAGGATCGGGGGTCACCTCGCCCGGAAGATAGGGCAGGTTGATCCAGGCGTCGAAAATGTCCACCCGGGTGCTGTTTGTGCTCACGTTGGCATCCTCATCGACCGATGTAGTGGGGCGGACGTTTCTCTTTCATGGCTGTCAACGCCTCCGCCGCATCTTCGGTAGCTGCCACCACGGCGAAGTGCGACGAGATCAGGTCCAGCGCTGTCCGTAGGTCGACCTCCGCCGACTGGTAGGTCGCGCGCTTGATCATCCGGACGGTCACCGGGGCCTGGTCGGCGATCGACCGCGCAAAGCGCTCGGTCTCCTCGGCGAGTGACTCTGGGGCGGCCAGGCGGTTGACCAGGCCGATCCGCAGCGCCTCCTCGGCGTCGATGAAGTCGCCGGTCAGCAGCAACTCCAGCGCCTTTGAGGTGCCCACGATCCGTGGAAGGAAGTACGCGCCCCCGTCGCCGGGGGTCAGACCCACTTTGACGTAACCCTCTGATACCCGGGCTGTGGTGGACATGATCCGCAGATCGCACATCAACGCCATGTCCAGTCCAGCACCGACGGCCACGCCGTTGATCGATGCGATCACGGGTTTGTCCAGATCGGCCAGCGCGTGCGCGACCTGATGGATCTCGTCGTGCAGCTGGCTCTTGCGTTCCAGTGGCGTGAGGTTGGGGTTGGCGTTGGAGATCGACGACAGATCCACTCCCGAGCAGAACGCCTTATCCCCCGCACCGGTCAACACGATCACCCGGACCGCGTCGTCGTATTTGGCTTCGCGCAGAATGCGCGCCCACTCCCGGATCATCTCGAAGGTGAACGCATTGCGCGCCTGCGGACGGTTGAGCCGGATGACGCCCACGCCTTCGCTCACCGACCACTGCAGGTCGTCCACGTCATTTCTCCTCTGCAATGTGACACTGCCGCAGTCTGCTCCCCGGTCCGACCTGTAGCTGCCAATCCGCTAACTCATTATACTAAACCGACTAGCATGCCAATAACCGTTCGTTCGTATCCGCCCTGCGGCTCAGACTGCACAGGCGCAAGTGACGACGACGTCTGGGTGGATTGGCTTAGACCTTCGACCGTGAGGAGTGCATCTTGTCGTCCGGATCGGCCGTCAACGGAGTCGGCGCAAGCGAGGTAGCGCAGTTCGATCCGAAGACCGCAGAACACATGATGGGTTGGTTGCGGCCAGTCACCAAGCGGTGGTATCGGTCCGAAGTCAGAGGCCTGGATCGCTTCCCGCACGGGGGAGCCCTTGTGGTGTCCAATCATTCCGGCGGGTTGATCGCAGTCGACGTTCCGATATTCGCCGTCGACTTCTACGACCGGTTCGGCTACCAGCGACCGGTCTACACCCTGACCCACGACCTGTTGTTCAAAACCCCGGCCGCAGAAGCACTGCGGCGGACCGGCTACATCACCGCCAGCCACTCCAACTCCAAGGAGGCCCTGGCATCCGGTGGGGTGGTCGTGGTTTTCCCCGGCGGGGACTACGACGCCTACCGCCCGACTGCCGCGAGAAACACCATCGACTTCCGGGGCCGGACTGGTTACATCAGGGCTGCCCTCGACGCAGGAGTGCCGATCGTCCCAGCGGTGTCAATCGGTGGGCAAGAGAACCAGATCTACCTGACACGGGGGCAGTGGCTGGCCCAAAAGCTGCGACTGAAACAGCTCATCCGAAGCGACATATTGCCCGTCTCGTTCGGCTTTCCCTTCGGCTTCAGCGCGATTCTGCCGGTGAACTTTCCGTTCCCGACCAAGGTCACCGTGCAGGTCCTCGATCCAATCGACATCGTCGCCGAATACGGAACCGACCCCGACATCGCGGCGGTCGACGCCCACGTTCGCCAGGTGATGCAGCAGGCACTCGACGAACTGGCCGCCAAGCGACGTTTCCCGGTGCTCGGATGAAGGCGCAGGCAATTCCCCAGGCAATCGGGTTCGCCAGAACCCTGGTCCAAGCAGGTGTGCTGGCCCCGCTACGCCCGGACAGATACCTGCGGATTGCACAAGTCCTACGTCAGCAAGGAATGTCGCTGACGGTCGGTTTCGCGATGGCGGCGGCGCGTTGCCCAGACCGACCCGGACTCGTCGACGACATAGGCACGCTGACTTGGCGGGACCTCAACGACCGTTGTGACGCGTTCGCCGTCGCATTGCAGTCGCTGCATGGTGGTGCGCCGAGATCCGTTGGGATCATGTGCCGCAATCATCGCGGCTTCGTCGAAGCGTTCGTCGCCGCGAGCCGGGTCGGGGCGGACGTCGTGCTGCTCAACACATCATTCGCCGGACCGGCGCTGGCCGACGTGGTGGCGCGCGAAGACATCACCGCCGTGGTGTACGACGAGGAATTCACCGCGACCATCGAGGCCGCGCTTGCCGAGCGGCCCGATACGACCCGGATCCTCGGCTGGACAGATGGGGCTGACCCCGCCGCCGAGACGGTCGACGGTTTGGCACGCAAGCACGTCGGACACCGGCCGACCCTGTCGGACAGAAAAAGCAAACTCATCCTGCTCACCTCAGGCACCACAGGTAGGCCCAAGGGCGCCAACCATTCTGGCGGTGGACCTAGTGAGCTGCGGGCCATACTGAGCCGCGTTCCGTGGCGGGCTGAACAAACCACGGTCGTCGTCGCACCGATGTTCCACGCCTGGGGGTTCGGTCAACTGGTGTTCAGCGCGATCATGGCCTGCACCGTGGTGACGCGCCGCAAATTCGACCCAGAAGCGACACTGGAACTCATCGATCGCCATCAGGCCACCGGCCTGAGTGTCGTGCCAGTCATGTTCGATCGCATCATGGATCTGCCCTACGAGATCCGGAAGAAGTACAGCGGCAGGTCGCTGCGGTTCGCCACCGCCTCGGGTTCACGGATGCGACCCGATGTCGTCTTGAGCTTCATGGACGAGTTCGGCGACGTGATCTACAACAACTACAACGCGACTGAAGCCGGCATGATCGCCACGGCCACCCCCGCGGATCTACGAGCGGCGCCGGATACCGCCGGCAAGCCGGTCTACGGCACCGAGATTCGCATTCTCGACGCGAATATGGACGATGTGTTACCGGGCACGACCGGCACCATCTACGTGCACAACTCGTCGCAGTTCGACGGTTACACCTCGGGGGACACCAAGAGCTTCCACGACGGCTTCATGACGTCCGGTGACGTCGGTTATCTCGATGAAGCCGGACGCCTCTTCGTCACAGGACGCGACGACGAGATGATCTTGTCGGGCGGCGAGAACGTCTATCCCATCGAAGTGGAAAAGGCGCTGGTCGGTCATCCCGATGTCGCGGAGGCCGCCGTCATCGGCGTGGACGACGAAGAATACGGCCAGCGCCTCGCCGCATTCGTCGTTCTGGTCGGGGATGCGACGGCGACGGGTGACGGACTCAAGGACCACGTGCGCGCCAGTCTTGCTAACTACAAGGTGCCCAAGCATCTCGTTCAACTTGATGAGCTGCCCCGCAACGCCACCGGGAAGATACTGCGCAAGCAATTACAAGAGCACCCCGACATTGGTGGCTGAGACGTCAGATCGACGACTGCCGATGTCGACCGGGGCTCGTTGAATCAGATAACTCATTGTACTATACGACCATGTCCTCCTCTCCGGACAGCTTCGCATCGTTGCCGCTGTCGGACGCCGATCGCGAATTCCGTGACGAAGTCCGGACCTGGCTCGGCGAACACCTCGTCGACGACTTCGTCGGAACCGCCGATCGCGGCGGACCCGATGACGACGACAACTGGGAGCTGCGGCGGGCGTGGGAACGCGAACTCGGCGAGGGCAATTGGCTGGGGTTGTCCTGGCCGGCCGAATACGGTGGGCGCGCGGCACCGATGACCCAAGAGATCATCTTCGCGATGGAATGCGCTGCCGCACATGCACCGCCCCGCGCTGCATTCCACGGCGAAACATTAATGGCACCCACAGCCCTGGCGCACGGCACTGTCGAGCAGAAGAAGCGACTGCTACCGCCGATGTCCCGCGCCGAGGTCGTCTGGTGTCAGGGGTACTCGGAGCCAGGAGCCGGATCCGACCTGGCCGCCATCTCGACGCGCGCCGAACGTGACGGCGGCGAGTGGGTAGTCACCGGACAGAAGATCTGGACCACGTTCGCGCAGCATGCTGACTGGATCTTCGCCATCGTGCGCACCGAAGCAGGCTCCAAGCGGCACGCAGGTTTGTCGTACATGCTCATCGCGTTGGATCAGCCGGGTGTCCAGGTAACCCCGATCCGTACCATGTTGGGCGACAGCGGGTTCAACGAAGTCTTCTTCGACGGCGCGCGGACCTCGGTCGACAACGTGCTCGGCGCAGAGGGCAACGGCTGGACCGCGGCGATGACCACCCTTGGCCACGAGCGGGCGACGTCGGTGCTGAACTATCAATTCTCCTTCGGCCGGGAGATGCGTCAGCTGCGCGAGCTCGCTCGCCGTCGCGGCGCTGTCGAGGATCCCGTCACACGGCACCGGCTCGTAGATTCCTACATCGGTTTGCAGATCATGGCCTACAACAATCTGAGATCGTTGTCGGCGGCGTTGCGCGACGGCGAGTTCGGTCCGGAGGCGTCGATCGGTAAGTACTACTGGTCCAAATGGCATCAGAAGTTCAGTGAGGTCGCCATGGATGTCCTGGGACCCGAAGCACTGCTGGGAACCGAATGGAATTCGGGCCCTGACACCAGCTCGGAAAGCGTGCGGCGCAGCTTCATCCGGGCAAGGGCCGAGACGATCTACGCCGGAACCAGCGAGATCCAGAAGAACATCATCAGCGAGCGCGTCCTGGGCCTGCCCCGAGAGCCCAAGGCGGCGTCGTGACTCCTACGCTGACGGGGGTTCGCGTGCTCGATCTGAGTCGAATCCTCGCCGCGCCATTGGCATCTCAGTTGTTGGCCGACTTGGGCGCGGATGTGATCAAAGTCGAACGCCCCGAAGTCGGCGATGACGCCCGTCAGTACGGCCCGCCGTTTCTCGAAGACTCCGAGGACCAGCAGTCCGGCTTCTACCTCAGCGCCAACCGCAACAAGCGCTCGATCACCATCGATCATGCGCGACCGGAGGGCGCGGCGCTGATCACGGAACTGGCGAACAGTTCTGACGTGCTGATCGAGAACTTCCGTAGTGGCGTCCTGACCAAGTACGGCCTCGACTACGAGACGATGCACGCCAGTAATCCTCGTTTGGTGTACTGCTCGATCACGGGTTTCGGACAGACCGGGCCCTACTCACAGCGCCCCGGCTATGACGGCGTCTTTCAGGCGATGAGCGGAATGATGAGCGTCTCAGGCGTTCCGGACGGCGAGCCCGGGGCCGGCCCGATGAAGGTCGGGGTCTCGATGGTCGACGTGCTGACCGGCCTCTACGCGACCTCCGCCATCCTCGCAGCCCTGCATCACCGCGACAACGTCAGTGGCGCAGGCCAATTCATCGACCTATCACTGCTGGACTGCGGCGTGGCCGCGCTGTCGCACTATGCCCAGAACTATCTGGTCTCTGGCGAAGCCGCCCCGCGCCGCGGCAACGGCGGCTTCGGAGGCATCCCGTCGCAGGCCTTCATGTGCGCCGACGCCGAGATCTTCGTTGTCGCATCCACGGCGCGGCAATGGGCGGGCCTTGCCATGGCACTGGAACGCCCTGAGCTTGTCGACGACCCCCGATTCGCCACGGTCTCGGCGCGCATCGCCAACCGCGACGTCGTGCTGTCTACGCTCATCGACATCTTCGCGAAGCGCGACGCCGCATACTGGATTGGCCGACTCGAGGAGCAAGACGTTCCGGTCAGCCCGGTCAACACGATGGACGGGGTGTTCGCCAACCCGCAGATCCGACACCGGCAGATGCGCCGCACGATCGAGACCGGCGACGGCCGAAGCGTCGACGTGCTGTCGAACCCGATCAGGTTCTCCGACAACCCCATTGAGTCCTATGCCGCGGCGCCCCGGCTCGGCGAGCACACCCACGAGATTTTGCAGTCCGTGCTGGGCAAATCGGAGGCGGACATCGAGAAATTGCGCGCGCGCCAAGCAATCTAGAAGAAAGGTCACCCCTATGAGCACCTCCACCCTGACCAAGTTGGGACCCTCGGGCACGTTCAACCACGGAGCCTTGGCCTCGGGCCGCGAATTCAACGCCCGTGATTTTGTCATCGACGACTCGATCCTGGGTCTGCAACGAGAAGCGGGGTACATCTGGGGGACGCTGCGCGACGACGAGGGCACGCTGTACAGCACCATGCGCCGGATCGCGCCAACACCTCCAGGCGCGCGCGACGACGGGCGGCAATCGTTGGGCGGCCGGCACATTCTGCTGAGCACCAGAACTGGCCGCGAAGGCATGCAGTTGCGCAAGGAGCCTCGGCACGCCGTGGACAGCGCCGGCATCGGTATCGAGCTGACCGACGCCAACACCGCCACGCTGTCGACGGCGCCCGACGCCGAGGGCAATCCGATGCAACTGGTACTCAGCGAGAACGACTTCCGGTACTCCGAAGAGGGCGTCATCGAGGTGACCGGCAGCCTGGTGGCCTCCCCGCTGCAGTGGTACCTGCCCGGCCGCGACGCATCGCTGATGTACCTCAGCCAAACCTGGCTCGTCGAGGGAGAGGTGACCGGCAAGCCCGCACGTGGCTTCCTCTTCTGGGAGGAAGCGTGGATGTATCCCGGCGGTCGCCTATACATGGAGAAGGATCCGCTGCACGACGCCGAGTACCTGACCTGGTATTCATGGGCGAACCACTGGGAGGACGGAAGCTGCGAGATCGGCCACTTCCTTTTCGGACAGAACGACTTTCACGTCGCCGTCACCGCGGATAGCGATGGCACAATCTCGTCGGCGTCCTCGATGGACATCAACGTGTCCCGAGCCTCCGACGGCTACTGGCACGACGGCATCGCCTACACGATCGACGGGGTCGACTGGGTCTGCGAACCCGACCCCGAAGGTCACATGCGCGGCCTCGGCCAGATGCCCAACCCACAACAGGAAGGGCGCATCCACCGTGTCAACGACACCCGCCAGCCAGACGTCTACATGGCGTGGGGTGAAACAGTCCCGACCGCAGGCAATTCCCGTCGCCGGTAGCTCGCCGAGATGACCGGCCGTCCGGACGGCGGCTACGCGGGCTATCTGTCGCGGGCCGCAGCACGGTGGCCGTCCCGGGTCGGGTTGCGTTTCGAGGGCCAGGCCTGGACCTATGCGGCGCTTCAAGCACAGACCGAGACGGCGGCGGACAGGCTCGCGGGCGCGGGGATCACGTCCGGTTCCCGGGTGGCCCTACTGGTAGACAACTGCCCCGAATACCTCATTGCGCAGTTCGCCCTGGCCCGGTTGGGGGCCGTGTTCGTCACGCCCAACCCCTCGTGGACCGCGCCGGAAATATCCCGCGCACTGATCACCTCTGGAACGACTGCCGCGGTACACAGCGATCGGCTGGAAGAGGCCGCAGGCCTCGTGGACGTCGCGGTGCCAGTGCACACGTTGTCCGACATCGCGACAACGCGGGCAGAATCAATTGCCCAGTCACCCCAGGCGCCGCTGTACATTCCGTTCTCGTCGGGTACCACGGGACTGCCAAAGGGCGTGGTACATACCGAAGCGAGCCTGTGCGGCGCGGTCGACCAATTGTGCCGGCACCTGGCACTGTCGGCCGATGACCGAGTGCAGATAGCGCTGCCGCTCTGCCACATCTTCGGTGCCACGATGAGTGCGGCGGCGTTCAGCGTCGGCGCGGAGACGACCTTGTTTCGTCGGTTCGACCTCGATGCATCGTTGCGGCACATCATCTCTGAGCGCGTGACCGTCTGGCCGCTGGCCGGGGCGGTGGCGCATCGCTTGGCTCAGCGCGATGACCTGCGCGCGCACGACTTCATGTCATTGCGTTTCTTCATGTGGGGCGGCAGCGCCGTTCCCGCGGGACTCGCCGAGTCCATCACCGCTCGGACCGGGGTGGGGTTCCTCTGCTCCTACGGGATGACCGAGGCGATGATGGTGGCCTTCAACCCGGTCGACGATCCGCAAAATTGGCAGCTGGACTCCCCCGGTTATGCCACCGACGGCACCGAGCTACGGTTGTCAGCACGCGGAGAGCTCGAAGTGCGGGGCCCGAGCGTCGCCGCCGGATACGCGGGACTCGATTCCCCGGAGTTTCTGGCGGACAACTGGTTTCGGACCGGCGACCTCGCGACCATCGCTGACGACGGTAGGCTGCGGATCGTCGACCGCGTAAAAGACATGCTCAAGGTGTCGGGATTCCAGGTCGCACCCACCGAAGTCGAGCAGGCGCTGCTGGACCACCCTGACGTGAACGAGGTTGCGGTAGTGGGCCGTTCCGACGACCGCACGGGCGAGGCAGCGGTGGCGTTCGTCGTCGCCAAACACACCGGCCTGACTCGTGACCAGCTGCACGACTGGGTCAGCACCAGGCTGGCATCCTACAAACGGCCCCGCGAGTACTACTTCGTCGACAAATTGCCGCGCACATCCGGCGGTAAGGTGTGCCGCGGCGACCTACGCGCCCGCGCTCAGCTGATTAATTCGTAGATCGTGGCGTTGGCGGTTCCGCCGCCCTCGCACATCGTCTGCAGGCCGTACCGGCTTCCGGTGCGGCGCAGCTGATGGATCAACGTGGTGGCGAGTCTGGCCCCCGAGCATCCCAGCGGATGACCCAGCGCGATCGCCCCGCCGAGCGGATTCAGCTGGTCACGGGCCACCCCGGTGTCCGACTGCCAGGCCAGCGGCACCGGCGCAAAGGCCTCGTTCACCTCGAAGAAGCTGATGTCGTCGATCGACAGTCCTGACCGCTTGAGCGCCAGCTGCGTGGCCGGAATCGGCCCCGTCAACATCTTCACCGGATCGTCACCGGTGCAGACCGCAGTGTGAATACGCGCAATAGGGGTCATGCCGAGCGCCGCCGCTCGCTCCGACGTCGTGATCAGGACAGCGGCCGCCCCATCGGAGATCTGCGAGGCGTTGCCTGCCGTGATCGTGCCGTCTTCGACGAACGGGGCCTTCAGCGCGGCGAGTTTCTCGACCGTCGAACCGCGCCGCACTCCTTCGTCGGCAGTGACCTCGCCGGCCTCGGTCGTCACCGGCATGATCTCCTCGACGAACAGCCCGTCGTCCTGGGCTGCGGCCGCCCGCTCGTGCGAGTCGACCGAGTATTCGTCGAGCTGAGTCCGAGACAAGCCGTACTGGCGCGCGATCAACTCAGCTCCCGCACCTTGGTTGAATCGACCGTTGAACCCCGGTGCCGTCAGCGCCTCCGCATATCTGTCGACGGCCGGCCCGCCCATATTGCCCGTGCCAGAGACGGAAGCGGCACCCATTGGCACCCCGGACATCATCTCCACGCCGCCGGCGACGACCACGTCCGCCTGCCCCGAGATGACCGCTGCCGCTGCGGTAGAGATCGCCTGCTGCGACGATCCGCACTGCCGGTCTACGGTGAACCCCGGAACCGATTCGGGCCAACCCGCCGCCAAAACAGCCATCCGACCGACATTGCCGGACTGCTGCCCGATGCTGATGACGTTGCCCCAGTGGACGTCGTCGACAAGTGCCGGATCCAGACCCGATCTGGCGGCAAGCTCGTTGAGCACCAACGCCGACAGCGCCACCGCATGCACGTGCGCAAGCCCGCCGTTCCGCTTACCGATCGGTGACCTCACCGCTGAGGTGATGACAGCATCACGCATTTCGACCGTCCTCCTGTCGTGGTGCCAGTCATTCGACTACCCGTATGCACCCCTTAATTAGCTTAATCTATAACCTACATAGGTCCACAACGACGATGGCACACGACCGGTAGGCTGTCGCCTGAATGAGTAAGCGGTTTGGTGACGCGCTCGCGCGCCGGATGAGGAGTCGCCGATGACGTCGGCATTGGTTCCACCGTATCGACCCCTGCCGCCGCACACCGACCAACTACGTGCCGAGGTTCGGCAGTTCCTGCTCGAGGACCGCGCTCACCACGGCTGGTTGCCACGGGTTGACTCGTGGATCTCTTCGTGGGATCCGGAATTCAGTCGCCGCTTGGGCAGTCGAGGGTGGCTGGGTATGACGTTTCCCCGTGAGTACGGTGGCGGCGGGTTCAGCCATGTCGAGCGCTTTGTCGTCATCGAGGAATTACTCGCCGCGGGCGCCCCGATCGCAGCGCATTGGGTGGCCGACCGTCAGGCCGGACCGTCATTGTTGAAGTACGGCAACGAGACTCAGCGCCAACGCTATCTGCCCGGCATCGCCCGCGGCGAGTGCTACTTTGCGATCGGGATGAGCGAGCCGGAATCGGGTTCGGATCTGGCCAGTGTCCGCACCCGGGGCGTTCAGGTCGACGGTGGCTGGGAAATCTCGGGGACGAAAGTGTGGACCTCGGGTGCCCACCACGCGCACGCGTTCTTCGTGCTGGCCCGCTCCGCGCCCTTGGAGGGCGCCAAGCGCCATGAGGGACTGAGCCAGTTCGTCATACCGCTCGATTCGCCGGGGATCGAGATACGGCCGATCAAGCTGCTCACTGGCGCGCATCACTTCAACGAGGTCGTCTTGACCAAGACCTTCGTGCCCGACGACATGGTCCTCGGCAACATCGGTGATGGCTGGGCGCAGGTCACTTCGGAGCTGGGATTCGAGCGCAGCGGGCCGGAACGCATCCTGTCCACTCAGCCGCTCCTGGACCAGCTCGCGCACGATGTCGGACGCCAGGGCGACGCCGCGGAACCATGGGCGGCCAGCGACATCGGCGACCTGATCTCGCAGCTCACCGCGTTGCGAGCACTATCGGCTTCGGTTGCCTCAGCACTGAGCCAGAACGAGCCGGTCGGCGTCGCGGCGGCCGCCGTCAAAGACCTTGGCACACGGTACGAATCGGCGGTTGTCGACGCGGCAACCCAGTCCAGTCCCGTTCAGCCGGCGGTCGACAGCGAGGACAGCCTTGCGCGCCTGCTGGCCGAAGGGATCCTGCATGCACCGGGGTTCACCCTGCGCGGCGGGACCAACGAAATTCTCAGCGGCGTAGTCGCCCGCGGTCTGGGGTTGCGATGACGACAACGACCACCGAATCCGCCGACCTGCTCGCACTGCGGGAACTGGCCGACGACATTTTCGAGTCGGCGACCGAATCGCTGCTCGACGTGCAGCAGGTGGGAATTCCCTACGACCGCAAGCTGTGGAACACGCTGACCGAGTCCGGCTTGACGCTGCTGACCACCCCGGAATCCCGCGGGGGAAGTGGCGCAAGTCTGCGCGAACTGGCCGTCGTGCTGGAGAGCAGCGGCTACCACGCCGCCCCTGTCCCGCTCGCCGAACACGACCTGCTCGCGTCGTGGCTGCTCGGCGTCGCCGATATTGAGGTGCCGCCCGGCGCGATGACGGCGGCCCTGACCGACCAACAACTCTATGCCGGGCAACTGGTGGCCGCGATCGACAACGTGCCGTGGGCCGGTGACTCTGATGTCATCGTCGTCGCCGGCGACGGCTTCGTGGCCGCCGTCCCGCGCGACGCAGCGAAGGTTGAGGAGTACGCCGACATCGCGGGTCAGCCTGGCGGGCTGCTACGGATCAACGCCCATTTGGAGGATGGCCTGTATCGGGCCGTCGGTAGTGCGCTTGGCCACGAGTTCCGCCTTCGGGGCGCGCTCGCACGCGCACTGCAGACGTGTGGTGCGCTGGCCCGGGCCATCGAGCTCACGAGCGAACATGCCAAGCAACGTGAACAGTTCGGGCGCCCGATCGCGAAATTCCAGGCAGTCCAAGCTCTGATCGCGAGCGCCGCCGGCGCGTTGGCCGTCGCCAAGACATCCGCGCAGTTCGCCACCGAGATCGCTGCCGCCCATGGGTTTGGTTCGGCGGAAGCAGAATTCGCGGTGTCGGTCGCCAAGATCGAATCGTCGCGCGCGGCAACACTGGTGGCACGCAACGCCCATCAGGTGCATGGGGCCATCGGATTCACGCTCGATCACCGGCTGCGCCATTTCACCACGCCCGCCCTGGCGTGGCGATCGGAGTTCGGGCGACAACGCGAATGGCAGCACCGGTTGGGTCGACTGGTCCTCGACTCGCCGCTGAGCGTGTGGGAGCTGGTGACGCTACTGAGCTCCGGCGTTGTGTCGAGTGAAACTAAACAGTTATAATATTGAACTGCATGGTCGGCACGGATGTTCCTCCGACATCACTGAATCCGGAGAATTATGTTGCGTCGAGATATTTTCGAGCCAGAACACGACGAGTTCCGCGCGACCGCTCGTTCGTATTTCGAAACGGTATGCGTTCCGCACGTCGATAAGTGGGAGGAACGCGGCTACGCAGATCGAGAGGCGTGGCTGGAAGCGGGAAAGCTGGGTCTACTCGGCTGGGAGATGCCGGAGGAGTATGGCGGCCTGGGTATCAAAGACTTCCGCTATAACGCGATCGTCGACGAGGAGTTCTGGCTCACCGGCGCCGTCGGGATCGGGTTGGGCGTCCAAAACGACATTTTGGCAGGATATTTCGCCGAGCTGACCACCGACGAGCAGAAGCAACGTTGGCTGCCGGGTTACGTGTCGGGCGAGACCATCACCGCCATCGCCATGTCGGAGCCGGGTGCCGGATCCGACCTCGCCAACGTCCGCACGTCCGCGCGCCGCGACGGCAGCGACTTCATCGTCAACGGGACCAAGACCTTCATCTCCAACGGTCTGCTGGCCGACCTGGTGGTCGTGGTGTGCCGGACCAATCCCGACGCCGAGAAGCCACACAAAGGGCTCAGCCTGATCGCGGTGGAAGCGGGCACGGAGGGATTCACCAAGGGCCGCAAGCTAGACAAGATCGGCCAGAAATCCGCCGACACCGCCGAGCTGATTTTCGAGGACGTTCGGGTGCCCGCCGAGAATCTCATCGGCGAGGAGAACCGCGGTTTCTATCACCTGATGCGCAACCTGCCGGCCGAGCGACTCGGGATCGCCGTGCACGCCGCGGCGGCCGCGCGCCGAGCGGTCGACCTGTCGACGCAGTACGCCCGCGACCGCAAAGCCTTCGGGCAGGCAATCGGCACCTTTCAGGTCAACCGGCACGCGATCGCCCAGATGCAGACGGAATTGGACGTCATGCAGACCTACATCGACAAATGCATCATGGCCGTCAACAGCGGCGAGTTGACAGCCGACGAGGCCGCGGGAGCCAAATGGTGGTCAACCGAAACGCAGTGGCGGATCGTCGACCGGTGCCTGCAACTGCACGGTGGCTACGGCTACATCAACGAATACGAGATCGCCCGGCTCTGGCGCGACTCCCGAGTGCAGCGCATCTACGGCGGCACCAACGAGATCATGCTCGACATCGTCGGGCGGGGGCTGGGATTCTGAGCAGCACGCCAGAAGCGGCCATAGTCGCGGCTGACCGCACCCCGATCGGCAACGGCGGCGCGATCGCGGTCTGTCATCTGTCGGGTATGCCCGGCGCAGGATAGCCACGACGCTCATCGATTCGCTTCGCTGGCACGACGCTCGGGTCGGCCTCGAAACGATATGCGCGGGCGGCGGTCACGGAATGGCCATAGTGGTCAAGCGCCTCTCGGATTGGCCGGCAGCGCCCAGCACACGTTTACTTCTCAAGCAGATCGAGCACCGAATTGCCTACGCCGGCCCTGCGTAACTGAGCGCTGGTGGCCATGATGTGCTTGCGCCACAACTCTTCTGCCCCAGCGGCATCCTTCGCCGCGATGAGCTCGATCACCTTTTCGTGGGTTCGGGTGCCCACCTGCGCCGCGGGCGTCTTGTCCCGCCCGCCCAGCGCGGGATCAGTGACATACCGCTGGGTAGCGACTTCGATAATGTGACGCAGCACATCGCTCAGAACGCCCAGCGTCTGATTTCCCGCCATCTCGATGAGCAGTCGATGGAAGTCATTCTGTAGTTCCAGTAGCCCCGCCGGCTCCCTCGAGGCGTCGCGTTCAGTTGCCACCGCGGCACGCAACCGCTTGACGTCATCGGCGGTGCGTGACCGCGCCAGCATCGCAGCGCACGGTGCCTCGATGGCCGCCGCCGCGACAAACACGTCGGCTAACGTTGCCTGCTGGTATTCCAGCAGCAGTCCGGCGTAGTGGGCGGCAATCTCGACCCGCGGCACGCTGACCTCGATCCCGCCGCGCGAACCGCGCTTGACCACGACGAGGGACTCCGATTCGAGCACTCGGATCGCCTCACGCAAGGTCGGCCGCGACACTCCGAACTGCGACAGCAACTCCGCCTCGCTCGGCAGATTGTCGCCCTCGGTGAGCTCCCCGCGAATGATGCGACGGCGCAATTGCCGGGCGATGACACTCGCAGCCCTTTCGACCGCCTCACCATTCACCCGCACGCTCGAAGACACCGCTCTACATTAACCACCCCTATGGCAGGACCGTCGCAACTAACCCGAGCGATGTGCCGCTTTGTGACCATCGGTGCCGAGGAGGCTAAACCGACGCAGTCGTGTGAGCGTTGTGGGCTTCGTTCGGAAACGTCGACGCCGGCGTCCGTTCCTGCGGTCCGCAGTTCCGGGGTGCCAGCACTACCCTTCTCGCCTTCTGGACAAAACTGCATCGCCCACCGGCAGCGGGGCAGACCAATGGGACCGGCGCCAGTGCTGAACGAAGCACCCTCAGCATGCGAACTCGCCCGCCCCGTGAGCCACCGCGGTCACGGCGCCCTAATCGCTCCTAGCGTGTCGAGGTCGTCCAGAGCGGCCAGCGCCCGCGTCACGTAGGGGACAGACACCGTGCTCGGCTGCATGAACTCTGGTGTGGCTGCCCACACCAGTAACCCGTAGAGTCCCTGCGCGCGGTAACTGGCCCAGAGAGCGTCAAAACTTTGGTTGCCTCCGCCCAGGAAAGTGCGCTGCTCCAGATACTCCCGGAGGAGTTCCTGCTCGTGCGTCCGGCGATCATCGATGTCCAGGCTCATCGTGAGGAAGTAGGACAGATCGAGTGCCGCGTTGCCGCGCCGTATCACCTGCCAATCGAGAAAGACTGGCTCGCCATCGATCAGACCCAGGTTCCCGAGGTGCGGGTCGCCGTGCAGCAGCGTTCGCGGAGCCGCCGAACTCGACGCCATCATTGCGTAGAAGGCGGACGCAAGATCATCCGTATCGCGGACGGAGGCCGGTATGGCGTCGGCCCAGTTCTCCTTCAGGTTCTGAATCCCGGCTTGCACAAATGACTTCGTGGTGTCCTCCGCCGAACTCTCCTGTGGGGTCGGTAACCACTTGTGTCCGTCGAGCGCTGGGTCATCCCAGAACGGCGCGTGCCATGTCGCCATCCCTCCGAGCACCTTCGATGCGTCGTCGACGCTGATCGGTCCACCGGGCGGGTGCCACCTGATGCCGGAGGCGACGAGGTCCTCGATGATCAGAAGAAACTGGCCGTCAGTCTCGTCGACCGCAGACGCGTACAGGGCCGGGGTTCGTGCCTGCACTTTGGGCAGCAATTCAGAAAACGCGCGCACTTCGGCTTCGTAAATGCCTGCCGAAGTCATCATGTCGCGAAAGTCGTTTTCGAACGCGCTCTTGACGAACAAATCCTCGGGCGGGGTTTCGGCGCCGTTACCTGCGTAGGTTGCATGCAGCCGCATCCTCGTGGAGGTGCCCTGTGTCACGTCGACGACATCTGTCGCCAGCACCTCTGCACCCGGATAGCGTTGTTGCAGCGCTTTGGTCAGCCACACTGCGTCAATATCAGTCAGGGCCCGAGGACACCGCACAGGACTAGACATGCAGGCAATGTATACACGTGGAGCTAGTATTGCAATAATTTAGACGATTCGATTCCTGCCGTCCTCAGGCAGCCCCGACGGGCTTCTTCCACCCACTCCGCGAGTCCATGATGGCGTTTAGGGGCAGCCGCGCCAGTCTTCGATACGGTGATGGTCAGGAGTGAAACCATGCTCCACGCCCCAAAAGACCGCCTGAGTCCGACTGGCGACGTTGATCTTTGGGTAGATCGTGCGAATGTAGGACTTCACCGTGTTGGGACTGAGGTATGTCGGCCTGGCGACGTCGGCTCTTGCCTTGGGTGATGAGGGGCTAGATCTCCGACTATCGATCGCTGAGTCCTCGCGCGCCCGGGCCGGGACATCGCTGACGACCGTTTCGCCCGCTATGCACTGCCTCTAACGATTTGTGGCCGCGCGTCCTCAACGCCGATAAGGAATAATTACGTCAATCGGGTCCACTCGCCAACAACAGCTCCAGATCCTGATCTCGAGCTGCACGGACGATTGACATGACACGCCTAGCTACTTTGACAAGATGTCGGCGTGTCGCGAGAGCTTGCTAATCTTCGCTGCATAAAGCCAGGTCAGGGGTGTTTGACCCTGACCTAAATGCGGGGACTCTTTAGGGCGATCCCACTCGTCTCGCGCTGCCCGTGTGACGTTAGCCCAGTGTTGCGACGGTGTAGTGGGCGCGAAGCAGTCCGGCAGCGGCGTCATCGTGGTGGAAGGTCATGTTGTTTGCGGCGAATCTCTGCTCGGCGGTGTGGGTTTGGATCTGCCAGCCTTGAGCTCTGAGGTAGTCGCCGATGTTGTTGCCTGGGCCGAGGTAGATCATGTCTGAGGGGTCTTTGATGTCTACCCCGTTGGAGCGTTGCCGTTCAGATCGCGAAACTTCGCGGCTGCGGTCGTTGCTGGTGATGTTCAGGTCGGGATGCCAGTCGATGGCGATTCGACTAGCCGTGGCGCTCAGGTCGGTGATCGTGTCCAAGAACCGGTCTTGGGCTTCAGCGGGCAGGTAGCCGTGTAGGCCTTCGGCGATCCACGCGGTCGGCCGACTGGTGTCGAATCCA
>Ga0302326_10006468_pt1 | contig 26290 bp, 24 predicted proteins | sample Palsa_T0_3_FD_202264 | JGI IMG/M metagenome (GOLD analysis project Ga0302326, IMG submission 202264) | Peat permafrost microbial communities from Stordalen Mire near Abisko, Sweden - Palsa_T0_3 | ecosystem: Environmental > Terrestrial > Soil > Palsa > Peat permafrost | place: Sweden: Abisko... | reverse complement strand
TCGGACCTACGGGGAGGTGCTCGAGGCATGGCGCACCACCTGTCCTCGGCTATCGATCTGGGAGGATGCCTGCATCGACGGCCTTATCGACTACGATCCGGATGGGAGCCGTATTGTTTCGGTTAGTCCTAAGGGCCAATCGTTGCTCGGGTCTCGATTGCCGGCTCCCCAATCTTGAACTCTAAAAAGCATTCCTCGCAGCTTGCTGCGAGGTTTCGTATTTGGCCGTTAGGACGCCGTCCAAAGGGCGGCGTTCAATTGATTGTCTTCTCTACGGCGTTCTTTAACAACCTTCTGGCGAGGCACTCGCGACACGCACCATGGCTGTACAAGAAGACTATATCCTGCGGCTGATCGCGATGCTGGGTGAATTCCTGCGGCAGGTGACGGATTTGCGCGCAGCGGGCAAGCACGAGCAGGCGATGGTCGTTCTCATGCAGGCACAGGAGAAGCTGTTTGGGGGGCCGTTTCCGGAAATAGCGGCGCTGAGTCTGGACGAGCAGTTGCAAAGGCTCTCCGCGGGGTTCTCCGCCAAAGAAGCTCGCGAACGTCAGATCGGATACGCTCTCCTGTTGAAGGAGGCTGGAATTTGCTACGCTTACCGAGGCAATGCGGAGCTTGCTGCGGGCGCCTTCAAGATGGCTTTGCATATTGTCCTGGGGCGAATGGCAGCGGGAGAGGCAGCCGATGGCGATCTGGTCAGGCTCTCCGGCGAGCTGCTCGCGTCCATCCCGCCGGAGCAGATCGATCCGCCGCTCAAGGAGCTGCTAGAAAATGCGCGATGATAACCATAGTCCGCGTGCGCGAGTGGCCTGGGACGGCAATTGAAGGTCTACTTGCCGAAAGCGAACAGGAGGGATTCCGCTTTCTCCGGCGCGCCAAGGAAGAGTGGCTCTCTGGAAAGAACACTTTTTCGGAGGAAGGCGAAGCATTCTTCGCGGTGATCGAAGAGGAGCGTCTCTTGGCGGTGGGCGGGATCAATCGAGAGTCCGAGCGCTGCGGCCGGTTCCGGCGCTTTTATGTGCGCAGCGAAGTGAGACGAAGAGGGATTGGCAGACAACTGGCGGAGCATGTGCTCACTTTTGCCCGGAGCTCGTACTCACGCGTCGTTCTTCGGTGCGATACCGAGCCGGCCGATCGATTCTATTGCGCTCTGGGATTCGTTCGCACGGACTCGGATGCGGGCTCGACGCATTCGATCGATCTTGAAAATCAGTGACGGTGGTGTAGTTTGGCGGTGAACGATCTATTCTGAGGTGCGCACTATGAGAGTCGTTAAGGCGATTCAAAGGCTGACAATACCCGCCCTCGTTGCGTTGGCCGGGTGCGCGGCGCCCGCTCCTTATCAGCCTTTTGGAGAGTCCGGCGCGGGGTACTTCTCAGATGCGCTTTCTCCCGCCAAGTTCAGCGTGGCCTTCTCCGGCAATTCTGGATCGGGTTCGACCCGGGTTTCCGACTACGCGCTTCTTCGCGCGGCTGAGGTCACCCTCGAAAACAAATTCTCCTATTTTGTGGTCTTGCGCCGAGCCCTGTCGTCGCTACCGAACGTGACGCCAGCGGACATGGAGTTGGCGATGATTGGGCCACCCGGATCACACAAGGTCCCCGGCGGCACCGGCGATCTGACGATGGACCTTGTCATTCATTGTTACTCGCAGCCTCCGCCGCCAAAGCAACAGATCCAAATTTACGACGCGCAGCAGATCGCGGCCCAGATCCGGAAAAAATATGCTTTGAGCGGCGAGTGAGGATCAGCTCGCACTTTGGAGCATCGCGTCCTCTTTCGGCTGCGAAATGAGCGCTGGACCGATGCGAGTGGGATCAGGCGTCTGCCCCCGAATCATCGCGCCCAGGCCGAGATGACGGCCATGGACGGAAGGATATTGGTCCGTGAAGGATTGGGTATGGAATGACTTCCCTTCGGCCATGCAAAGGTTTTCCCAGAGCATGCCCATCTGGGGATTGGAGTCCGCCGAGACATCATTGTGGGTGATGATCTGCGCGAATTCGCGGACCGCGAGATGGTCCTCGAGGACAGCGTGTATGGATCGATCGCCGTCGACCGACACCATCTCCGGTTTCTCTTTCGCGAGATAGGCGCGGACGGCCGGACGCCTGGTGGATTCCTGAAGATATTCGACCACCACGCCGGACTGGTGGAGGTCGACAAGATAACGCTCGAGAAACGGAGACGGCGGCGTCGTTTCGATGGCGATTACCTTGGATAGCCGAGCTCCATTCAATCGCAGCCACTCGCAGACGACGATCATCGAACCGCCCCATTTGCATCCTATCTCGCAATAGCTCGTGATTCGCGGAGCTTGGGCCTTCAGCCAGAGCAGGTAGCGCGCGAATTGGCGGGGCGACCGCGCGACATGAAGTCCGCGACCGAGGCAGCCGTCCAATTCGGGTGGCCGGGATTTGAGCGTTTCATCGTCGACGCCGAGCAGGGGCAGCACTTCGTTCTCGAGGAAGTCGGGGTCCGCCAGCCGGCTTGCCGGAAGGGCCCGCAGGAAGCGCAACATATCCGGGAGCAGCCCGGCGATCTTCCGGAACCGCGTGTTGCGGACTTCCGTTTGATCGCCGAATGCCTGCAGGGCCGGGTTGCCCAGGAGGTTTCCGCGCACAAAATAGTCCCGCCACGCGTCGGCGGTGTAGGTTCCGGGAATCTTCTCCGCGAAGGACGTTCTGAGGCGACCGGCCTCGCTTTGGAGGCGCACCTCCGTTCCGCGAAGCCTGAGTTCAAGGGCGTCTGCCGCGGCCCGTTTCATGACATCGGTGCCTTCTTTCGAGAGATCGCCGTACCCCGAGATGAACGTCTTGATCTCGGCAAGAAAGTCCGGAAAGGTGCGGCTCTTGTACAGGGGCCAGCCTGTTGCGTAGTGCTCAAGGGCCAGAGCCATGGCCGCGGCCAGCCCGAGTTTGTGCGATTCGATGCAGATTCGTGTCTCTCGGACGATATGCAGGCAATAGGCGTCCACGGCGGACTGGTCGAGTAGCGCGTTCTGAACGAGCTCGTTGTATTTGTCGAAATACGCCATCCACGGGACCGATTTGCTGTAGAAGGGAACATGCCAAACGGCGATCCCCGGGATCATATATGACTGGAAGCCGGCTGCCTTCGCGCGGACTCCGTAGTTGATATCGTCCCACCGCAAAAATCCGGCCCAGGGCAGCCCGATGGATTCGACGAGGCTCAGTGGCATCAAACAGAACCACCAGGCGCAGTATCCCTCGGCGCGAGGGATGGAGGCAAAGTCGAGGGTGCTGGCGCGCGAAATATCAGCGGCCGGGTACACCTGGGAGATCGAGTAATAGCCGGCATCGGAGCGCTCAATCGACTCGCCCAAGGCGACGACGCGATTTGGCTGAAAAAGATCGAGCATGCCCCCGCCCAGCACGCTGTTCCCGGTCGCGTAGGCGGCGAATCGGGCGACTCGGAGGATGGAGTCGGTCTCGACCATAATGTCGTCGTCGAGCAGGAGCAAATGCGTAGCCCCCGGCACCGTCCCACTCACCGAGCACTCGAAGATTCCACGCGCGTAACCGCCGGAGGAACCATAGTTGGCCTGCTGAATGCAGAGGCACTTCTCGCCCGTGAGGTCCGCAAGCTCCGGCTTTTCGCTCTGCTCCACCAACACCACGCGTTGGATGATCGGAGCGAGTTCCGGATCGGAAAGCAGGTCGGTCACCGTTTTCCGCGCGAAATGAGGCCTATTGTAGGTCGGCGTCACCACTGCCAATGACACGGAACGGAGGGACGATTCCGGGGTGAACCAATGGCCACCGGTCAACTCGGCTCCCTCGGACTGGGCCTGGACGGAGAAACTCACTCTGAGGTAGTTGCCGGCCAGTGCGCTTGAGGGGAGAAGGGACTCCCAGCTCGATGCGCCCTCCGGCGTTTCTTCCGCAAGCAGCGTCTCGTCGGTTGCGAGCGGGGTGTGCCCGATGAGCCGGATGCTCAAGCGCCCGGAGAATTGGAGCCGCAACCCCAGCGCTCGCACGGCGGTCAATGCCCGCCAGTGGCCGACATAAAACGCGTTGAAATAGGAGTCCGCTTTGAGTTCCTGCCCAAGACCTATGCGGACTCGATCATTCTCAAATCCAAGTCCTTCGGACGTGCCATCTACCGACCAATAGCAGGAGGTTCCGGCCTTTCCCCAGCGACTGGCGTCGAATCCGGACTTGAAGAAATCCTCGTTCGCGTAGCTCGCATGCGAGATTCGCCCGAAGCGAATCCGCTGCAGGACATTTCCCGAGTTGGCTGCCATCGCTATGCCGCATTCTCGCGCGACTCCACTTCCTTCATGGAGCCGCTGCGAAAATAGGAGGTCCAAGCCTTCGTCGTATAGACCTGGGGCATCTTCTTTGCGAATTCCTGCTGCAAGCGGATCGCCTGCGTCTGATAGCGCGCCAGAGCCGCGTTTGCGCGGGATTCCAGATGGTCTCCCTTTGGCTTGAGCTTGGCCAGCCCCTCCTTCGAAGAGTCGGCCGGGACGAATTCGGCGATGAAGGTCTTCACCTCCGAGAGGAACGCCGGAAACGATCTTTCGGTGTAGTGCTCCCACCCGCGAAGGTAGTTTTCCAGCGCCTTGACCGCCGCTGCGGCGTAGGCGTAGGCCTTGCGAGCCAGCAGCACACGGATTTCGTAGACGGAGTAAGCGAAGAAGCGGTCCGCTTCCGGTCCGCCGTGCAGCGCGTTTCCGACGAGGGTGTTATAGCGGTCGAAATAGGTCACCCACGGCACAGACTTGCTGTAAAAAGGCAGGTGCCAGAGCCCGATACCCGGGATCATGTAGGGTTCAAATCCGGCCTTTTTGGCGCGACCGCCGAACTGGATATCGTCGCCGCGAAAGAAACAAGGGATCGGCAGGCCGATTGTATGAACCAGCTCGATCGGGAAGAAGCAGAACCACCACGCGCAGTATCCCACCGGCTCCGGGATCGCCGCCATATTCAGCGTCGACGGTCTGGCGACGTCGGCACCGGGATAGACCTGGTTCAAGGCATAAAAGCCAAAGTCGTTTATCTCGTTGGATTCGCCCAAAGCCACTGCCAGATTGGGCTTGAACAGGTCCAGCATCCCTCCGCCCAGCACGCGATTGCCGGAGCCAAATTCCGCCATGCGGACAACTCTTAGGACGGAATCGGTCTCGATCATGATGTCGTCGTCCATCAGCAGCAGATGCGAAGGTTCGCCGAGCAAAGGATTCGTGGTGCACTCAAGCATTCCTCTCGCGAAGCCTCCGGCGCCGCCGAGATTGCCTTGGCGGATATGAACGCATTTCCCGCCGGCAAGATCATCCAGTTCGACCTTGTCGCTCTGCTCGATGACGACGATGCGGCTGATCATCGATTCGACCGCGGGATCGCCCAAAAGCGCCGTGATCGTTTTCCTCGCGTAGTTGGCGCGGTTGAAGGTCGGAATGACAATGGCGACGGAGACCGGGCGCGCAGGCGCGTCGGTGGTGTACCACTCGCCGCCGCTCAGGATGGCCGTTTTGGAAAGCGCTGTGACCGTGAAGCTCAGGCGGATGGCGGAGTCGAGCACGATGTCGGCCGGGATGACCGCTTCCCAGGGCTGTTCTGAATTGTGGAGGACGTCGGCGGTTACAAGGGTCTTGGTCGTCGCCAGGTGCGAATGCGCCTCGATCGAAATCTTCATCCTGCCGGAGAACTTTAGACGCAGGCCGATGTTTCGGACGGTGGTCAGCTTGAACCAATACGCGATGAAGAAGGCGTTGAAATAGGAGTCCGAACAGAGGCGTTCGTCGCGGGAGAGGGTCGCCTGTTCCGCTGTCTGCACGGAATCCTTCGACAAACTGTCCTTGGCCCAATAGCAGGCGCGTCCTTTCTGCTCCCACGCCTCGAGGCAGAATCCGTTCTTGAAGAAGGATTCGGTCTGATAGTTCGTGGGTGATATCCCCGAGAAGCGGATTCGCTGCAGAGTGGTGGATTCGCTTGGCATAGAGTTTCTATTTTGAGCGCGCGGCGCCAAAAGCGGGCCAGCGCGCTCCTGCGGTTTCAGCTACGCGGCAAGCGCCGATGAAATCGAGCGCCTCACCGATCACTTGGTCCATATCCAGATAGCGGAACGTGGCCAGGCGGCCCACATAGGAGACGCCGCTGGTCGCGAGAGCCAGTTGCCGGTAGTTTTCATAGCGAGCGACCTCTCCGGAGAGGCGTTTCGGGTAGAAGGGCTCCAATTCAGGCGTGGTCTCCACGCTGTATTCGCGAAAGCGGACAGACTCCTCGTGCTTTTCCCACGGCGCAAAATGCCTGTGCTCATGGATCCGTGTGTAGGGCACCTCGGGATCGGGGTAGTTGATGACCGCGTTTCCCTGGAGATCGCCCCGGCCATATTCGGCCTCAAAAGTCACGGTTCGGTACGCCAACCGGCCATGCGCGTACTTGAAGTAGCGATCGATGGGGCCGGTGTAGATGCAGTGATCGCAGGCCGGCGCTTTCTCGGGATCGAATGTGACGCCCAGCTCGACCTCTATATTCGGATGGTCGAGAATCGAACGGATCACTTCTGTGTACCCGTTCCGCGGCATCGCCTGATACCGGGAGTTGTAATAGTTGTCGTTGTAATTGAAACGGACCGGCAGGCGTTTGAGGATGTCGGCCGGAAGCTCGGTGGGATCCACCCCCCATTGCTTCTTGGTGTATCCGTGGAAGAAAGCGCGGTACAGGTCGTTGCCGAGCATGCGGAGGGCCTGTTCCTCGAAATTCGCGGGATGGGTGATTCGCTTGTCGCCCAGAAGTTCGATGAATTCCTGAGCTTGCTCCGGATCCAGATTCTTGCCGAAGAACTGATTGATCGTATGGAGGTTCACCGGCATGCTGTAGACTCCCGTCTTCAGCGAGGCCTTCACACGATTGACGAAGGGTTCCCACTGGCCGAACCGCTGGACAAAGGTCCAGACGTCCTCGTGGTTGGTGTTGAAAATATGGGGACCGTAGACGTGGATCATCACGTCGGTTTTCGGATCTCGGGCCGTGTGGCAGTTGCCGGCTATGTGGCTGCGGCTGTCGATCACGTGGACGCGGGCGCCGAAGTCTTCTGCCAGCAGCCGGGCGCATACCGCGCCGGACAGCCCGGCGCCGACCACCAAAATCTCCTTAGGGGTGCTAGGGGTGCGTTGGGAAACCATTGGCGCATAGATAGCAACGATCATGCCCCGCGGTATATCTACTCCATAAGTCGTTTACACAGAAATTATTACGGTGTGATATTTCCGTAATACTGCAGAATGCAAAGGCTGGCGGCAATTTTTGCCGAACGTCGCTGTGGAGGTCTGCGTAGCAGCGGCCTGCGCCAATTGGGGCCGGCTAATCGATCCTCGATGGACCGCCGATCGGGCGTCCTCCCCGCACGTGCCGGCTGTCGCCGGAGCGGGCCCACGGACAGGGATCCTCCGACCAGGCGCTAGGAAATCAAAGCTTCCAATAGCCTTCCACGAAGAGGCGACCTTCCGGATGCTCTTCCCAACGGGGTGTGACCCATACCGCACCGCGCTGCGGCGGAACGCGCCAGCGGCCGCCGACCCACGCGTATCGGCCGTCGTAATAGCGCCAATGGCCGCCAATCCACACGTGCCTCGGGCTCGGGCGCGGTGGAAACACCTCAACGCGGGGTGGTGGTGGCGGCGCGTGCACCGCGACAAAGTAACCTCGGGGGGCCAATGCTCCGCGGAGCACCACGGTGTCAAAATTAGGCTGCGCGGTCTCTCGGACCACGACGACACGCAGGTTGGGTGTGGGAGGCGGCGGTTGAAGCGTGTAGTCGACCGCGACTTGTGGGGGCGGTGGGGGAGGAGGAGGCGGCGGCGGCGCGCTTTGTACGTAAACTGGTGCGGGGCGTGTGACGATCTCGGTGGTGCACCCGGCTAATAGGGCCACTCCCGCGAGGATCGGAACCAGGCGACGGTTGGAAATCATACTGCTGAGACGATGGCCGAACGGGCTGGTTTCACGCAAGGTTCATTTGGGGACGCGGATCGACCGCTCAGGAGGGTGCGGAACGCACTTGCGGTGGGCAGGCGGTCCGGGCTTTGCTCACCGTTTCCCATTTCGGGACCCCCATGCCACAGACTATCGCCGTCCTCGATTTCGGTTCCCAATACACGCAGATTATAGCGCGGCGGATCCGCGAATGCGAGGTGTTCTCGAAGATCTATCCGTTCGACACGCCTGCGCAGGCGCTCAAAGCAGACAACGTCTCCGGCATCATCCTGTCGGGCGGCCCCAGCTCTGTGTTCGCGCGCAAAGCCCCCATCCCCGACCCGGGTATCTTTGAATTGGATATTCCCGTTCTGGGCATCTGCTATGGCATTCAGCTGATGGGGCACCTCCTCGGCGGGGTGGTCGCAAAGAGCGACCACCGGGAATATGGCAAGGGGACGCTCAAGGTCACTAGGCCCGGACGATTGTTCAAGGGGCTTCCGCGCCGCCTTCGCGTGTGGAATTCACACGGAGACCGGCTGACGCGCCTTCCCAAGGGCTTCCAGCCCATTGGGGCGACCGACAACTCTCCTTTTGCCGCCATCGAGGATCTCAAACGCAACTTCTACGGCATCCAATTCCATCCGGAGGTCTTTCACACGGAGCACGGTGTGGATATCCTTCGCAATTTTCTACTCGGAGTCTGCCGCGTGCGCCCCGATTGGACGATGAAGGATTTTGTCCAGCAAGCCATCGAGAAGATCCGCGAGACGGTGGGCAGTTCGCGGGTGATCCTGGGCCTTTCCGGAGGAGTCGATTCGTCGGTTGCCGCGGCCTTGATTCATCGGGCGATCGGGAAGCGGCTCACATGCGTCTTCGTCGACAACGGCCTTCTCCGCCACGAGGAGCGGGAAGCCGTGGAGACGCTCTACAAAAAGCATTTTAAGATCGATGTCCGAGTCGTCGACGCCTCGGCCACATTTCTGCGCCGGCTGAAGGGCGTCACCGACCCCGAAGCCAAGCGCAAGATCATCGGAAGGACTTTCATCTCGGTCTTCGAGCGTTCGGTTCGGACCATCGGTGGCGGCGCCCGGTTCCTGGCCCAGGGCACTCTGTACCCCGATGTGATCGAGAGCGTGGCGATTGGCAACAATCCGGCCGCTCTCATCAAGAGCCATCACAATGTGGGAGGGCTGCCTGCTCGGATGAAGCTCCGACTGCTCGAGCCGCTTCGCGAGCTCTTCAAGGACGAAGTCCGCCGCGTCGGAGAAGCGCTGGGTCTTCCCAAGGAAGTGGTCTGGCGCCAGCCCTTCCCGGGACCGGGCCTGGGTGTCCGGGTGATCGGCGAGATCACTCGGGAGCGGCTCAAGATCCTGCGCGCAGCCGAAGCCATCCTTCACGACGAAATGATGTCCAGCGGATGGTATTGGAAGGTGTGGCAGTCGTTCTGCGTCTTCCTCCCGGTCAAGTCGGTTGGGGTGGTCGGCGATGAGCGCAACTACGCGTATGTGATTGGCCTGCGTGTGGTGGAGAGCATCGATGCGATGACGGCTGATTGGGCGCGGCTGCCGTACGATCTGCTCCAGGTGGTCTCGAGCCGAATCACCAACGAGGTGCGAGGCGTCTCCCGGGTGGTGCTGGACATCAGTTCCAAGCCTCCGGCAACGATCGAATGGGAGTGACACGGCCTTCGGTTCTGCGGGAGGATCGAATAGAATGATTGCCCCAATGTTCAGCGCGCCGGTCCGCTTCTGTTTCGGATTGTTTGTCCTTGGATCGGCAACGACGGCTCTGCGCGCCGCTTCGGGGGCGGAAGATCCACCGATCATTGCACTTGCCAGGGCATATATTGGCTCGGAGGCGGCTTTGGACGGCGTCCGCTCCGTTCATTATATGGGAACCCTCGAGACCACCAATACACAGGGGCCGAAGCCGGTGCCGGTCCGCGGAACAATCGACATCCTTTTTGCGAAGCCCGTGCGCCAAAGGATTCTTGTTCGCACCGACCAGAATGTGACGATCAAGGTTCTCGACGACTACAGCGGGTGGACACGCCTTGAGAACCCCAAGGATCCGTCAAAATTCCGCCTGTCGCTCCTCAATGTCGACGACGTGAAGAGCTTGCGGGCGAGCACCTGGGAGAATCTGCACTTCTACCGGGGCCTGCCTGGTGACGGCGGGATGGTGATCGACCGCGGCCCGGCGGTCGAGGGAGGCGTTTCCTGCGAGCGCGTGGACTTTGTCCACGGTCGGGGAATCACCTTCATCCGCTATTTTGAGCGGGGCTCCGGCCGCCTGGTCCAGACCGACACCGGCTCGGAGAGCATCCGCGAGGGCGGCGAGACGGTGGTCGGCGGTATCCGATTCCCGGAGACCGTGTTCAGCACGACCCATCTGCCCAACGGCAAGGAGCAGCAGCTCACCATCCACTTCGAGCGCATCCGCGTGAACGATCCGGTCGATCCCGCGCTTTTCCAACAGCCGAACATGCAATACCTGAAGGCCGTGAACGATGCGGCGGCGGGTGTCGTGACGGTTCCGAAGTCGAAGTGACGCGATAGTTCCGTGCGCACCCTTCATTTCGAATCCCCGGATTTCGGAAACGAACTCGCGGACTTCTGCCGGAGCGCGTCGCCGCCCCCGGAAATCACCGCCTCCGTGGAGGCGATCCTGGCCGCCATCCGAACAGACGGCGACCGGGCCGTTGCCCATTACGCCGCCAAGTTCGATGGAGCAAAGGTCGGGCCTGGCGACTTCCGCGTTCCGCCTGCTGAGCTGGCGGCTGCGTCCCGCCGCCTTCCGGCGGCCGACCGGCGCGCCATGGCCGAAGCCTTCGGTGCGGTTGCGGAATTCAACCGCCGTGGCCTTCCGAAGGATTGGTCGGCGCGCAACCGGCACGGCGCCCGGGTGGGCGAGAAATTCGACCCGATCAGGCGCGTGGGCTTATATATCCCCGGGGGGCAGGTGCCTCTGGTTTCGACGGTGCTGATGACCGCCACACTGGCCAAGATCGCCCGCTGCCCTCAAATCGCGGCATTCACCCCGGTCGGAGCCGAAGGCCGCGTGTCGGATGGGATCCTCGCCGCACTTCATCTGGTTGGCGTGCGGGAATTGTACCAGATTGGCGGGGTCCAGGCGATTGGTGCCATGGCCTACGGAACTGCGTCGATTCCCGCGGTCGACAAGATTTTCGGCCCCGGGAACGCCTATGTGTGCGAGGCCAAGCGCCAAGTGTTCGGCACGGTAGGGGTCGATTCGTTGCCGGGTCCGAGCGAGGTGATGGTGATCGCCGATAATTCCGCCCGTCTGGACTTCGCTGCGGCCGATCTTCTCGCGCAGGCCGAGCACGGCTCGGGCCGTGAAAGGATATGCCTGGTCGCCCTGACCGAGAAGGTCGCCGCCGGGGTCGCGGCCGAGATCGAAGTCCAGGGCTCGCGCCTCTCTCGTTCAAGTCAGGTGCGGAAAGTGCTCGAGGAGGGATGCGTCATCATCCGAGTGCGGACGCTGGCACAGGCTGCCGTGGTCGCGAACCGCGTGGCTCCCGAGCATCTGGAGCTGATGGTCCGCGACGGCGCAATTCGTCGGCTCACCCGATCGATCACGACCGCCGGGGCGATCATGATCGGCAATTGGACGCCCACCGTGCTGGGCGACTTTGCCGCAGGGCCGAGCCACGTCCTGCCGACGGCGGGGGCCGGGCGGTACTTCAGCGGGCTTCGCCTTGAGGATTTCCTTCGCCGAACGAGCGTTATTCGGTACGACAAAAATAGCCTCCGAAAGGCCAGCCCGGTGATCGCGTCGTTCTCCGCACTGGAGAGCCTCGACGGCCACGGGCATTCGGCTGCGATCCGATTGGAATGACCGCCACGCCGCTGCCGCAGATTGAGCGGATGCACGCCTATACCCCGGGGCTGCAGCCTTCGGGCTCGGGATGGACGAAGCTCAACACCAATGAGTGTCCTTATCCCGCCAGCCCGCGCGTGGCCGAGGCGCTGCGCCGGGAGATCGGCGAAGAAGGAGCTTCCCTTCGTCTCTACCCCAATCCCAAGAGCACCCCCTTGCGCGCCGCGCTTGCCCGGCATCACGGCGTGGGTGAGGACCACGTCTGCGTCGGCAACGGCTCTGACGACATTCTCAATCTTCTGGTCCGCTGCTACTGTTCGAGAGAACGGGCCGCGGGCTGGACCGTCCCGAGCTATTCCCTGTACCCGGTCATTGCAGCGATCGTCGATGGAGCCGTCCGCGAGATCGAATTCGACCGGTCCATGGAGCTGCCTGTCGACCGGATCGCCGCTTCCGGGGCCACGGCCTTCTTTCTGACCTCTCCGAACGCTCCCACCGGCGTCGGATTTCCCAATAGCGCGATCGAGCGGATCCTCGAACGCTATACCGGGCTTCTCGTGGTCGACGAAGCCTACGCCCCGTTTGCCCGCGAAAACGCGGCGACCCTGCTGGCGCGCCATGCCAATCTGGTGATCGTTCGAACCTTCTCCAAGGCCTATGCCCTGGCCGGGCTCCGGGTGGGCTACGCCCTGGCCTCTCCCGCGGTCATCGGTCTCCTGGACCGAGTCCGCGACAGTTATAATGTGAATCGGCTGTCCCAAGTGGCGGCGCTCGCGGCTCTCGGCGACCCGGACTATTATGCCGCCATCATCGGCAAGATCAAGGACACCAGGGACTTCTACCTCGATCGGTGGACTTCCGCCCGCGGTTGGTTTGCGTATCCATCCGAGGCGAATTTCATTCTGGTCGAACCCCGTGATGGGCGTGGTGCCTCGAGTCCGGCGGTCGCCCGCTCCGCCTTCGACTTCCTTTATGCCCGGCGGGTTCTGATTCGGTACTTCCCGAGCCATGCCTTGACCGCCTCCTTTCTCCGGATCACCGTGGGCACGGATGACGAAATGCTCATTCTCGACGAAAACCTCGACGCATGGCTAAAGGAGACTTCCAACGCATAGCGACTGTCATCCGACGGACGACGGAGACCGACATCGTCCTGACGCTGGGGATTGACGGCCGGGGGACCTCCAAGATCGAGACCGGCGTTCCGTTCTTCGACCATATGCTGACGCTTTTCGCGAAGCACGGCCTGTTCGATCTGACGATCAAGGCGAAGGGCGATGTCGACGTGGACTATCATCACACCGTTGAGGATACCGGATTGGTCTTGGGCCAGGCGTTCAAGGAGGCCTTGGGCGACAAGCTTGGGATCCGCCGGTATGGGTTCTTCCTGCTCCCCATGGATGAGTCGCTTGCCCGTGTGGTGATCGACGTGGGGGGGCGGCCGCTCCTGGCGTACCGCGTGGAGGCGCCTTCGCTCTTTGTGCGGGATTTCAGCCTTGTGCTGGTGAAAGAGTTCTGCCGCGCGTTCAGCAATGCGCTGGGGGCCAATCTCCACATCGAACTGATCTACGGAGAGGAACCGCACCATATTGCGGAGGCGATTTTCAAAGGGCTCGGCCGCGCGCTCGACGCCGCCACCCAGATCGACCCTCGGGCGGCGGACCTCCTCCCAAGCACGAAGGGGAGCCTCTGATATGGAGGCTCGGATCGCTGTCATCGACAACGGTATCTGCAACCTGCGAAGCGTCACCAAGGCGCTCGAAGCGGTGGGGGCCGATGCTCGGGTCGTTCGCACACCCAAGGAAGTGGAGGCCGCTCAGGCAGGCGGATTGGTGCTCCCTGGTGTGGGAGCCCTCCGCGATTGCGTGGCTGCGCTGCGGGCTTCGGGACTGGACGCGACCGTGAGCGAGTGGATCCGCGAAGATCGCCCCTTTCTGGGTGTTTGCCTGGGGATGCAGGCCCTTTTCGAGCACTCGGAGGAGGGGGGCGGGGTGAAAGGACTCGGAGTTTTCCCGGGACGGGTCATCCGCTTTCGGCTGCCGCCCGCCTACAAGGTGCCTCATATGGGCTGGAATACCCTCCGATTTGTTCGCGAAGGGACTTCATTGCAGGAGGGATTGGCCTCCGAGGGCGAGGCATTCTACTTCGTGCACAGTTATCACTGCGTGCCCGAAGACCCTGACCTGGTGCTTGCCGAGAGTGAGTACGGGGCGCCCTTCACTGCGGCGATCGCTCGGGGACGGGTGTTCGCGACCCAGTTCCACCCGGAGAAGAGCCAGGCGAAGGGCCTTCAGGTCTATCGCAATTTTGCTGATTCCGCTGCAGTGGAACTAATTCACCGATAAGATGATCTCTTTCATTCGGGGGTAGCCCGACTTTGTTTTGCAAGAGGCCCGATTCTAGCTTCCGTAGCCCTATGCCCCCGAGCGCGACACTCCGATTGAACGATAAGGAGTTCCCGTTGCCGCTGATGACGGGGACTGAAGGCGAGAAGGCCATCGATACGCGCAAGCTGCGCGCCGATACTGGCTACATCTGCTACGATCAGGGCTACGGCAACACGGGGTCTTGTGAGAGCGCGGTGACCTTTTTGGACGGCGAGAACGGGATCCTCCGCCATCGCGGCTATCCAATCGAGCAGTTGGCGGGGTCGAGCGACTTCGTCGAGACGGCCTATTTGATCATCTACGGCGAATTGCCCTCGCGCGCCCAACGCGACGAATTCGGGCTGCGCCTGCGCCAGAATGCGGCGGTGGAGACGCAGATGCAGAAGATATTCGAGGGCTTTCCCAAGGACGCCCCTCCGATGGCCATGCTTTCGTCCATCGTGGCGGCATTGGCGGCGCATTATCCTCATCTGGCGACGAACAATTTTGAAAAAGACCTGGAGAACTTCGACCTAGCCGCCGGAATGGCGATTTCGAAGGTCCGCACAATTGGAGCGATGATCTATCGCTATCAGAACGGGCTGCCCTACATCTTCCCCAAGCAGGAGCTTCCGTTCTGCGACAACTTCCTGCACATGATGTTCTCGGAGCCCTACAAGGACTTCGTGGCGGAGCCCGAGGTGGCGCGGGCGCTCAATCTGCTGTTGCTGCTTCACGCCGACCATGAGCAAAACTGCTCGACCTCGACGGTGCGCATGGTGGCCTCGAGCGCGGCCAACCTCTTTACTTCGATCTCGGCGGGAATCTGTGCGCTGGCCGGTCCCTTGCACGGCGGCGCCAACGTCGCGGTCATGCAGATGCTGAAGGCGATTCACGATGAGGGCGATGATGGCACCCGTTTCATCGAGGCGGCCAAGTCGGGTGGGAAAGGCCACCGGCTGATGGGATTTGGCCACGCGGTGTACCGGAATTTTGACCCGCGGGCAAAAATCATCGGCAAGGCCTGTGACGAGGTGCTCAAGAAGCTCGGGGTCAAAGACCCTCTTCTCGACATCGCAAAGCGGCTGGAGCAGGCCGCCTTGAAGGACGATTATTTCCTGTCGCGGAAGCTCTACCCCAATGTCGACTTCTACAGCGGCATCATCATGCGGGCGCTGGGCATTCCCGTCAGCATGTTCACGGTGATCTTCGCGATCGGGCGCTCGCCGGGTTGGATTGCCAACTGGCGCGAGGTGGCCGCCAATCCCAAGGGCCGGATCTACCGGCCGCGCCAAATCTATGTGGGGCCGGTGGCTCGCGATTACATTCCGATGGCAAAGCGCGGGTGATTCTCCTCGGTCTTAACATCGACCACGGCGCCACGCTGCGCCAGGCACGTTATCGGGATGCCGCGGCGCAGGCGGGTGGTTATGTGGAACCGGATCCGGTGGCGCTTGCGCTGCTGGCGGAAAGGGCGGGGGCCGACGGAATCACCGTTCACCTGCGCGAAGATCGGAGACATATTCAGGACCGCGACGTGTGGCGCCTGCGTGAGTCGATCGCGACGCGTCTGAACCTGGAGATGGCGTGCACCCCGGCGATGATCGAACTGGCGCTCCAATTGAAGCCGCATTCCGTATGCCTGGTTCCGGAGAACCGGGAGGAGGTGACGACCGAAGGCGGACTGGACATCGTGGGGGCTCGGGCGCGTGTGGCGGTCTGTGTGGACGCCATGAACGCGGCGGGGATTGCGACAAGCCTCTTCATTGATCCCGAAGACGCGCAGATCGATCTGGCCGCGAAGTTGGGCGCGCCTTGGGTGGAACTCCACACGGGCGCCTATGCGAACGTGTATTTTCTTCCGAAACGAGTGGCCGAATTCCAGAGACTGCGGATGGCCGCGGTGCGGGCGCACGACCTCGGCTTGGTGGTGAACGCCGGCCACGGAATCAACTACGTGAATATCGCCGAGGTCCGGACGCTGCCGCACGCCCATGAGTTTAACATCGGTCACAGCGTCCTGAGCCGGGCGCTTTTTACAGGAATTGAAGAGGCTGTGCGGGAGATGAAGCTGAGAATGAATTCCTGAGACGGTGCGGGCGCCCATCCGCCCGCCCGCGACCGCAGGGACCCGGTTGCCCCCGGCTGCGTGCGACATCCCTGCTACCTTTTTTTACCCACCCACCATGAATCTCAACCTTCCTCCTGGCGGCATTCTGCTGGGCCTTGGCGCCGACGTGATCGAGGTGGAGCGCATTCGGGGGGTCCTCGAGCGTCAGGGGGAGCGCTTCCTCAAGCGGGTATTCACCGAGGAGGAGCGCACATACTGTTTTGGAATGAAGCACCCTCACAAGCACTTGGCCGCTCGGTTCGCCGCCAAGGAGGCTGTCTCCAAATGCTTCACGACCGGGATCGGCGCGGAGCTCGGATGGCGGTCGGTCTCGGTGTACCATGGGGAGCGCCACGAACCAAGGGTCCGTTTGGATGAGAAGGGCGAGGCTCTGCTCAAGTCGGTGGGTGCCACCGGAATTCTGCTCACGCTGTCCCATACCGAAACGGTGGCCATGGCGGTGGCGGCTCTCGTCAGGGCTTGAGCCCGCGGCCTAAGGGGCGTACCTGTGAGCGCTCCCGATCACGTCGGTGAGCGAACGCATGGACGAAGAAGCACCCCCGGATAAAAAGCCCGAGAAGCCCTCACAGATCCCTTCATGGGTGACGCTCGGCTTCATATTGGGCGCGCTTTTTGTGCTGGCGCGGCAGCACACGCCAAGCGACGAAACCGTGGAGCGATCGCTGCCGAGGCGGGCCGGATCGCTGGGGGCGGGGGGCGGCGCGCAGGACGGGGCGGGCGACGGAGGAGGAGGCCTGGGCGCAAATCGGGAAACGCCGAGCTTTCGACGGGCGCCTGTACGGCCGAATTTGTCCACGATCGAGGATGTGTTTGCGGTGCACGGGCACTATGCGGTTTGGGAAGGCGATACCACCGAAGTAGCCTTGTGGAACCAGGACACGAAGAGTTGGGACTGGTATGAGGTCCTGCGTTTAGGCGGGAACGTGTACTTCCGAACGATCCCGCAGCGCACCCGTCCCGAACTTACTCACGGTGTGCCGAAGGGGGGTGGGTTTCCGCTGGCCTTTACTGAGTCCGAACAGCAGCACGAGGAGTGGCTGGGGGAGGTGCATAAGGAGGACTGGCGCCAGTTCACGGACTCGGCCCACAAGGTGTTTGGCGGCCCGCGCACCGAGGAATCCCCCGTCAAGACGGAGCAGGTCCCCCCGGTTCCGGTCGTTACGCCGGAGCCGCCGGATTCCCGATTTACTTCGCCTCCGGCCGTGCCCAAATGAGCGCGCGAGGGACGAATTCAGGAGTTGGCCGCAAGGTGCCCGCCGGGCCGAAATTGATTCAGGCGGCGATTCCAAGCGATCCCATCCTTACAGCCCGAGAGACGGAGGTGCTCGAGCGCAGGCTCCTGAGAGGCGAGGAATCGAGGGAATGGAGCGCGATGTCCCAGGCCGGATCGGCGGTCGGTGCGGCGGTCATCGACGATTTTCTGGAGGTGGGAGGACTTCCCGTGAAGGCGCGCATCCTGGTCCTTGCTGGAAAAGGCAATAATGCGGGCGATGCCCTGATTGCGGCTCGGTTTCTCGTCGATCAATTCCCTGATTCGATGGTTGAGGTCGCTTTTGCCTTTGGTGAGCGCGCCCTTAGGCCGCTCGCGGCGCGCGCGTGGAGGGAGCTGGCCGAGTCTGGCGGGGACCGCGTTCGTTCGGCGGGGACGGTGGCGCCCGAAGGGGATTGGGACGTGTGCCTGGACGGGATATTCGGATTCCAGTTTCGGCCGCCGCTGCCCCGCGAGGCCATCCGGCTCACCCGGGCGGCGAACGGCCTTCAGATCCGCTTGCGCGCGGCGGTGGATTTGCCGAGCGGCCTGGAGGATCCGGACGCTTTTCGTGCCGATTTCACGTACGCGACCGGCGTTGTGAAGCGTTCCCTGATTGGCGGATTTGACGCCGGTCGGCTGCGGTACCTCGATCTGGGCTTCTTTGAGGAGCCAGGCGTGCCGGCCGGACGCGCCGACCGCGGCGACCGGGTCCTGAAACCCGGGATATTGGCCCCGCTCAGCCGCTTGCGGGAGCCGGCGACGGAGAAGCGCAAGCAAGGGCACTTGGTGGTGATCGCCGGTTCGCGGACGCTTCCGGGGGCCGCGTTGATGACGGTCCTCTCGGCATTGCAAAGCGGCGTCGGGCTGGTCACCGCCTTCGTGCCCGAATCGCTGGCCGCTGCGTTTGCCGCGCGGGCGCCTGAGGCGATGTGGGTGGGATGCCCGGAAACCCCGGCGGGTGGGCTTGCGGCGGGTTCGGCCGCGCTGATTGCGGCCAGGCTTTCGCGCGCCACCGCCCTGGAGATCGGGCCCGGTCTGGGTCGCGAGACGGAGACGCTTGCCTGGGTGCGGACCTTTGTCGGATCCGCAACGCTCCCGCTCTTGATCGACGGCGACGCGCTGCAGGCCGATATCGTGCGCACAGGGCGCGCGGCGCGGATCCTCACGCCCCATGCGGGCGAATTTGCCCGGATCGCGCCTGGATTGGATCTTCGGAAGGCGTGCCGGGCCGCTCGCGCGGTCGTCGTCCTCAAGGGCCCGGTGACCCGCATTTCCGACGGCGGGGCGGTGTACCACAATTTTACAGGAGGCCCGGTCCTCGCGCGGGGGGGCAGCGGCGACCTTCTCGCAGGGATCACCGCGGGGCTCCTCGCCCAGAATCCGGCGGACCCGCTGCTGGCCGCCTGCCGCGGCGCGCACTGGCACGGGCGTGCGGCCGACCTGCTGGCCCGCTCGCGCGGGCAAACGGCGGTGCGCACATCGGAGCTGCTCGACTCAATGGCGCCGGCTCTGCGAGAGTGTGCGTCATGTCCAACGAGCTGACGCAACGCCAGGCATTCCTTGTCCTCAACGGCCTACCGGAAGCGGGTCCCATCACGCTCAACCGGATCCTGGCCCAATTTGGCGGCGATCCGCGCGCGGTGCTGAGGGCTGATCCGGGGATATTGCGCGCCGCAGCGGGCGGCCGGGTGCGCGCGGGGGATTCGCTGGCGCGCTGGCGCGAGAACTTCGATCCGGTGCGCGAGGAGGAGCGGCTGCGGCAGAGCGGAGCCTCGTTTGTTCTCCCGGGAGAAGAGGGCTATCCGGCGCTGCTGCGCGAAATCAATGACCCGCCCATCGGCCTGTATCGGAAGGGCCCCTACATGTTTGGTGGGCGCTGCGTCGCGATTGTCGGCAGCCGGAAGACGACACTCTACGGCACCAATACGGCGAGACGGCTGGCGGGCGAACTCGCGTCGCGGGGATTCTGTGTGGTGAGTGGAATGGCGCGCGGCATCGACACGGCCGCGCACGAGGGGGCGCTGGCCGCTGGCGGTCCGACCGCCGCCATCCTGGGCACCGGGCTGGACGTCATCTATCCGCCGGAAAATCTGGACCTCTACAGGCGGATAGCGGAGGCGGGAGCTGTGGTGTCGGAGTTTCCGTTCGGACGGGCCCCGACCCGTCAGTCGTTTCCGATGCGCAACCGCCTCGTTTCCGGAATCAGCGATGCGGTGGTCGTCGTCGAGACCGACGAGCAGGGGGGAGCGATGATCACGGCGCGCTTCGCCGGAGAACAGGGGCGGCTGCTCCTGGCTGTGCCGGGACGGATCGATCAAGCGACCAGCGCGGGGTGCAACCAGCTGATCCGCGACGGCGCCACGCTGGTCACTTCGGTCGGGGATATTCTCGAGGAGATGAATTTCCCGCGTCCTCTGCCGGTGCCTGCATCTACCAGCGCCGCCTCGGATGCCGCGAACTTGGCGCCGGATGAGGGGAGGGCTCTGGCGGCCTTCGAGGGCGGAGAGCTCGCCACCTTGGACCAGGTCGCCCAGCGCTCGGATATGACGGCAGCCAAGACCGGAGTGGCGCTGACTTTGCTGGAGATGAAGGGCCTTGTCTCCAAGCGCTCCGATGGCCGCTACGAACGGGGCCCGTGAGGCGATCGATCGGCCCGCTCCCTTCCCGCCATGGCCGAAGGCATCGGCACGGGGAAGGGCGCTAGCCCGGCGGCCAGGACATCTGCCTGCCTGCGAGAAGATGGATGTGGAGGTGGGGGATCGTCTCACACGCGTGGGGGCCGTGGTTGACCACCAGCCGGAATCCATTTTTCAGATCGAGTTGGGCCGCGACCTTGCCGGCGACGACGAAAAGGTGGCCGAGCACGGCTTCGTCGTGGGGGGTCGCGTCGCCGATCCTCGCGATGAGCTGTTTGGGAATGATCAGCAGGTGCACGGGAGCCTCCGGCTGGATGTCCCGGATGACGATCGCCCGGTCATCCTCATATTCGATGGTCGCCGGAATCTCCCTGCTGATGATTCGCTGAAAGAGAGTCCCGGGCATCAGAGGAAGAGGAGTTGCAGATTGGAGCCGGGTGCCGATCGGGCCGCGGCCAGTTCTCGGAGGAAGGACAAGATTTCGGTGTACTCGCGTTCGCGACCGGCGGTGCGCCGTCTATCCGGAGGGACCACCGCGGGCCTGAGGTTGGTGACCAGGAGCGTCGAGTCGCGGTACGGGGCCAGGTGCTTCAGCCCGGCCATCACCTCGGCGCGCGCGAAAAGCGGCGTGGCCGAATGCACGCTGTGCGCGGCATCCCAGGAAAAAAACCCGTGGCGCGGCAAATGGGTAAAGAGTTTGTCGAGGAGGCGCGCGGCGGCGGCATTGAAAGCGGCATCGAACCGCGCCGCGAGCCCGGGTTCCGCGGCGGTTTGCTGTTCGAATTCGGCCAAGCTGAAGGTAATGGCCGCTTTGATCTGATGGGCCAGGTAGAGGTCCTGGCCGGTGACGTGGGCAAAAAGGGCGTTGATGAAATGGAGCCGGCGCAGGTCGTTGCGGTCGCGTGTCATTTCTTGGGTTTCCCGAGGGCGCTGATCTCGTTCATGAACTCGCTCACATCGCGAAATTCCTTGTACACGCTTGCGTAGCGAACGTACGCCACTTGGTCGACGTTGCGCAGGCGCTGCATGACACCCTCGCCGATGACCTGCGAGGGTATCTCGTTCTCAAAGCGGGCCTCGATCGCGTCGATCACGTCCTCCACAAGCATGGCGATCTGCTCGATGTCGACCGGACGCTTGTGACAGGCGGAACGCACGGCGTGGACCAGCTTCTCGCGGTTGAACTCCTCCCGCCTCCCGTCGCGCTTGATCACGACCATCCCATCGCGCACGAAGGCTTCCGTGGTGGTGAACCGGTTGCCGCACTCGAGGCACTCGCGCCTCCTGCGGATCGTCGTCCCTTCCTTGCTGATTCTGGAGTCGATCACCTTATCCTCAATGGAGGTGCATTTGTGGCATCGCATGGGATTGGGTCAGTTTAGCTTTAGGAAGTTCTCGACGATGCGCATCCCTTCCTGGGTGGCGATCGATTCGGGATGGAACTGGACGCCCCAAATGGGGAGGGTCCTGTGGCGAAGGCCCATCACCTCGCCCTCGGCTGTCTCGGCCGTAATCTCGAGCTCAGCCGGAAATGTCGCGCGTTCCACCAGAAGCGAATGGTAGCGAGTGGCCGCAAAATCTTGGGGCATGCCCTGGAAGAGGTCCGTGTTCCGGTGATGGATCGGCGAGGTCTTCCCGTGCATGAGCCGGCCCGCTCGGACGACCCGGCCGCCGAAATACTGGCCGATTGCCTGATGACCCAAACAGACCCCAAAGATGGGTCGGCGTCCTGCGAAGGCACCGATGATATCGAGCGTTGCACCGGCCTCGGTGGGCGAGCACGGGCCCGGAGACAGGAGCACCCGGTCCGGATTCAGGGCGACTGCCTGGGCGGGAGTGATCTCGTTGTTTCGGAAGATGCGCTGTTCGACCCCGAGCTGTCCCATATACTGGACGAGGTTGTACGTGAACGAATCAAAGTTATCGATCACCAGGATCATAGGAGTCGGAACGGATCCTCCCACCAATGGGCGAAAGGGTCAAGGGCGGGGCGGAAGCAGGCCCCTCGAGACGGGCGTCGAGAAACGGAATTGCCCCGGGGTCGCGGGTCGAGTGCGCTAGGTGCCCCCCAATGGCCAATCACTTCCAGCTTCTGGGCAAGGATGCGGCCACGGCCGCGCGGCGCGGGCGGCTCACAACGCCGCACGGGGTGGTGGAGACCCCGGTCTTCATGCCGGTGGGAACCCAGGGGACCGTTAAGGCGGTGACGCCGGTTCACCTCAAAGAGATCGGCGCCCAGATCATTCTTGGGAACACATACCATCTCAACCTGCGTCCGGGCAGTGACTTAGTGCGTGAGTTGGGCGGTCTCCACCGCTTCATGGGCTGGGACGGGCCGATTCTGACCGACAGCGGCGGGTTTCAAGTCTTCAGCTTGGCCAAGTTGCGCTCAATTCGCGCCGATGGCGTGGCGTTCCAATCCCATCTGGACGGCGCCAGCCTCTTTCTTGGGCCCATGGAGGTGATGACGATCCAGGCGAACCTCGGGTCGGACATAGCCATGGTGATCGACGAATGCCCGCCATGGCCCTGCGAGCGGGATGCCTGCGCGGCGGCGTGCGCTCGGAGCCTGCGCTGGGCGGCTCAATGTCGCGAGATCGCGGAGGGCAATGGATTTCTCGCCTCCGGCCGCCTGGTGTTTGCGATCGTCCAAGGCTCGACGTTCGACGACCTGCGACGCGAAGCGGCGGAGTCATTGACCGAGCTCGATTTTTCAGGGTACGCAGTGGGCGGGGTGAGCGTGGGCGAGCCCGAGCCTGAAATGCTCAAGCAGGTCGCCGCCACGACGCCGTTTCTCCCCGAGGGGAAACCGCGCTACACCATGGGCCTGGGAACCCCGCCGCAGATCCTCCGAATGGTTGCCCTCGGTGTGGACATGTTCGACTGCGTCATGCCGACCCGGGTGGCCCGCAACGGACTTGCGTTCACTCCCACCGGAACGATCAACCTGCGCAACGAGCGTTTCCGCAAAGATCCGCGGCCGGTGGTGGAGGGCTTGGACAATTACACCTGCCGCGAATTCTCGCGGGCTTACCTCCGCCATCTATTCCTCGCCGGCGAGATGCTGGCGGGCACGCTGCTCACGATTCACAATCTGCACTTCTTCCTCGATCTCATGGTTCAGGTCCGCGCCCACCTGGAGGCGGGGGACTACGGGACATGGCATGAGGGGTGGATTGAGCGGTATGAGGCGGGGGAGAATGCTGAATCGTAGAGGAGGGTCCGCGCGTTCCGCGCTCGCCAACCCGTCGGGAAGTCACCTGAATTGAGGCCGTTATGCGTATTCTTGTCACCGGAGGAGCCGGCTTTCTGGGCTCCCATCTCTGCGAACGGCTCCTGAAAGACGGCAACGAAATCGTCTGCATCGATAATTTCTTCACGGGCCGGAAGCTCAATATCGCACATCTGCTGGACAACCCACGCTTTGAGTTGGTCCGCCATGACGTGATCGATCCGTTCAAGTATGAGGTCGATCAGATCTACAATCTGGCCTGTCCGGCGTCGCCGCCGCACTACCAGTACAACCCCATCAAAACGATCAAGACATCGGTGATGGGCTCGATCAATTGCCTCGGGCTTGCGAAGCGCGTCAAGGCGCGGGTCTTCCAGGCGTCGACCTCGGAGGTGTACGGCGATCCGCAAGTGCACCCACAGCCGGAGAGCTACTGGGGGCACGTCAACCCGATCGGCAAACGCTCCTGCTACGACGAGGGCAAGCGGTGCGCCGAGACGCTGTTCTTCGACTATCACCGCGAGAACAAGGTCGATATCCGCGTGGTGCGGATCTTCAACACCTACGGCCCGCGCATGCACGAGGCCGATGGCCGCGTCGTTTCCAATTTCATCGTCCAGGCGTTGCGCGGGGAGGATATCACGATCTATGGAGACGGGCTCCAGACCCGTTCGTTCTGCTACGTCGATGACCTGATCGAGGGCTTCGTCCGCCTCATGGCCCAGACCGAAACAGTCGGGCCGATGAACATCGGCAACCCGGGCGAATTCACGATGCTCCAATTGGCCGAGCTGACCCTCAAGCTCGTCGGCGGTAAATCGAAGATCGTGCACAAGGCGCTACCCGCCGACGACCCGAAGCAGCGCCGGCCCGACATCACCCTCGCTCAGAAGATCCTCAAGTGGGAGCCGAAGGTGCCCCTCGAAGAGGGCCTGAAGCGGACGATCGAGTATTTTCGGGGCAGGGTATGAGGGCCTGAGCTTCGGTCAGACGGCCGCAGGATACCGCCCGGACTCCTAGGCCCACTCGGGCGGGGGAAATCCGCCCTCGCGAGCCCAGGAGATTGGGCTTTACCGGACCTCTCGGCTGATCGCTCTTTCCCCTTATCGAGTTAGAAGGGTCGCTCTCGACCCGCCTCGGGGTTTTCCCTCCCCGAGTCGGGTCGGGGGCGTCCCTTCGCTTCGCCATTTGTCGTTTGCCAACACCCCTCGCGGGACTATGTTATCAACCTTTCATGCTGCCCTTCTTCCTCAAGCGGTTCGCCGGCAGGCACTATCGTAAATTCCTCGAGAAATGTCTGCCGATCGTCACGCGCATCAATGAGATCGAGAAGTCTTATCAGGCGCTGACGGATGAGCAGCTGAGGGCGAAGACTGAGGAGTTCAGAGCGCGGATAAAAGCGGGCGAAACCCTGGACCAAATTCTTCCGGAAGCCTTTGCGGCGGTGAAAAACGGCGCCCGGCGTTTGGTGGGACGCACCGTCCTGGTCTGCGAGCACGAGCTGATTTGGGACATGGTCCACTTCGACACCCAGCTGATCGGTGGCATGGCGCTCCATGAGGGAAAGATCGCGGAAATGGCGACCGGCGAAGGCAAGACCTTGGTCGCGACTCTCCCGCTTTATCTCAATTCGCTGACCGGCCGGAATACCCAGCTCGTCACGGTGAACGACTATCTGGCCCGGCGCGACTCGGAGTGGATGGGCCACCTGTACAATTTTCTCGGGGTGACGGTGGGCTGCATTCAGCAGTCGATGTCACCCGACCCGCGCCGCGAAATGTACGGCCGCAACATCACGTACGGAACGGCGAGCGAGTATGGCTTCGACTATCTGCGCGACAACGGCATGGCCACGCGCAGAGAGGATCAGGTGCAGCGCGACTACTGGTACTGCATCGTGGACGAGATCGATTCGATCCTGATCGACGAGGCCCGCACGCCGCTGATCATCTCCGGGCCGGCGCCCATCGAGCGCGAGCAGCCTTTCACCCGGCTGAAGCCCGCTGTCGATCGTCTGGTGGCCGACCAGACGCGGCTGTGCAATAAGTTCGTCTCTGATGCGCGCGAAGCCTTGGAGAAGGCCGAGCTCCCGCAGGAGGAGCGCGACCGGGCCATACGCGACCTGCTGCGGGTCAAGATGGGGAATCCGAAGAACAAGCAGCTGCTGCGGCTGATGGAGAACCCGCAGTGGCGCAAGCTGCTCGACCGGGTGGAGACGGAGATGAATTCCGACCTCAACAAGGACGAACTGTATCAGCTTAAGGAGGACCTCTACTATGTCATCGACGAGCGCCAGCACCAGGCGGACCTGACCGAGATCGGCCGCACCAAGCTCCGGCCGGACAATCCGGACGCCTTCATGATGCCGGACCTCGCGACCGAGTTCTCGGATCTGGAAAAGGACTCCAGCATGACCCCCGAGCAGCGGGAGGAGCGCAAGCTCGCCTCGCAACAGCACTATGCGGAGATCTCCGAGGAGATCCATGCGATCTCTCAGCTCCTGCGGGCGTATTCGCTCTACGAGCGCGACGTCGAGTATGTCGTCCAGGAGGGCAAGGTGATGATCGTCGACGAGAACACCGGCCGGGTGATGCCGGGGAGGCGCTGGTCAGACGGCCTTCACCAGGCGGTCGAGGCGAAGGAGAACGTCACGATCGAGCGCGAGACGCGAACCTACGCTACGATCACGATCCAGAACTATTTCCGCCTCTATGAGAAGCTGGCGGGCATGACGGGCACCGCGGAGACCGAGGCGACCGAATTCAGCGATATCTATCGGCTGACCGTGCAGGTCATTCCCACCAACAAGCCCGGCATCCGCGCCGACAAGAACGACTCGATCTTCAAGGCGCGGCGCGACAAGTACAACGCTGTCCTGCGCGA